>MDTD01150114.1_pt1 | contig 21491 bp, 17 predicted proteins | sample 811221 | NCBI WGS metagenome assembly MDTD01 (sample SAMN05326646, study PRJNA326480) | marine metagenome | isolation source: seawater | place: Pacific Ocean: South West | collected 2011 | reverse complement strand
AGATGAGTCTGGATACAGTCAAATGCTTAAAGATAAAAAAGATTTAGAAAATGAAAATAGATTAGAAAATATTAAAGAACTTTTAAATGCTATGAAAGAGTTTGATAATCTTGAGAGTTTTCTCGAACATGTTGCTTTAGCAACCTCAATAGATCAAGACTGGGAAGGTCAAAAAGTAAACCTAATGACTATGCATTCCTCTAAAGGTTTAGAGTTTGATGTGGTTTTTTTACCTGGTTGGGAAGAAGGATTATTTCCGCACCAAAAATCAATGGAGGAAAAAGGGCAAAGTGGATTGGAAGAAGAGAGAAGATTAGCCTATGTTGGAATAACTAGAGCAAAAAAAATTGCACATATATCATTTTCTATGAATAGATTTTATCAAGGCGATTGGGTTGATAGTATATCATCTAGATTTATAGATGAATTACCTGAAAAAAATATAGAAAAAAATAATCAGTTTTTACAGGAGGATGATAATGATTTTGAATTTAATCAGGATGTAGATTACGAAACTGAAATAAAAAGCCCTGGTTGGTTGAGATATCAAAAAAGAATAAAACAATGAGAATACTTTTAAAATTTAAATCTCTTTTAAAAATTAATAATTTAGACGCTTATATTATTCCTAAAAATGACGAATTTTTTAACGAATATGCTTTTCCCAACAGACTTAAAACTGCTTCAAATTTTTCAGGTTCAGCAGGTTTCTGTGTAATTACAGGTTCAAAAGACTATTTATTTGTAGACGGCAGATATTTAATTCAAAGCAAGATTGAGAGTGGAAAAAATTTTGAAATCATAGAAATTCCATACTCTTATCCTAAAAATATTTTAGATAGTAATAGATTTAAAAGAATTGGATATGACCCTAAATTATTTACTTTAACAACACTAGAAAAATTATTTGGTCATAATTATCAATTGATTCCCCTAAAAAAAAATTTAGTAGATGCAATTTTTTTAGAAAAAGAAAAAAAACAAAACTCATTTTTTCAAATTGATGATAAAAATGTTGGTGAAAGTGTTTTATCCAAGATTAATAGACTTAGTAAAATTGTAAAGAAAAAAAAATCAGATAATATTTTTATAACTGCTCCAGAAAATGTGGCATGGTTGTTAAATATAAGAGGTAAAGATAATCCTAATAGCCCAATACCTAATTCCAGACTATTACTAGATAAACATAAAAATATATATTTTTTTAGTAGTTTAAAAAAAATTAAAAATATTAAAAACAAAATAAAATATAAAAAAATTAAATTTTATAGTTTTGAAGATACTTATAATGTTCTATCAAAAATAAAATCATCTTTTTTTACGATAGATAAATTAACTTGTTCTATTTTTTATCAAAGTCTAATTCAGTCAAAATTTAATATTAATTATTTTGAAGATCCTATTTATTATTTAAAATCTATCAAAAATGAAGTTGAGATTAATAATATGAAATTAGCACATATTAAAGACGGTGCCGCTTTAACTAAATTTTTATATTGGATTAAACAAGAAAAAAATTTTGGGTTTGATGAATTGTTTTTAGAAAAAAAATTGGAGTCATTTAGAAAAAAAAATAAAGATTACATATATCCAAGTTTTAATACTATTGCTGGATCTGGACCTAATAGTGCAATAATACATTATAGAGTGTCAAAAAAAACTAATAGGAAAATTAAAAAGAAAGATATTTTTTTGTGTGATTCTGGAGGTCAGTATAAGTATGGAACAACTGATGTTACTAGAACAGTATGTTTTTCTCAACCATCACATAGAATAAAAAATATTTTTACAAAAGTACTTAAAGGGCATATTGCAGTCGTTACTAGTGATTTAAATAAAATAAATAAAGGATATTTAATAGATAAAAAAGCGAGGGCGCCCTTAAATAAAGTAAACTTAGATTATGGCCATGGAACAGGTCATGGTGTTGGTTTTTTTTCAAATGTTCATGAAGGTCCGCAAGCTATTTCAAAGTTTAATTCTATTGAGCTGAAAAAAGGTATGATTATAAGTAATGAACCAGGTTATTACGAGGAGGGTAAGTTCGGAATAAGAATTGAAAATTTGGTTTATATTGAAAAAGAAAATAATAAACTTAAATTCAAAAATTTAACAATGGCGCCTATTGATAAAGATCTAATAAATCACAAACTCTTGAGCTCAAAAGAAAAAGATTATTTATTTAAATATAACCTTGAGGTTTATAATAAAATTTCAAATTTTTTGAGTAAAAATGAAAAAAAGTGGCTTCTTAACTCAATCCAATAATTTAATTAATTCTTTTTGACTAATAATTTCAATCCCTAAATCTTTTGCTTGTTCGATCTTTTTTGTGGTTGGTTTATCGCCAGTAATTAAATAACTTAATTTTTTACTGACAGAGCTCAGTATTTTTCCTGAATTTTTTTCAATAATTGATTTAACCTCTGCTCTACTCATATCTTCTAATTTTCCTGTAATCAAAAAACTTAAATTCTTTAATTTTCCATCTTTGTAAATCTCTTCATTTTGGATATTTAAATGATTTGAAAGTTCTTTTATAACTTTTAAATTTTCCTTAATTGAAAAAAAATTTTTTATCGAAGAAATTTGAATTTCTCCAATGCCATCAATATTTATGAAAGAATTAAAATCATAATTTTTACCGATTTTTAAAAAATTCTCTTTTTTCTGCAGATGCTTTGAAATTAACTTTGCATTTTCTTGTCCTATGTGTCTTATACCTAATGAAAAAATGAATTTACTAAAGTTTATAGTTTTAGATTTTTCTATAGAATATTTTAAATTTGAAACTGATTGTGATCCCCATCCTTCTAATTTTTCTACGATATCGTACTTTAATGTAAAAATATCTTGAGGATATCGTATCAATTTTTTTTTCCAAAATTTTTCTACAACCTTTTTTCCAAGTCCATCAATATTTAAAGCATCTTTTGATACAAAATGTTTTATTTTTTCTATAGCTATTTTTTCACATTCATACCCTTCAGAAGAACATCTTTTAACTGCATCAAATTTTTTTGTTTGCTTATTAAATTCTTTTTCAATTGATGACCCACAAGATGGACACTTAGAGGGAAATTTATATTTAATAGTAGCTGATGTTCTTTTCTTTAGATCTACAGAAACTACATGTGGAATTACATCGCCAGCACGTTCTATTTTTACTATATCTCCAATTCTTATATCTTTTTTATTTATTTCATCCTCGTTATGTAGAGTTGCGTTTGAAACTACTACTCCGCCTATATTAACAGGTTCAATTTTCGCTACCGGAGTTAAGGCCCCTGTTCTTCCTATTTGAATTTCAATTTTTAAAATTTTTGAAAAAGAATATGCTGCCGAAAATTTATGTGCAGCTGCCCAACGAGGTGCATTTCCAACAAATCCTAATCTACTTTGAAGTTGAAGATCGTTTATTTTATAAACTAATCCATCAACATCATATTCTAGTTCATATCTTTTTTTTTCATAATTCTCATGATTTTTTATCAATTCGGTTATTTCTGAAATAACACAATTATGAAAACTGGTTTTAAATCCCCATTTATTTAAATATTTTAAAAAATCTGATTGTTTAATAAAATTATTATTTTCAAACATTCCAAATGTATAAGCAATAAATTTTAATGGAATTTTCTTAGTCTCTGAAGAGTGTTTTTGTCTTAAAGATCCAGAGGCAGCATTTCTTGGATTTGCAAATTTATCTTTTAAATTTTCGAAGTCTTTTTTATTAATATAGACTTCACCTCTTATTTCTATATTTTTTGGAAAATCTTTATTTTTAACAACCTTTGGAATATCTTTGATTGTTTTTAGATTCTCTGTTATTAATTCTCCCTCAAAGCCATCTCCTCGGGATAGACCAAATTCTAAGACACCATTTTTATAAGTTAAAGATGCTGAAATACCATCTATTTTAGGTTCAACACTATATTCAAATTTTTGATTTGCTTTTAAACCTAAATAATTTTTAATTTTCTTTTCAAAATTTATTAAATCATCTTTATCAAAAATATTAGACAAAGATAACATTGGAACTTTGTGCTTTTGTTTTTTAAAAACTTTAGAAGGAGTAAATCCAATATTTTTTGATGGAGAATTCTTGTCACTTAAAAAATTATATTTATTTTCTAATTCTAATACACTTTTTTTAATATCATCGTACTCTTTATCTGTTATTACAGGTTTGTCTTTTGAGTAATATAGTCGATTATGTTTATTTAATTTTTTGATTTTATCGACATATAATTTTTTAATCGACTCTTTATCTTGCATTAAAATATTTTTGTTTTTATTTTATCAATAAGTGATTTTTTACTATTTTTTTTAAATTCAATTTTTGGTGGTTGATAATTTTTGTTAAAAACTTTGTATGTTTTTTCATACCATTCGCTTGATTGATAATTGTACCCTAACAAATATGCATAATTTTTGGCTTCATCTACTAGTCCAATTTTATAATGTAATTCAACTAATCTATGCAATGCTTCTTCTATAAAGATCGAGTCGTTATATTCTTCAACTACAATTTTGAATCTATTTATTGAAGGTATCCATTTTTGTTTATCGAAATAGTATCTTGCTAAATACATTTCTTTTGACGCCAAAATTTCATTTATTAACTCAAGTTTAAATTTAGCATCAATTGCATAATCTGTATTTGGAAATTTTTTAATTAAAAGGTTAAATATTTCTTTTGATTTGTTAATAGAGTTTAAATCTTTTGTTTCATCAACTATTTTATCATAATAGGTTATTCCTAATAAATAGTAAGCATAATCTGTGCTTGGATGATTGGGATAAGTTTTAAAAAATCTTTCAATTTCAAAAATCGCATCATTAAAATATTCTTGTGTGTAATATGAATAAGCTGACATCAAAGCTGATCTAGGAGCCCAAATTGATTGGGGAAATAATAATTCTGCTTCACTAAATTTTTTTGCTGCAGTAAGTCCATCTTGTTCATCTAAAGCTTTTAAACCTTCTTCATATGCATCTATCATTTGTAAATCGATTTCTTTCTGTTCAATTACCTCAACAGAAATTTCCTCTTTCGAACAAGCAGTTATTATTGAGAAGATAATTAATATAATAAATATATGAAATCGCATATATATTTATTAACAGAAATAAAAAAAATTTCTATTTTTAAGCAATAGATTTTAGATAAGATCTATCTAAAATTTGATAAGGTAAAGTTTTTTCCTTGATTTCTATAACAGTAAAGTTCGATTTATCTAAGAAAAGTTTTCTTAATATTTTATTTGTTAAACCATGTCCACCTTGTGACGTTTTTAAAGATCCAACTATTCTATACCCAGATAAATATAGATCCCCCATACAATCAAGTATTTTATGATTTACAAATTCTTTAGGATTTCTTAACCCTTCATTATTTAAGACTTTATTTTCACCAACCACAATTGCATTTTCTAAACTTCCACCTTTTGCAAAACCAGCTTGTTTTAATTTTTCTATATCCTCAAATAAACAAAAAGTCCTAGATTCAAAAATATTTTTTAAATCATCATTAAATATGTTAATTTTATTTCTTTGTACTCCAATAAATTTATTATTATAATTAATTTCAAAATCTATCTCTGATGCGATTTTAGATGTATCAAAAGAAATACTTTTATTCCCTTCGGTATAAGAAACATTTTTATTTATTTTAATGAGTTTAATAGGAGTCGATGAAACTTTAATTCCTGATAATAAAATTCTTTCAACAAAAATTTTTGCAGAACCATCAAGAATTGGTAATTCTTGTGAATTTAATTCAACAATTAAATTATCTATTCCTAAACCGTAAAGTGCACCCATAAGATGTTCAATGGTAGAAACTTTTACACCATAGTCATTTGATATGGTTGTACATAAAGTTGTGTCTGTTACGTTTTTATAATTTGGAGTAACTATGTTATTTTTTAATAAATCAACTCTCTTAAATATAATTCCAGTATTTGGTTCAGCAGGAATAAGTTTTAATTCTACTGGTTGTCCTGTATGTAAACCAACACCGTTAAATTTAGTTTCTTTAGAAATTGTTCTTTGATTTAAAATAGACATTTGAACTTATAATAAAAATAAATTCTCAACAAAAAACAACTTATGTTACAAAAAATTGCTATTTTTGACTAAAATAATCAAAAAATTTCTCAAAAAAACCTTTATTTTCCAGGTTATTAATTGATTTTAGTAAATTCACTTTTTCATTATCTGTAGAAAATTTTATTGCACTATTACAAGTATCTTTATTTTCCTCATTAATAATAGACATGTCGCTTATAAAATCAAATTCAGATCCAAAAGATAATAAGTTTTCATTTAAAGCTTTTGAACCATTACCAATAAAAAAAAGTTTGAGATTATTACTGAAAAATTTATTTTTAAAAAAAGGAGAATTAAAAAATAAAAGTTCTATAATTTCCTCTAAACGTGAATTTATTATTTGTTTCAATAAGTCGTCATTCTCTTCATTATTTTCCACTTTTTTTTTGGAAAACTCAAATTTTTGTTCTTCTGCGTTCCTGTAATCTATCTTTAAAACATTTACTATATCTTTGGTTACATGATTTCCTCCAATACGAATATTATTTGAGTATAATAATTTATCATCTTCAAAAATTAAAATACTGCTCTTATTTAAACCTATATCGATAAATGAGCTGTAACCTGATATATTTAATTTACCAATTAATCCTAGACACTTAATATAACTTGTACAATATACATTGTTTACTGAGATATGTTTACTAAAAAAAAAACTTTTTAAATTTTCTATCTCTTTTTTATTTGCCATAATAAATTTAAATTCAATGACGACACTTGAAGTTTCCGATGATACTTTTTCAATTTCATTGACAGCAACACCATCAAAAAAAATATTTGTAATTATTGCATGTAATATATCTTTATCTTTATTGTTTAATTTAATTATATTTTCACTTTCATTTTTTAAATAATTAATATCACTTCTATTAATTATTTTTTTTTCATAATTTTTTTTAATTGAAATATCCAATGTGTGAGTACTTTTAGGGTCGATAAGCAATGTAATTTCATTTAAGTGTTGACCTATATCTTTTTCTGCTTTGATAATTGTTTCTATTATTAATTTCTCATTGGAAGTTTTTTCATTTTTGGTGTAATCAATTTTTTCTTGGTAAAAACGATATTGATTTAAAATAGATTTATCATAAATAGCAAAATGTAAATATGTCGATCCTAACTCTAATACTGAAATTGGTGATGTAATTTTACTCACAATATAATAATATTATTTTTAATTCGTAAATCTATTACTTTAAAATCATTGAAGTTTCTATTTAAAATTATTTCTTTAAATTTAAAAAGAGAGTCGTCTATATTCTCAATGGGCAACTTAACTATTATTTTATTTTTATAAATAAAATCCCATCTATTTGAATTAGAAAAATTAAATTTTGTAAAATTATTTATGTCAAATCCATTTATAGAAAGTTTTTTGTAAAATTCTAAAAATTTTTTTATATCTACATCTCCTGTTATTAAAGGTAAGGTTTTTTCTAAATTTGAAATTTTATTTATTTTTTTTCCATTTTCGCCTATAAATACTTTTTTATCTTGGTTTAAGTAATAGGCTAGAATATTAGTCTCTTTTAATTCTATTATTATAGATGAAGGATATATTTTATTAATTTTGTATTCACTGATAATATTAAACTTTTCTAAGATTTGAGCAATTTCCTCTGAGTCTATTGTAAAAATATTTATATTATATAAATTATTTAGAGAGGAATATATTTCATTTTTTAATTCTAAATCAATTTCATCATTAATAATTATGTGTTTAATTTGAAAAAAGTTATTTATAAAATTTGTTGAATTTAAATTATGTAAACTTAATAAAATAAATAATAGCGCTAAATAAAAATAAATTTTACTCTTATCTATCAATCGAGGCATCATCTATTATCCATTTAATTAGACTATAAAAACTTAAACCTTTATATTTTGCAATTTCTGGAACAAGTGAAAGCTCTGTCATGCCAGGCTGTGTATTAACCTCTAATAAATAAAACTTATTATTATCAAATCTGAAATCGCTTCTTGTAACACCTCGGCATCCTGTAATCTTATGAGCTCTTAAAGCTATATTTTCAACTTCTTTTATTTTATTACTCGGTAAACTAATTGGTAGAATATGTTTTGTTTTAGCTTTTTTATCATATTTGGCTTTGTAATCGTAAAACTTTCTTCGTGGAACTAATTCTATAGTTCCTAATTTTTTATTTCCCATAATTGCAACTTGTATTTCACGTCCAGGAATATATTCTTCAACTAAAATTTCTTTTTCTTGTTTTAATTTTTTTAAATTTTTTATTATATTTTGTTTGTCACAAATATATACACCAACACTAGAACCTTCATTTGTTGGCTTCAAAACTACAGGAAATTTTATTTTTTTTTTAATAATATTTACAACGTTATTTAAATTTGAATAAAAATTACTTTTTATAATTAAATATTTTGGAGTAAGAATTTTATTTTTTATAAATATTTTTTTTGAAATTAATTTATTAATACAAATTGATGAAGCTTTAACTCCTGAATGTGTATATTTAATTTTTTCATTTTCTAAAATTAATTGGATGTACCCATCTTCTCCGTATCTTCCATGTAAAGCATTAAAAACAACATTTGGTTTTATTTTTCTTATTTTCTTAATAAATCCATTTTTTGGCTCAATTATTTTACATCTATAATCATTTTTAATTTGCTTGTAGACGGCTGCCGCAGTTTTGAAGCTTATTTCTCTTTCTTTAGAATAGCCACCAGCTAAGATTAATATTTTTTTCTTCATTTTTATGAAGTTAAAATTATTTCTAATTCAAGATTAACTCCTGTTTTCTTATACACACTTTCTCTTATAAAATTGATAAGATTTTTCATATCATTAGATGAAGCCTTTTGTTTATTAATTAGAAAGTTACAGTGCTTTTCTGAAATTATTGCATCGCCGAACATTTTATTAACTTTATTTATATCAATTGATTCTTTAATTAATTCCCAAACTTTTTTGTCTGTCTGATCTACAGGGTTCTTAAATGTACTCCCACTTGTTTTAACTCTTAATGGTTGAGAAATTTCTTTTTTATTTTTAAGATCTTGGATCTTTGACTCCACCTTAGTTTTGGTAGATGGGTTTCCTTTAAATGTTCCGCTTAAAAAAATTAAATTTTTTGGTAAATTAGTTGATCTATAATTAAAAATTATTTCAGATGATGGTATAGTAACTGCTGTTCCATAAAAATCTATAGCTTGTACCGAAACAAGTATATCTTTGAACTCTCTTCCAAAGCAACCCGCGTTCATTCTAATGCCCCCGCCTATTGATCCTGGTATACAAGACAAAAACTCAAAACCTTCTATTTCATTTTCCATCGCAAATTCAGATACCTTCTTATCTAAACAGGAACTTCCAGATATAATCGAATTTTTATTTAAATTTGAAATATTATTAAAATTTTTTCCTAATTTAATAACTGCGCCATTGTAAATTTTATCGTCAAAAAGTGTATTTGATCCAGCACCTAAAACAAAAATTTTACCTCTATTTTTATATGTCTTTAGAAATAATGATAAATCTTTTAGTGAATTTGCGAAAAAAAAAATTTTAGATTTTCCTCCAATATTAAACCAGTTCATTCGTGATAAATCATGATCAATACTTAAGCGAGAGTTATCTAAAAATTTAATATTTTCTAAATCGTCTACTTTCATTTTATTCTATTTGGCAAGTTTCTCATCCATTGCGATATAGTTCCTGCTCCCATCCCTATTACAATTTTATCACCATAAATGTTTTGTTTGACAAACTTTACTAGTTCTTTCTCACCATTAACCATTATTAAATCTACTTTTGAATTTTTAATTATATCTTTTGCAAATTTAAAATAATTAAATTTTAATTTAATACTTTCTCCAGCTTTATATATTGGACATAAAATAACTTGGTCAGAAAACTTGAAACATTTTGTAAATCTTTCTTTTAAAGAATTTAATCTTGAAATCCTATGAGGCTGAAAGACAGAGATTATTTTTTTTGACGAATAAACCTCTCTCGTAGATTTAAGTAATTCAAATATTTCGGTAGGGTGATGTGCATAATCATCAAAATAAACACTTTTTTCATTTTCAAAAATAAAATTAAACCTTCTCTGGACCCCTCTAAATTCTAATATAGATTTTTTAATTAAATTAACTGAAATACCCATCAGAATAGATACAGCCACTGAGGCACAGCAATTTTTTATATTATGAATTCCAATTAAAGGAACTTTTAAGGATTTAAATAATTTTTTCTCTTGATTTGGTAAATTTACTTCTAAATCAAATTTTGATAAGCTTGAGTTAAGGCTTATATTTTTAATCCTAAAATTTGATTTTTCATGTAAACCATAAGTTACTACATTTTGATTTTTTATTTTATTTAAAATTGATCTATTATTTTTATCATCTATACAAATAAGAGTTTTTCCAAAAGATGGGGTTTTTTCTGCAAATTCAACAAAGCTATTTTTTAATTTTTCAATTGAACCATAATGCTCAAGATGCTCATCATCAATATTAGTTATTATTGAGTAAGTAAATGGTAGTTGTAAAAAACTGCCATCAGATTCGTCAGATTCCAATACGCACCATTCTCCTTTTCCAAGTTTAGCAGAGTTTCCTATTGAATTAATTACACCGCCATTAATTGTAGTTGGATCTAGTTTAGACTTTGAAAAAATTGTTGACACTATAGACGTAGTTGTTGTTTTGCCATGTGATCCAGCTACAACAACATTTTTATACAAAGAAACTATATTTGCCAACATATCTCCCCTTTTATAAATTGGTATTTTTTTTTTTCTTAGCTTCTAAATATTCTGGGTTATTTTTTTTTATTGCAGAAGAGATAACTATAATAGTGGCATTTGATAGATTTTTTTTTTTATGTCCTAATTGAATAAATATTTTATTTTTTTTTAACCTATCTATATTTTTACTACTTTGTTGATCTGATCCTTTCACATTAAAGCCTAAATCTTTCATAATTAATGCAAGGCCACTCATCCCTATTCCACCTATTCCTACAAAATGAATTATTTCCTTTTTTCCAAGACTAATTTTCATTTATATTTTTTATCAATATTTTATTAATATTTTCCCAATTTGTATTTTCATTAAATTTTTTAAGATTATTTTTTTTCTCTAGGTACTCAATTTTATTCATAATAACTTGATTAATTATTTTATATATATCACCAGAATTAAAGTTTTTTTCTTCTAATATCCAGCAACAATTTAAATTAGCATATCTTTTTGCATTTAAAAATTGGTGGTTATCTGTAGCATATGGAAATGGAATAGCAATAAAAGGTATATTTAAATATGCGATTTCTGCTAGTGATGAAGCTCCTGACCTGGATATAGCAATATCAAAATTACTATTTTTACATAAGAAGTTTTCTTCAAAGAAAAATAAATTATTTTTTATATTATTTTTATCATAATCTGTCTTATAATTTTTAATATCGTAACCTTGGGATAGCTGCTGGTATACCTCAATTTTATGTTTTGAAGATAATTCTATAATCTCATTTTTTAAATTTTTACTAAAAAATAAAGATGCTTGGCTTCCACCTATTATTAAAATTTTAAAAATATCACTCTCGGTCTTTATTGCTTGTTTTTGATTATAAAAACATCTGTTTAAAATTGGAGGTATTTCTATTATTTTATTATTATATTTTTTATTTATGCCATTTATGTTTTTGTCATAACAAAAAATTTTATTTGAAAAATTCAATAAAAATTTATTTGATCTTCCTATAATAGAATTTGGTTCAAATAAATAAATTTTTTTATTAAACAATTTTCCTGCTAGAACAGTTGGTAATGACATATATCCACCAGTACTAATAATAATATCTATTTTGTTTACACTTAAATCAAATAAAGATTTAATAAAAGCAAATATTAAAAAAATAATTTTTAATGGTAATAAATATATTTTTTCAGGAAATTTTTTTACTTCAAAAATGGTTTTGCTAACTTCACTTGGTATAAACTTTGCCCCACGCACATCTGTATATATTCTTACGTCAAAGTCCTTTTTTAGATGATGATATAAATTTAATGCTGGAATTACATGTCCCCCAGAACCACCCGTTGATATTAATATTTTTTTCAATTAGTAAACTCTTCTTTTTGTTAAATTTAAAATAATTCCAGATATTATCGAAATACTTATTATTGAGGACCCTCCATAACTCAAATAAGGAAGCGTCATACCTGTTGTAGGCAAAACTCTTAAATTTACACCGATATGAATAAAAGCCTGCATCATAAGCAATGATATTAATCCAATAAGTGTCATCTTAAATACACTGTTGTTTATAACTCTAATTTTTTTAAAAATGTTATAAGCAAAAAAAATAAAAGATAGCATTACTAAAAGAATTATAATTATACCAAATTCTTCAGAAATAACTGAAACTATATAATCAGTATGTGCTTCAGGAATTTTTGAATTTAAAGTTCCTTCTCCGATACCCTTGCCAAAAAAGCCTCCATCAATAATAGCTTCAGATGCCTTTTCAGATTGAAAATTGTTATTAGAAGAACTATTAAAAAAAGAAGATATTCTAATTTTGATATAATTGAATTTATCAACAAAAAAAATCAAGTAAGAGAGTATTGATACAAATATTCCGAACAATCCAAAGAAAACGTATAAATTTACGCCAGAGACAAAAACTAAAGCTAGCCACGCAAATAATACTAAAATGGACTGACCTATATCTGGTTGTGATATCAGTAATAAAATTATTGGAAGTATTAAGAATAGAGTTAATAAATATTTAAAATACAAATTATATTTTTGATTATTTAATAAAGAAGCAAGTATTACAATATAAAATGGTTTAATCAGTTCTACCGGTTGAAACTGAGGTAAGAATGGAAGGCTTAACCATCTTTTTGAGCCTTTCGCCTCAACTCCAATTAATGGAACTAACAAAAGTAAAATAAAAGATATAACAAAAAAAAATAGTGATATTTTAATTAGATAACTTTCTTTAATTAAAGAAAATGAAAACATTATTAATATACCTATTAAAATAAATACTAAATGTTTAAAAAAGAAATAATAAGAATTTGTATTTAATCTATCTGATGCGATTAGAGATGTTGATGCTAATGAAAAGAATAATCCGGCAACAAAAAATGAGATAATTAAAACCAAAATTGTTTTGTCGACATTTTTCCACCAGCTATAATAATTGTCATAAAAATTTAATTTATTTATCATAATTTTTTAACGATTATATTTTTAATAAGTTTATTAAAATATTTCCCCCTCTGTTCAAAGTTTTTAAACTCATCAAAAGAGGCTGCGGAAGGACTAAATAAAACTGTTTTTTTATTTTTATTTCTTTTTATCTCAATACTAATTGATAAAATCACTTTTTTAAGATCAATAAAATATTTATATTTAATTTTGTTTTTAAATTCGTTTTCAAAGTAATTTTTGTTTTTTCCAAAAATATATGCTGTTATATTTTTATAGTATTTTTTATTAATATTAAATTTATCACCCTTTTTATACATTCCACCAACTATCCAATAAATATTTTTAAAACTAGATAAAAGTCCAGCTGCGGATGAAAAACTAGTAGATTTAGAATCATTTATTATTTTTAAATTTTTTTTATTATAAATTAATTGTTTTCTAAATTTTAAACCCTTAAATTTATTTAATGATTCAAAGATTTTATTATCTGAAAAATCAAATTGTTTGCAAATAAAGTAAACAAAATGAATATTTTGTAAATTATTTTTATCAAGTAAGTAATTATTTTTAATATTTTTTTTGAAAAATTTTGCTTTGTTAAAATTAATTTTATTCAATTTTGATTTAATTTTTTTATTTGAAATATTTTTATTGATAATATTATTATTTTTCTCAATAAATGATTGTTTATTAAAATTTTGGTTATAAATTAATTTTAATTTAGCATTTGCATATGCATTTAAATTCCCATGCCTTTCTAAATGGTCTGCGCTTAAATTAAGAATGGCTGCATAATCTGTTTTAAAATAATTACTATACGAAATTTGATATGACGATGCCTCAATAATAAAAATGGTTCTTTTGCTTACTTTTTTTTCTAATAAGGGTGGATTTCCAATATTTCCAATCAATCTTACATCAAAATTCTTAGATTTAAATATTCCATATAGCATCTGACAAGTAGTAGATTTTCCATTAGTTCCCGTAATTGTAATTTTTATATTGTTTGGAAAAATTAAGTAAAAAATATCAAGTTCTGTAATTATTTGTTTTTTATGTTTTAGTAAATAACGGGATAATTTACATCTTTTAATATCTATTCCAGGACTTAAAACAATGTAATCAAATTGTTTTTTAAAAATTTTATTTTTATTTAAAAAGTAACTTTTGTTTTTATTATTTTTTAAAAAACTGTTGTCATCAAAAATTGTAATTTTGTTTTGATTAGATAGATATTTAAAACAAGATTTTCCAGAAAGACCTAAGCCATAAATTAATATATTTTTATTAATAAAAGTTTCTTTACTGAACATTTATCTTAATTTTAACGTTGCAAGTCCAATCATGGCTAAAATTAACGATATAATCCAAAATCTTATAACAACAGTAGACTCAGCCCAACCTTTTTTTTCAAAATGATGGTGTATAGGAGCCATCATGAAGATCCTTTTTCCAAATAATTTAAAAGATAAAACTTGCACAATCACCGATATTGCTTCTAAAACGAAAAGACCTCCTGTTATAGCTAAAACAATTTCATGCTTGGTAACTACACCAACAGCTCCAAGTGAACCTCCTAAAGCTAATGAACCTGTATCACCCATAAAAATTTTTGCAGGAGGAGCATTGAACCAAAGAAAACCGATTGATGCTCCGATTATTGCACCACAAAAAACTGCAACTTCCCCCACTCCTTCAATATAAGGAATTAATAAATATTCAGCAAAAATAATATTTCCAGAGACATAGCTTATAAAAGCAAAACACCCGGCAACTAGTATAACTGGAACAGTTGCCAGCCCATCTAGACCGTCGGTCAAATTAACTGCATTGGATGATCCAACAATTACAAATAAGTAAAAAGGGATAAAAAACCAACCTAAGTTAATTACTAAGTTTTTAAAAAAAGGAAAATATAAATTAGAAGTAATATCCGATTCTATAAAATTATATAAAATTAATAGAGAAACTAAACCCAGAATTATTTGAATAATTATTTTTAATTTTGAAGATATTCCTTTTGAATTATTATTCTTAATTTTTTTAAAATCGTCAAATGCACCCAATAATCCAAATGAGAAAGTTATAAATATTAACAACCAATTATATGGATTATTAAGATCGGCCCAGAGAAAAACTCCAGTGAATAAGCCAATAAGTATTAAAACGCCTCCCATTGTTGGAGTTCCAATTTTTTTTATCAGATGATCTTCTGGTCCATCTGACCTAATAGGATTAGTAATTTTTTTACTGGAAAAATAATTTATAAATCTATCTCCAATTATAAAAACTATTATCATAGATGTAATTACAGCCAATCCAGTCCTAACAGTTAAAAAGTTAAAAAAATTTAAAAAAGAATATGTATCTGAATAATTTGTTAAAAGGTTATATAGCATTTTATTTATAAATTTCGAATTATATTATTTAAACCTGTTGAGTTAGATCCTTTTACCATTAAAAAACTATTATTAGGCAATTCTTTTTTGATTAAATTTAAAATATCCATATTGTTATTTAATACTTTGCCTCTAATTTGTGGTTTTAATTTGTTGAATGTATGTTTTGTTAGTTTACCAAAAACATAGGTTTTATTGATTTTTGATTTATTAATATATTTTGCAATTTCGTTATGAAGATCTTTTGAAAATTTTCCAAGTTCGAGCATATTACCAACTAACAGAAATTTCTTTTTTTTTTCTTTATAAGTAGAGTCGAATCTTTCTAACGCAAACTTAAATGATAATGGATTTGAATTATAGCTCTCATCAACAATTGTCAACTTTTTTGATCCTCTTTTATATTTTATTATAGAACCTCTACTTTTGGGTATACTAAAATTAACAAATATGTTTTTATTTATTTTATTAATGTCGAAATAATTAATAATAATACTTAATGATGCCAAAATATTTTCCTTATATTTTGATAGATCTTTTGAAATTATAAAATATTTAATTGTATTTTTTAGTTTAAATTTCAATAAGTTTTTATCTTTGTTTTTTTTCTCGTTTAAAAAAGTAACATCAGCCTCTTTATCGTTTTTACTAAATGAAATAATTTTTAATTTACGTTTTTTTGCTTTTCTCAAAAAATATTTATAAAATTTATCATCTTTATTAAGAATCATTGTTCCACCTGGAATTATATTATTTATAATCTCACTTTTAGCTTTTGAAATTTCATTTAAATTTTTAAAATTCTCTATATGCGCATAGGAAATATTTGTAATTAATCCTAAATTAGGTTTAATTAATTTTGTCAAATTATCTATCTCTCCTTTTTTATTCATACCTACTTCAAGAACATTAAATTTTGTATTTTGAGGAGCATTGAATATACTTAATGGGACGCCATATTTATTATTATATGAATTTTTTGATAAATAGGTTTTTGTTAATTTACTTAAGCAAAAACCTGTTAATTCTTTTAAAGAAGTTTTTCCAGAAGATCCGGTAATTGCTATATAATTTGCATCTAATGATTTTCTATAACTTGCTGTTATTTTATTAAAAGCTAAAAGTGGATTTTTTTGATTTATTATTTTGGTACTTTTATATTTTTTATTTGAAATAGCTAAAATAGCATTATTTTTTATAGCTTCATTTGAGTATAAGTTACCATCAAATTTTTTTCCTTTAATGCCAATAAAAATTGAATTTTTTTTTATTTTTTTTGAATTTATTGATGCAGAATTGATATAGGTTTTTTTGTTTAAAAAATTTATTCCCAAATCCTCTTTCAATATATTTGTTTTTATTGATTTTGATAAATTTGAATTTTTTATATTAATTGCTTTTTTAATTTCTAATCTATCAGAAAAAAATTTTTTCTTTTTATATTCTTGAAAACTTTCATGACCTTTTCCACCAACTATTAAAATATCACCTGATTTAAGCTCCTGAACCGCTAAATTAATAGCTTTAGATCTGGAAGGAATTTCAAAGAAGTTATTTTTCATTCCTTTTTTAATTTGATTTCTTATTAAATTTGGATTTTCAAATCTTGGATTATCATCTGTGAGGTAAATTCTATCACAGAGTTTACTTGCTATATTTCCCATCAATGACCTTTTTTCAGTATCTCTATTTCCACCACAGCCAAATACTAAAGAAATTTTGCTAAGAGGGTAATCTTCTTTTACATTTAATATTGCAGTTTTTAAAGCATCAGGAGTATGGGCATAATCAAGAATGACTTTTGAATTATTCTTAATATTTCCAATCTTTTCCAATCTGCCATTTATTGGTTTGATTTTTCCTACTGATTTTAAAATATCATTAATTTTAATTTTAGATAAATATGCTGCTAAAATTGCGAATAACAAATTTTTGATTTGAATATTTCCTACTAGAGTGGTTGTAAATGAATATTTTTTGTTATTTATTGATAAATCCACCTTTTTGGTATCATTAATTTTTTGAATTCTTAAAATATTAATGAAAGATTTCTTTTTACCCAAATCATACTTGTTAAGTTTTCTTGTTTCTAAAATTTTATTTAATTTATTAGATTGGGAAATTTCATTATCAAATACTATGTTACCTTTATAACTTAATAATTTATTAAATAAAATTAACTTTGAATTTAGATAGTCTTTGAAGGTTCTATGGTAATCAAGATGGTCTCTGGAGAGATTTGTAAATATAGCAGTATTAAATTTTATATTATTTAGCCTATGTTGTTTCAATCCATGACTTGAAGCTTCTAAAATAACATTTTCAACACCAAAATCTTTAAGTTTTTTTAATAATTTGTGAAGGCTCAAAGGGTCAATTGTTGTGTTATTTGTTTTTAAATTTATTTTTTTTGAAAAAATTCCGAGTGTTCCGATTGCAGCAACTTTTTTATTATTCAAATTTAATATTTGATAATAAAAATTAGCAATAGATGTTTTTCCATTAGTACCCGTTACAGCAATAATATTTTTTGGTTTTTTTTTATAATAATTGCTTGCTATCTCAGCTAATAATTTTCTAGGATTATTATTTTGTACAAATAAAATTTTATTTTTATCAAATCCGTTAAAATTTAAATTAGAAACAATTATTTTTGCACCATTGCTGATTGCCTCATTTATATAATTATTTCCATTTATATTGTTCCCACTTATCGAAAAAAAAATATCATTTGGTCTACACTCTTTGCTATGAAATCTGATTTTTTTAAATTTAATTGATTTATATTTTTGATTGATATTTTTAAATACGTGCCCTAATAACATTTGTTTTAAATTCTTAGTATTTTGTGGCTAAAATAGGACCTATTTTTTCTATTATTTTTCCAGCAACTTCAACTGCTGTCCATCCCGATGTATTAAATTGTGTTCCTTTTATCTTCCAACCTGTGCCATCTTTGTACTCATATATATAATTTTTGTTTGGCTTTGGTTCATCTAACATTACAATTAAGACGTATTTAGGATCTGAAGATGGAAAAATAGAGGCAAAAGTATTTATCTTTTTTGTTGAGTAACCACCGGCAATGGATTTTTGTGCAGTTCCTGTTTTTCCTGCAATTTCATATCCATCAATATTTGCAAAACTAGCTGTCCCTTCTTTAGTTGTCACTATTTTTCTCAATGCAGAATTGACTTTTTTTGAAACATCTTCTGAAATTATTTGTTGTAATTTTATTGTTCTTTTTGACTCCTCTAAAATTAGAGTTGGTTTTATGTCGTATCCTCCATTTGAAACAATCGAATATCCTTTTGCAAGTTGTAATGGTGTTGTGGTTATTCCATGTCCATAAGCAGAAGTAGCAAGCTTACATTTCCCCCATTTAATTTTTAAGGGAGATCCTATTTCTTCAATATCAAAATCTAAGGTTCTAAGTAAACCAAGATCATTTAAAAATTTTTGAAATTTATTTTCACCTACTTTCTGAGCTATTCTAATAGATCCAATATTACCTGATCGAATTAAAATTTGTTCTGCAGTCAAATCTGTAGGTATATTATCGTCATATTCGCCAATGGTGAATTGACTACACTGTATTTTTTTTTCAAGATTTTTAAATTCTGTATGAGGATTTATGTATCCACCGTTAAGCCCTGCTGCGTAAGTAAATGTTTTAAAAACTGAACCTAATTCATAGACGCCTTTTGTAGCTCTATTAATTAAATTTTTATTATCTAGTAATTGTCTTTTGTTCAGATCATAATCAGGTAGAGACACGAGTGATAAGATTTCACCGTTTTGAGAGTTCATTAAAATTGCAGCAGAGCCAATCGTATTGAATACTTTCTGAAATTTAATTAATTCTGATCGGATTAAATATTGTAGGTTAAGATCAACTGTAAGTTTTAATTCTTTGTTTTTTTCTTTTAAGTTTTTATCAAAGCTTTTCTCAATTCCCGATATTCCATTATTTTTGTTGTCTATTTGACCTATAATATGACTAAATAGATTTTTTTGAGGATAAACCCTTGTTATTCTATTTTCTGGTATTAATGACTTATCTCCAAGCATCATCAGTTTTTCATAATTATCTGGATCCATTTCCTCTGCAAAATAAAAAAATTTATTTCCATAAAGCTTCTTCTCTATAAGATCGTAGTTTTTATCTGGAAAAAGAATTTTTAATTTTATGAGTAACTTTTTTTTATCTATAACCAAATTGGGGTTAATACCAATATTTCTTGTTACAACAGTTTTTGCTAATATGTTATTATTTCTATCTATAATATTACCTCTTATTTCATTTTTTGAATTGATATTATTATTTTCAGGAAGTTTTTTTCCGGTCAGATAAAATGCTTTTAATGAAAATATCAGCAAAACTAAGACAAACGTAAAAAAAATAAATGCTACTCTATTAAAAGAAATATTTAATTTGTTTTTATCATATTTATTTCCAAGTTTATCAAAGTCATTTTCGAGACCAAAAAGATTATTATCATTACTCATTTACATCCAAAGTTTTAAGGTTTATTTGATTTATATTTTCTATAATTATTATATTTTTTCTTTGGGTAAATTGAAGTTCATCATCAAAATATAAACTATTTAATCTAAGTAGTTTTTCAGGTGAGGTTAAATAATTATGCTCTAGTAAAACCAATTCTTTTACACTGTTCAAATAACTTATGTTTTCTTTTACAGTAAAAATTTCTTCATCTAGTTTTTTTGTATGGTTTTTAATGTAAGTTGTTGAAATTATTAATGTTAGTATAGTTATTATAAATATTTTTCTTAGCATAATTTTTTATCCAAATTTTCTATTTCAAGTAGATTTCGAAATTTCATTATAAATTCATCAAAATTAGCTCCATTTTTTATTTTTTTTACATACCTAAGTTTTGCCGATCTTGATGGTGGATTTATTTTTATTTCTTCTTCAGATGGTAAAATAGCTTTTTTATTTAATAACTGAAAAATTTTATTGGTGTTTTTTGCGGTTGGCAAATATCTTGAAACTCTCTTATCCTCTGAATAGTTTTTAAAAAAAAAATTTAACTATTTTGTCTTCTAAGGAGTGAAATGTAATAACAATTATATAACCACCAATTGGTAATAATTCGTAAGCGTTAATTAATCCATAAATTAATTCACTTACTTCTTTATTGACAAATATTCTTAAAGATTGAAAAATTTTTGTTGATTTATTAATTTTAAAATTATAATTTTTTTTTTCTTTGTTAATTATTTCAACTAAATCTTGTGTTGTAATTAAGTTTTTGTCCCTTTTTTTCAAAATTTTATTAGCAATTTTTCTTGCATCCTTTTCATCGCCGAAATATTTAAATATTTTTGTAAGCTCTTCCTTATCTAATTTATTTATTACTTCATGTGCTGAAAATGAATTAAGTCCCATTTTCATATTTAGTTTACCCTTAAAATTGAAGGACAGTCCTTTAGCTTCGTCAAATATTTGATCTGTTGAATAACCTAAATCAAAAATAATTGCCTTAATATCTTTAGAATTAATATTTTTAATTTGACTGAATTTAGTATGATTAAATTCAAATCTATTATGAAAATATTTTTTAAATTTTTCTGACAGCTTGAGGGAATTTATATCTCTATCAAAAGCAATTACTTTATTTTGAGGATTTTCTAGAATTTTTTCTGAGTAACCTCCCTGTCCAAAAGTGCAATCTAAAAAAGTGCCACTATATCGAGGGGAAATGATCTTGATTAATTCATCAAGTAATACTGGAAAGTGT
>MDTD01009257.1_pt1 | contig 21492 bp, 21 predicted proteins | sample 811221 | NCBI WGS metagenome assembly MDTD01 (sample SAMN05326646, study PRJNA326480) | marine metagenome | isolation source: seawater | place: Pacific Ocean: South West | collected 2011 | reverse complement strand
TGTCATATTCATTTGGTAATCATCTACAGTTGCTGATAAATTATACGTAGGAGTTCCATCATTTCTTAAAATAATAAAATCTTCAATTGTATTATTTTCAATTTCTACATCACCTTGAACCAAATCTTTTAGTAATGATGTTCCATCAATCTTACTTTTAAATCTTATGACAGGTTTAATATTTTTGGGAGCATCTTTTTCGCTTTTATTTCTCCATTTTCTATCATAAACATAAGGAATCTTTTTTTGTTTAGCTCTCTTTTTTTGTTCTTCTATTTCCTCGTTTGAACAATAACATTTATATGCATAACCATTTTGAAGAAGTTTTTTTGCAATTCTTATGTGATCATCTACTTTCTTTGATTGAATATATTCTTCTCCATCATAATTGATACCAATCCACTTTAGAGATTGTATTATTTGCTCTTTATATTTCTCTTTTGATCTTTCTTTATCGGTATCTTCAATTCTAAGATAAAAATGACCCTTTTGATTTTTGGAGTATAACCAATTAAATAAAGCTGTTCTAACACCGCCAATGTGTAATGCACCAGTAGGTGAGGGAGCAAATCTAGTTGCTACTTTTTTCATTTAATCTGTTTATTATATTTTTCTAGAAGTTTCTATATAAAGATACAAGCACACCTTGTACTTTAACTCTATCAGGACCAAAAATTTTAGTTTCGTAATTTTTATTAGCACTTTCAAGTGCTACAGTCTTACCTTTTCTTCTTATTCTTTTTAGCATAGCTTCATGATTATCAATAAGGGCAACAACGATCTTGCCATTATCAGCTGTATCCGTTTTTTTAACTATCACTGTATCACCATCATTTATTCCTGCGTCTATCATTGAATCTCCCTGCACTTTTAACCCAAAAAATTGACCTTTTTTTTCTATGTTTTCTGGTAATGGAATTCTTGAAACCTCATTTTGAATTGCCTCTACTGGTGTCCCCGCAGCAATTTTTCCCAATACTGGTATCTCTGTTGTATCTTCGTTATTTTGATCATCTAAACCACCTTTAATCACACTTGGAGAAAAACTATTAAAAATATCATTGGCTGAAGCAGTTTCAGGTAATTTAATAACTTCTAGAGCTCTAGCTTTATGTGCAAGCCTCTTAATAAATCCTCTTTCTTCTAAGGCACTAATCAATCTATGAATTCCTGATTTCGACTTAAGATTGAGTGAAGATTTCATTTCTTCGTAAGAAGGTGATATACCGCTTGATCTCAACTTTTTGTTGATAAATAAAAGCAGGTTTTTTTGTTTTTTAGTTAACATAGAACAAATTACGTACATTTATGTTCTATAAAAGTTCTCTAAATTTAACAACAGTAAAAAAGCCTTATAAAATATAGGTTTTAACTAGTTAAAAGAGAAAATATAGAATTATTATCTAAATTTTTAAGAAGTGATTCACCAATTAAAAAAGTTTTTATAGATGATTTTGTTGAAATATCTATTAATTCATCTTTTGTTTTTATACCACTCTCAGAAATTAGTGGAGCTGGATGTTTTAGAAGAATTTCATGGATATCGTAAGTTGTATTTATGTCTGTCTTGAGTGTTTTTAAATTTCTATTATTTATTCCTATTAATGCTTTATTAAACTTGAGTGCTTTTTCTGCCTCCTTAGTTGTGTGAACTTCAACAATTATAGACATATTATAAGCTAATGCTTCTTCATATAATTCTATAGCTAGCTCATCAGAAACACCGGCTAAAATTATTAATATTGCATCTGCGCCATAACTTTTAGCAAGAGGAATTTGATATTTATCAATAAAGAAATCCTTACATAGAATAGGCAGTTCTATTTGTTTTTTTATTTCACTAATATGAATTAAACTTCCTAGGAAAAAGTCCTCCTCAGTTAACACCGATAAACAAGTTGCATTATTTTTGAGGTATATTTTTGCAATTTCAACTGGGTTATAATTATTTATTATTATACCAGCTGAAGGACTAGCTTTTTTTATTTCAGCGATTAATGAAATTTTTTTTTGGTTTAAATTATTTTCAATTTTTGATTTAAAATTATAAAAATTATTTTTTTTTTCAATAAATTCTTTTAGTGAATTTAATGATATTTTCTTTTTTAAAATATCAATTTTTTCTTTTTTTTTTTTAATTATTTTTTCTAAGACATTTTTAGACATTTTTAATTTTTTCTAAATGATTTATTACTTTACCAGATAATATATGCTCCCTAGCATTTGTATAAGCATCTTTAAAAATTGAAATTGTTCCTTTCACAATAAGCCCTGCAGCGGCATTCAAACAAACTGCTTTTGAAAAGTCATTATCCACACCACTAAAAATTTCAGTAATTTTACTTGCATTAAATTTTGAATCACCGCCAACAATGTTTTCAAATTTATCTACCTCAATATCTAGCTCCTCTGGATTAATTATAAATTTTGATATTTTATTATCTTTTACCTCAATTACATTTGTTTTTGCGTAAGGAGAAATTTCGTCTAAACCGTCCTCGCTATTTACAATCCATGCAAACTCTACATCCAAATCTTTCAAAGCGTTCGCGAATATATCTAAAAGATTTTTATTAAATACACCAATTACTTGTCTTTTTACTAAGGCAGGGTTACTTAGAGGTCCAATCATATTAAATATGGTTCTTTTGCCTATTTTTTTTCTGATTGGACCTACAAATTTCATTGCGCTGTGGTAGTTTGGTGCAAACATAAAACCAAAATTATTTTTTTTAATTTGATTTTCAATTTCTTTAGGTTCCAAATTTATATTTATATTTAAAGCCTCCAAAACATCACCTGATCCACATTTTGATGAAACCGCTTTGTTACCATGTTTCGCAACTTTAACACCCATGCTAGATAGCAATAATGCTGAAGCGGTTGAAATATTTAAAGTATTTGCTCCATCACCACCAGTTCCACATGTATCAATACATTCTGATATATTTACTTTTTTTGATTTATCTCGTAAAACATATATACCACCAGCTATCTCTGCTGAGACCTCTCCCTTTTTTGATAATGATGTTAGAAAATCAAACATATCTTTATCATTCGCTTTTCCACTCATTAAGATTTCAAAAGCTTTTTTGCTTTCCTCAAAGGTTAAATCTATATTATTTTTAATCTTTTCTATGTATTGCAACATTATTATAATTAATAAAATTTTTTAAAATTTTTATTCCTATTTTTGTTTTTATACTTTCAGGGTGAAATTGAACACCGTGTATATTATATTGATTATGTTGTATACCCATTATTATACCATCTTCAGTCTCGGCTGTAATTATCAAATCCTTTGAAATAGATTTTTTATCTATAATTAAACTGTGATATCTTGTTGCCTCAAAAGTCCTTGGCAAATTTTTAAATACACCAATTTTGTTTGATAATATTCTACTAGTTTTTCCGTGCATTAATTTTTTAGCTTGAACTATCTTTGAGCCAAATACTTGACCAATAATTTGATGACCCAAACATACACCAAATATTGGTATTTTTTTATAAAGTTTTTTTACAATATTTATACAATTTCCTGATTGATTGGGATTGCCGGGACCAGGAGAGATTACGATTTTTTCATATTTTTGTTTTAATATTTCATTTGAATTGATTTTATCATTTCGAATTACCTCAACATTAACATTTAACGACGAAAGATAGTGATATAAATTAAACGTAAAACTATCGTAATTATCTATAAGTAAAATTTTCTTCATTTTAATGAACTAAGTAAAGCTTTGGCTTTATTTACGGTCTCCTCGTATTCACTTTTTGGTTTACTATCTGCTACTATTCCAGCACCTGCTTGAACATAAAATTTATTATTTTTAATAACTGCGGTTCTTAATGCTATACACGTATCAAATTCACCATTAGCAGAAAAATACCCAATACCTCCAGCATAAACTTTACGTTGCGTTGTTTCTAGCTCGTCTATTATTTCCATAGATCTAATTTTAGGGGCCCCTGATACAGTTCCAGCAGGAAAACCAGCTAGAAGAGATTTAAATTTAGATAATTTTTTATTAAATATTCCTGTGACATTAGAAACTATGTGCATCACATGTGAATATTTTTCGATTTTAAACTTTTCAGTAACTTTAACCGTGTTTATTTTTGCTACTCTCCCAACATCATTTCTACCTAAGTCAAGTAACATGAGATGTTCTGAAAGTTCTTTTTTATCTTTAAGTAAATCTTGAGCGTAGAAATTATCTTTTTTAATATTATGTCCTCTGGGTCTTGTACCTGCAATTGGACGTATTGTTATTTTATTGTTTCTTAATCTTACAAGTATTTCTGGACTAGCCCCAACTATCTGGAAATCAGGAAAATTAAAAAAATACATAAAAGGGGATGGATTTGTAACCCTTAGTTTTTTGTATATTTCTAAAGGATCTTTTGTTAATTTTGCTTCGAATCTTTGACTTAAAACAACCTGAAAAATATCACCTAATTTTATATATTTTTTTGCCTTCTTAACCATCATTAAAAATTTTTTCTTAGAGGTGTTAGATTTTACTTTAATTTTTTTTTGTGTAATTTTTTTTTTATAAGAATATTTTCTTAATGATTGATTTTGAAGTTCGAGTACTCTCTTTTTAATTTCTAAATACTTTTTTTTATAATCTGAAATTTTTTCGTCTTGAAAAATATTTACAATATAAAATATTTTTTTTTTTAAATTGTCGTGAATTATTAAATCTCTAGGTCTTAACAAACGTACATCTGGCAATTTCAAATCATTTTCACATGTACTCGGAATTTTTTCTACATATCTAATAGTGTCATAAGAAAAAAAACCAGAAATTAGAGAACTTATTGGAGGTAAATTTTTAGGTGTTTCAAACCTAAAATTTTCTATTAAATTCTCTATTATTTTTTTTGGCTCACCTTTAATTTTTCTTTTTTTATTTTTTATATCAAAAACATAAGAAGAATTATTTTTGAACTCCCATATTTTATCAGGATTTTTTCCAAAAATTGTATATCTACCTTTAATTACACCTTTTTCGACTGATTCAAAAACAAAACTGTTTTTTTCTTTTAAGAAATTGTTTATTAGACTTAATATCTCATTTTCATTATTCACTTTTTTAATTGTGTAAATAATTTGATTTTGTTTTCTTTTATGTCGAAACTTGAAATCTTTAAAGTTTCTATTTATCATTATTTAAAAATAATTTTTAACCCTATCTAATGTTTTTTCATTAATTTTTATTTCATATTTTGAATTTAGAATTTGGTCATATGAAAAAAGTATATCTCTTTTTAAATCACTTGCAGACTTTTCATTATAAGCATTTAATTCATTTTTATCAGTAATAATTGAAGTTTCCTCCCTTAGTATCTTAACAATAAATATGTTATTTTTCTCATCAGACACCAAAACAAAAGATCTGACAGGCATAGAATATATTATATTTACTGAGTCCTGATCAAAATTTTCATAATCATTAATTGATTTTATTGTAACATTATTAATTTTACCCAGATCTCCATTTACTAAATTTTCAAATTTTGTATCATTAAAAGTATTCTCGTTAATCTCCTTAATTAAATCTTGATTAAACTCATACTTGGTATCATTATATAATTTATCTTTAATAGTCTCAATAAATGTAGAACTTGATTTATCTGGTAATTTTTTTTTTATATTATTTATACTATAAAGTAAAAAAAAATCGTTTTCATCTATAAGAGATAATTTTGATTTCAATCTCATATCATAAATTTTATTTTCTATTTTATTCGAAGTATTATTTTTGGAGAATTCATTTTTTGAAATGGTTTTTAAATTATAAAATTTAACAATTTCATTAAAACTAAGATTATTAGATATTTTATTTTCAATATCATCAACTTTATCAAAAAAATCATTATTGAAATCATCAGCGCCAGTAAGTGACAAGGGGGTAATTTTACTATAAGAAAAGTCAATAAAATCAGTTTCAAGACTTGAGGTATTTTTTTCAATATAATTTTCAATATCTTCTTTTGTGAAATTTTTTTTGGATTTATAGATATTTTCTAAATTTATAAACTTCACATCTACTTTTTTATTATCATTAATATATTTGTTATTTGTTAAAAATTTTGGTGATTTAACTCCAGCACCAATATAAGAAAAAAGTTTCTCTTGTAAGATTCTTTCTCTTATACTGTTTTCATAGATAGAGGCATTTAAATTATTTGTTAGTAGGAATTTTTCATATTTTACTCTTGAAAAATTATTTTCTTCATCCAAAAAATCTTTATTTTTTTTAATAGTTATAGCTAAATCTTTATCTGTAACTAAAATTTTTAAACTCTTTATTTCTAACTGTAATATTTTAACTGAAATAAACTGTCTTAGCAATTCCTCCAAAATATTGTTATTTATATTTGCTGATATAAAATTTTGATCTATTTTAGAATTATTTAAATATTCAATAAATTCTTGTGTTGAAATATTAATTTTATTTATCTTTGCAATTGAGTTTGTATTACCACTATTGAAAACTCCTCCCATCCCCCAAAACACAAATGGTATAACAACAATGACAAGTAGTATTTTAGCTGAAATAGTTTTTGAAAAATTTCTAATTTTGTTTAACATAATTACTTTTAATTTATTGATCTATAAAACACAAACCTATAGATTATATGTATCAATATGACAAATAAATTACGGTATTTTATAGCAAATTGGAAAATGTATGGTGATTTAAAATCATTAAAATCAATTAATAAAGTTATAAAATTTACAAAATCAAGTAAAAAAAAAAATTATAAGCTAATTTATTGTCCACCATACACCTTATTATTCTCTTTTTTAAATAAAATTAAAAAATCAAATATAGATTTGGGTGCTCAAGATATACATCATGATATAAACAACGGAGCATATACAGGTAAGATTAATGCTAAAATGATTAAAGATATAGGTGCTAAATTTGTAATTATTGGCCACTCAGAAATCAGAAAAATAGGAGATAATGATAATATTATTAATAAAAAAATTAAATCAGCACTGCATAGTAACTTAAAAGTAATTTTTTGTATAGGTGAAACACTTTTTCATAAAAGAAATAAATTAACAAAAAAAATTTTAAAAAATCAAATACTTAAAGGATTAAAAAATATTAAATTAAGTAATCAAATTATTATTGCGTACGAACCTGTTTGGTCGATTGGGACTGGATTAATTCCAAAAAATTTTGAACTATCAGGAAATTTAAAATTTATTAAATCAGTTTTGAGTGTTCATAAAAATTCAAAAAAGAATACAATTATTTATGGGGGTTCGGTAAATCCAAAAAATATAATCCATTTGAATATGATTAATGAAATTGACGGCTATTTAATCGGAGGTGCTTCTCAAGACTCAAAAAAACTTATTGATATAGTAAAAAAATCGGTTATTTAAAGTTTATGGAAAATATTTTGCTAGTAATAAACATAATTTTGGCAATAATTTTAGTAATTTTAGTTTTATTTCAAAAGTCAGAGGGAGGTGCCTTAGGTATTGGTGTTTCTCAGGAAAGTTTTATGTTTTCAAGAACTGCAGGTGATTTTTTTACCAAAGCTACTGCTGTAGTTGCTACATTATTCATAATATGTAGTTTAAGTTTAACAATAATTTCTAGAAGCGATCTTGTTCAGGAAACCTCAGTATTGGATAAAATTGAGGAAAATTCTGATGAGGCACCAGAAATCCCAGAAAATAATAATTAAGCCTTTTCATTTTCATAATTAATCGCTATAAGGTAATTCCATGGCGCGATTTATATTTGTCACTGGCGGCGTGGTTTCATCCTTAGGAAAAGGATTATCTTCAGCTTCACTTGCATATTTACTTCAATCTAGAGGATACAAAGTTAGAATTAGAAAACTTGATCCATATTTAAATATTGACCCAGGCACAATGAGCCCTTTTCAACATGGCGAAGTTTATGTCACAAATGATGGCGCTGAAACTGATCTAGATTTAGGTCACTATGAAAGATTTACTGGAATTTCAGCTAAACAATCTGACAATATAACAACAGGAAAAATATATAGTGAAATTTTAAAAAAAGAGAGACAAGGAAAATTTTTAGGTAAAACTGTACAAGTGATTCCTCATGTAACTGACAGAATAAAAGAATTTATTAAAAAAGATACTAGCAGCGAAGATTTTGTAATTTGTGAAATAGGAGGGACTGTCGGTGATATTGAGAGTTTACCTTTTCTAGAAGCTATACGACAGTTTTCAAATGATATAACTAAGAAAAATTGTTTATTTATACATTTAACGTTAGTTCCATATATGAGAGCCTCTGACGAAATAAAAACTAAACCTACCCAACATTCAGTAAAAGAATTAAGAAGTATAGGAATTCAACCTGATATTATTATTTGTAGATCTGAACAACCATTACCTCGGGATCAAAGGAAAAAAATATCATTATTTTGCAACGTTCCATTTGAAAATGTTATACAAACCGTTGATGTTAAAACTATATATGAAGCACCAATAAGTTTTAATAAAGAAAATTTAGATAAAATCGTTCTCAGCTATTTTAAACTTAAATCCAAAAGAAAAGTAAATTTAAAACCGTGGAAAAAAATTACAAAAATAGTATTAAAAAACAAAAAGGAATTAAAAATCGGAATTATTGGAAAGTATGTAAATCTTAAAGATGCATATAAGTCATTAGATGAAGCGTTAGTTCACGGTGGTATACATAATAATGTAAAAGTAAGTTTGATTAGAGTAGAGTCTGACAGTTTAAAATCAAATCAAATTAAGAATAAGCTAAAAAATGTATCAGGTATTTTAATACCCGGTGGCTTTGGAAAACGTGGTACAGAGGGAAAAATTTCAGCTATTTCTTTTGCAAGAAAAAATAATATTCCTTTTTTAGGAATTTGTTATGGAATGCAAATGGCTGTAATTGAGTTTGCAAGAAACGTGCTTAAGATGAAAAAAGCTACATCAAGTGAGTTTAGTAAGAAAGGTATTAAGGTAATTGGATTAATTCATGAATGGAATAAAAAAGGTAAAATTCAAAAAGGAACAACAAAGGAAATCGGTGGTACTATGCGTCTTGGTCAATATAAAGCAAAGCTGAAAGATAAGTCTCTTGTCAAGAATATTTATAGATCAAAATTTATAAGTGAGAGACACAGACATAGATATGAAGTAAATATTAAACTGAGATCAAATTTTGAAAAAAAAGGCATGATATTCTCTGGTATTTCTCCTGATAATAAGTTACCAGAAATTATAGAGTTAAAAAATCACCCTTGGTTTGTAGGTGTTCAATTCCATCCAGAATTTAAATCTAGACCTTTGAACCCACATCCTTTATTCTCTTCCTTTATCAAAGCTGCTAAAATCAGAAATGAAAAATATTAAAGTAAATTGTGGTAATTTAGAAATTTCAAACAACAACAATATTTGCTTGATAGCTGGACCTTGTCAATTAGAGACAGAACAGCATGCCCTTGATATTGCTGGAAAGATTAAAGAAATTTGTGATAAATTTAAAATGGGATTTATTTACAAAACATCTTTTGATAAAGCGAATAGAACTAGTTTAACAAGTAAAAGAGGTGCTGGTCTTGAAAAATCACTACCGATATTCGATAAGATTAAAAATGAATTAAATATACCTATACTCACTGATGTTCATAATGAAGAGCAATGCTCTCTAGTTTCAAATCATGTTGATGTTTTGCAGATACCTGCGTTTTTATGTAGACAAACAGATTTATTAGTAGCGGCTGCAAAAACTAAAAAAATTGTAAACGTTAAAAAAGGACAATTTTTAGCACCGTGGGATATGGTCAATGTAACAAAAAAAATATCTGATTCTGGAAATCAAAAAATTTTAGTTACAGAGCGTGGTGCAAGTTTTGGTTACAACACTTTAGTGTCCGATATGCGCTCATTACCTATAATGGCTAAAAATGGTTATCCAATTATTTTTGACGCTACTCATTCAGTCCAACAACCGGGAGGTTTGGGAGAGACGAGCGGAGGTCAGAGAGAATTTGTCGCGTACTTAGCAAGAGCTGCTGTAGCTGTAGGTGTGGCAGGAGTTTTTATTGAGACACATCAAGATCCCGATAATGCCCCTTCGGATGGGCCAAATATGCTTCACCTTGATAAATTAGAAAATTTATTAAATCAATTGTTTGAGATAGACAAACTTATTAAAAGTAAATGAGCAAGATATCAAAAGTATTAGCTAGACAGGTATTTGATAGCCGTGGAAATCCAACAATAGAAGCTGAAGTATTTTCTAATAATAAATCTGAAACCGCTATTTGTCCATCGGGAGCTTCGACAGGAACATATGAGGCTTACGAGAAAAGAGATAAGTCAAACAAAAGATATTTAGGAAAAAGTGTTTTTCAATCAATAAACATGATTAATAAGTTAATTTCTAAAAAAATAAAAAATCAAAGTGTTCACAATCAGGAAAGACTTGATAGTATTTTAATAAATTTAGATGGCACTAAGCAAAAAACTAAAATTGGAGCTAATGCAATTTTAGCTGTTTCAATGGCTGTTAAAAAATTATCAGCAAAATTAAAAAAAAAACCTCTATATAAAACATTCATTTTGAATAAAAATTTTAGGCTTCCATACCCGCTTATGAATATCATCAATGGAGGTGCACATGCAAATAACGGCCTAAGGATTCAAGAATTTATGATAAGACCAGATGGTGCAAAAAAATTTTCAGAAGGTTTAAGAATGTGTTTTCTTGTAATACAAAATTTAAAGAAAATTTTACATAATAGTGGAATGTCAATATCTGTTGGAGATGAGGGTGGATTTGCCCCGAATATATCAAGTAATGAGGATGCTTTAAAACTCATTGTGAAGGCTATAAAAAAATCAGGTTTTATAAATGGAAAACATATTTCTATTTGTTTGGATGTTGCGGCCAATGAACTTTATAAAAAAAGAAAGTATTCAATACATTCAAAGAAATATATTTCGGTTGATGAATCTATTAATGGTTATCTTAAATTAATAAAAAAATATAATATAAAATCTATTGAAGATCCATTTTCCGAGGATGATTGGTTTGCATGGAGTAATTTTGTAAAAAAAACAAAAAAACTCCAAATTGTTGGAGACGATTTGTACGTAACCAATTTAGAGCGGCTTAAAAAAGGATTTTTAAATAATTCCTCCAATTCAATTTTAATAAAATTAAATCAAATTGGTACAGTCACAGAAACACTAGAAGTAATTAAATTTGCACAAATAATTGGTTATAAAACTATAATTTCTCATAGATCAGGCGACAGCGAAGATACATTTATAGCTGATTTAGCAGTTGGTACTAATTCCAATCAAATCAAGACAGGATCACTGGCTAGATCGGAGAGAGTATCCAAATATAATCAATTAATTAGAATAGAAGAAAATCTAGGAAAATTCGCAAAAATGCATAAGATTCATTAATGCTATCAAAATTAAAAAAAAATTATTTCGATATTATATCATTTTTTTTGATAATTTATTTTCTAATTAATTTTTTCGGAGGAGATAGGGGTTTTTTTGCGTTTATTGAAAAAAAAGAAGAATTAAACAAATTAGACTTAAAAGAATATGACTTTGTAACAAAAATAAATGATCTAGAACATAAAAATTTGTTATTATCAGAAAATAATGACCTTGATTATATAGATTTTCTTATACGAGACAAATTAATGGTTGGTAAAAAAAAGGAGAATACCTATATTATAATTGATAATGACAGTTAGACATCCAGAAAAAGTAAACAAACCTATAAATCCAATAAAAAAAAAACCAAGTTGGATTAGATCGAAATTATTAAATAGTAAAGAATTTTTTATAACAAAAACAATAATAAATAAAAGTAACCTTGTTACAGTTTGCCAAGAAGCTAATTGCCCAAACATCACAGAATGTTGGAGTAAAAGACATGCAACATTTATGATTATGGGTGATACATGTACGAGAGCTTGTGGGTTTTGTGATGTAAAAACGGGTAAACCAGAAAAATTAGATCCATTTGAACCTTTTAAAATATCTAATGCAGTAAAAAAATTAAATTTAAAACATGTTGTAATTACATCAGTAGATAGAGATGACTTACCCGACGGTGGTTCACTTCATTTTTATGAAGTAATAAAAACAACTCAAAAAAACAATCCAAATACCTCAATTGAAGTTTTAACACCAGATTTTCTTAGAAAAGGAGAGGCATACAAAAAAGTTCTTCAGGCTAATCCCGATGTTTTTAATCATAATATAGAAACAGTCCCGAGCCTTTATAAGAAAGTAAGACCTGGAGCAAGATATTTTGGCTCACTCGAGCTTTTGAAAAATTCGAAAGCAATCAATAAAAAAGTTTTCACAAAATCAGGTTTAATGGTTGGGTTAGGCGAAACTAAAGATGAAATTTTACAAGTAATGGATGATTTAATTTCTGCTGATGTTGATTTTTTGACCATAGGTCAATATTTACAACCATCACCTAAACATTATCCTCTAGTAAGATATTATCATCCAGATGAATTTAAAGATTTAGAACAAAAAGCTAAGTCTAGGGGGTTTTTATTAGTATCTTCTTCCCCCATGACTAGATCTTCTTACCATGCAGATGAAGATTTTAAAGTTTTGCAAAAAAATAGACTAAGACCAAATGCCCCAAGCTTCAGTTAAAAGAATTATTAACTGTAATAAAAAAGAATTAATAGATCTTGTTTTAGATATTGAAAAATATCCTGATTTTATTCCTTACTGCTTAGGATCTAAAGTATATTCCAAACAAGATAAAAATAATGAAATATTAATTGTAGCTGATCTTACTATTGGCAAGGGTCCTTTCAAAGATACTTATAAAAGTGATGTTAAATACTATAAAGATAAGGATTCAATTTATGTTACAAATATTGATGGCCCTTTAAAACATCTTGAAAATAAATGGAATTTTAAAGAATTAAATGGACAAACAGAAGTTTCTTTCGATGTAGATTTTGAGTTAAAAAATCGTTTTCTTAATATTGTTATGACAAAATCATTTCAATATGGACTAAATAAAATTGCAGATGCTTTTGAGAAACAAGCCAACAAAATTTTAAACAATTCCCAATATTAAATCTAAAACTTTGTTTACTGTAGCTTTTTGAAAGGATATTCGTTTTTTATTTCTAAAAACGTACTTATTTATCGTTAATTTACTGCCTTTTTTAATGCCAATATATACTAAGCCTATCGGTTTTTGCTTTGAGCCACCTTTCGGACCAGCTATTCCGGTAATTGATATATTGATATTTGCATTTGAAATTTTTGATAAATTATTAACCATTGAGATGCAACACTGATGACTAACCGCACCATATTTTTTAATAATATTTTTATCTACCTTCAAAATTTTTATTTTTGCTTGGTTTGAGTAAGTCACAAGACCTAAAACGAATACTTTAGATGCGCCATTTATTGAGGTAATAGAGCTAGCTAATAGTCCTCCGGTACAAGACTCAGCACATGAAATTTTTATTTTCTTTCTTTTTAAGGTATTAACAAAATTTTTAATTTTACTCATAAAAAAAAATATATCTTAATTGTCATAACAAAAATTAAAAATAAAACCACATATAATCCTGCTATTATGTCATCCATAATTACGCCAAAACTATTTTTAAAATTTTTATCAAAATAACTTACCGGGAAAGGTTTGATTATATCAAAAAACCTAAAGACAAGAAAAATTATTACGTAAAAATAGGCAGAATCCATAAATACTTTTTCTGTTCCATGAGAAATTTCATAAAGGTATATCGGTATGGATTGGCCTATAAATTCATCTATAACAACTTCCTTAGGATCTTTATTTTGTTTCAATTTAATATAATTAGCCACGGCCACAAACGCATAAAATGTAATAACTGTTAAAAAAAGTAAGAAAAAAGTTTTTGAAAGACTAAATACATGAAAGTAAAAGAAAAGTATTACTGTTGTTGCAAAAGATGTAATGGTTCCAGGAATCTTTTTAATCTTTCCCAATCCCAACATTGTAACAAAATTTTTATTAAAATTTTCAGTCATATTTATTAATTGAAATTATAACCTCACAGGCTATTGCTTTTTCTTTTCCAATTAAACCTAATTTTTCAACTGTCTTTCCTTTTAAATTTATTAAATCTTTTTTTATATTCATTAGTCTGGATAAAGACTCTATAATCATGTTTCTATATTTAGATACCTTTGGTTTCTCACATATTAAATTTATATCTAAATTATTTATGTAAAAATTTGTTTGATTAAGTTTTTCTAAAATAGGTCTTAACATTTTTGGAGATCTAATATTTTTAAATTTGTTTGTATTTGGAAAATAAGTGCCGATATCTTTTTTTCCTAGTGCGCCTAAAATTGCATCTATTATTGAATGCAAAATTACATCTCCATCTGAATGTCCAGAAAGACCTGAATGAAATGGAATTTTAACACCGCCTAAATAAAGTATCTTTTTTTTCACAAGTCTATGAATATCAAAGCCCAAACCATAAAATGTTTTATATTCTTTGATATCATCAATATAAGTAATCTTTTTATTCTTAATTTCACCATGAATAAATTTTATTTTAAAATTTTTATTAATAAAAAGGGTTGCTTCATCATTAACTTTTATCTTATTGTTCATGGATAATTTTAAAACATCATTTAGTCTAAAAGCCTGAGGTGTTTGTGTTTTAAAAATATTTTCTCTATTTAAATTAAAATAATCTGTTTTAATTTTATATTTTATAGAGTCTGGTGAACTAATGTAAGGAACAACTGCTTTATTTTTTTTTAAATTTTTATAGATAATTTTTAATAATTTTGTGGAAAAATTTGGTCTTGCTGCGTCATGTATAAACACGTTTTTGGCACGTAATTTCTTTGCATATTTAATACCTATTAAAGAAGAATCACTTCTTTCCTTGCCTCCTTTAATTACTTTAACTTTATTCTTAAACTTTGTAACGTCTATTTTTGAATTATTTGTTACCAGAATAACTTTTGAAAATAATTTTGATTCTAGAGCTTTAATAATTGAGTGTTCGTATAAAGGTCTATTTTTAAAATAATTAAATTGCTTGTGTTTAGGGGATTTAAACCTTTTGCTTTGTCCTGCCGCTAGTATTATAAAACAATTATTCATATATAAAGATTTAAACTTATTACATAATGATAGAATTTATCAAAAAAAATATTTTAATTATTATTCTTTTTTTAATAACACTTTTCGTAGGTTTTTTCACATTTTTAACGTTTATAGATAAAAGTTTTATAGAGCTAAACGAAAGTAATCTCCAATATCTTTTATCAGCCAATATAGTATTGCTGTTATTTTTCTTTTTCTTTATTTTTATTGAAATAAAGAAATCAATTAAAAATGATATTGATGTTGAGGGATCTAAAGCTAATAAAAAATATATTACATTTTTTTCTTTATTCACTCTAATCCCGTCAATTTTAATATCCGTTTTTTCACTATTTCTTTTCTCTTTTGCTTTAGAAAAATATTTTGATAAAAAAATAACAACCGCTGTTAATAATTCTTATGAGTTAGCAAAAAATTATGTTGAGGAGGTAAGAGATAAAATTCAATCAGAAGCTATTTTAATAGCTTTTGATGTAAATAAAAGTGCAAATTTCTTATCTACAAACCCAAATCAATTTAAAAGTTTTTTAAATACTCAGAAAATCATAAGGGGTGTTGATGAAATACATCTGATTGATAACCAAAGAAAATTAGTTTTAAGTACATTGGATGATGAAAATAAATACTCACCCCCAGCAGTAAAAGCTTTAAAATTAGTTTTAGATGACGATAGACCCTTAAAAATAATTAATGCATTTGAGAACAAATCATCTGCATTAATGAAGCTTGCAAATTTAGAAGACACTTTTTTATATGTTGTAAAATATTTAGAGGAAGATATTTCTCAATATCTTACAGAATCTCAAGAAGCTATAAACTTTTATTATACAGTTGAGGAAAAGAGATCTGGAATAAAAATTTCATTTGTTATTATTTATATTATAATTGTTTCTTTATTACTTTTTTTATCTGTTAGTATAGCAATTCGTTTTTCCTCAAGATTTTTTAGGTCAATAAACAACTTAATTACAGCTTCACAAAGTATTGGTAGTGGTAATTTAGATGTAAAAGTACCAGAGGTAAAAACGGATAAAGATTTGGAAGAATTAAATAAAAATTTCAATTTAATGACTGAGAAATTGAAATCACAACAAGATAAACTGCTACTCAATGAACGTCATGAGGCTTGGGAAAATGTTGCTAGAAAGTTAGCTCATGAAATTAAAAATCCTTTAACTCCAATACAGTTGATAATAGACAGATTAAAAAATAAATTTGATAAATTTTTAAACACAAATGAAGAAAAAACTGACTTTAGCAATAATCTTAAAACAATAAATAAACAAATAAAACAAATTGAAAATCTTGTTAATGAATTTTCTGATTTTGCAAGAATGCCAAAACCAATTTTTAAAAAATATAACTTTATAAAAATCATTCAAGAAAATATCAAACTTATGAATGAATTAGACCAAACAGTAAAAATCAATTTAGTTTGCGCAAATGATAATTTAAATATAAAATGTGATTCTGATCAATTAAACAGAGTATTTATAAATTTGTTTAAAAATTCTATCGAGAGTATTAACGAAAAGTATGAAATAAATCACGATTTTACTAAGAAAATTAATATAGAAATATTGGAAAAAGATGATTATATAGAAGTTTACATTACTGATAACGGTTTAGGTTTTGATAATAAAAATTTAAAAAATATAGTTAAACCATATTTTACAACAAAAAAAAATGGAACAGGTCTTGGTCTTTCAATTGTAAATAAGGTGATAAATGATCACAATGGAATACTTAAAATACTACCAAACCAAATAGGAGCTAAAATTTATATTAATATCCCAAAAAATGTCGACTGAAATTTTAATTATTGATGATAACGCGGATATTAGAAACATTTTAAGAGATCTAATATCAGATGCGGGTTATGGAACAAGAATAGCTGCAAACTACAATCAGGCTTTATTAGAAATAGATAAAAAATTACCAGATGTAGCAATAATAGATGTTAAACTAGATAAAGGTGACAATGATGGTATTGAATTATTAAATCATATTAAAAATAAAAATAAAGATATACCAGTAATAATTATATCTGGCCATGCAAATATCGAGATGGCAATCAAGTCTTTAAAATCAGGAGCTTTTGAGTTCATACAAAAACCATTTGATCAAGAAAGACTCCTAAATTTTATTAAAAGAGCTGTTGAAAATTATAATCTTAAAAAGGAAAATTTGGATTTAAGATCAAAATTGTTTCATTCATTTGATTTAATAGGTTCAAGCCCAAACATAACAAAAATAAATGATCAGATTAAAAAATTAGCTGTCACAGAAAGTAGAATTTTTATTAATGGCCCAACAGGATCAGGAAAAGAATTAATAGCCAGAAAAATACACAAGAATTCTAATAGAAAAAATAATCCCTTTGTAATTCTAAATGGTGCTTTATTGGATGTAAAAAAATATGAGCTTGAGTTGTTTGGAGAAGAAAAAAGTGATGGTTCCATTCTTTATGGCTCCTTAGAAAAGGCAACTGGTGGTTTTTTACTTATTGATGAGGTGTCAGAAATTCCTTTAGAAACACAATCAAAAATATTAAGAGTTTTAATCGATCAAAAATTTAAAAGAATTAATGGTAATCACGATATCAAAGTCGATGTAAGAATAGTTTGTTCCTCAACAAAAGATATAAAAAATGAAATTATAAATGGTAATTTTAGAGAAGATTTATTTCATAGACTAAATGTATTTCAAATTGATGTTGAACCACTTAAGAATAGAACACAAGATATTCCCGAATTAGTAAAATATTTTTCAAAAAAAATCTCAGAAAATTACAATTTAAAAAAATTTGATATTAACCCTGATAATCATTACATGATTGATTATACATGGCCAGGAAATGTGAGAGAGCTTAGAAATTTAATAGAGAGAATTGCAATACTTGCTCCAGAAAGTAATGAAAAAGTATCAAATATAATCAAGGAGTCCTTAAAAAGTCAAAATTATGAGAATTTAAACTCTGAGAATGCATTAGAAGTACCACTTAAGGAGGCAAGAGAAAATTTTGAAAAAGAGTACCTAACAACGCAACTTAAGAAATTTGGTGGCAATATATCAAAAATGGCTAAATTTATAGGAATGGAAAGATCAGCCCTTCATAGAAAATTAAAAGGTTTAAACATAAAAGATTTAAATTAAATGAATATTATTATTTGTGGTGCTGGTAGAGTTGGATTTACTATAGCAAAGTTATTAAGTGAGCAGAACCACTCGATTACTGTTATTGACCAATCTAGTGAAGATATTGAAAAATTAAAAAATAGTTTAGATGTCAATGCAATTGTTGGCAAAGCCACTTATCCATCTGTGTTAGAAAAAGCAAATGCAGCGGATAGTGATATGATTATTGCAGTAACAAGAAATGATGAGATCAACATGTTAATTTGCCAAATAGCCTATACAGCATTTAAAATACCAAAGAAAATTGCTAGAATTCGCTCACAATATTACTTAGATCCAAAATTTTCTAAACTTTATAACAAAGAAAACCTACCAATTGACGTAATAATATCACCTGAACTTGAAATTGCCAAGTCATTACAAAGAAAACTTGAAGCTCCTGGCGCCCTTGACAATATTCCATTTGCAAATAATAAAATTAGATTGTTAGAAATTTTAATTCAAAAAGATTGTCCAATTAAAAAAATAAAATTAAACGAATTAACAAAAAAATACCCAAACCTTGAGGCAAATATTTTGGGTGTTATACGAAATAATAAATTTGTAATTTTAAAAAAAAATGATGTTATGGAGGAAAATGATAAAGCTTATGTAATTATAAATTCTTCCCAAATGCAACAAACCTTAACATCTTTTGGTCATAATGAGAAGATTTCTAGCAAAATATTAATAATAGGAGGGGGAAACATTGGTTTTAATCTTGCTAAGAGTATTGAGAAGTCTTTTGATTCTGCCCGAATAAAGATAATCGAAAAGAACAAGGAGAGAGCTGAATTTATAGCAAATGAATTAAATAACACAATTATTATAAATGGAAATGGTTTAGATGAAGATGTTTTGTCTGAAGCAAATTTGGATGAAATACAAACAGTTTTAGCTTTGACAAATGATGATGAAGATAATTTAATGGTAAGTGTTTTAGTTGAAAAATTTTCTAAAAATAAAAGGACAATGGCGTTGATAAATAAGCCCAACTATTCATTATTGCAATCGTCTTTAAAAATTGATGACATGATAGATCCAAGAATGAGTACTGTTTCAAGTATTTTAAAACATGTACATAAAGGAACAATAGAAACTGCTTATAGTATTTTAAATGGTGAATACGAAGTAATAGAGGCAGATATAATTGAAACATCAGAATTAATAAACAAAGAACTTAAAAATGCAAACCTGCCAGAGAATATTCGTATTGGCGCAATATTAAGAGGAGATGACATTATTATACCTAGATCAAATTTTATATTTAAAAAAAATGATACAGTTGTATTTATGGCAAAAAATGATGAGATACAAGTAGTAGAAAATATGTTTCGTATCAGTTCCATATAAGTTTAATGCTATCATTCAATTTATTTTATTTACGATTTTTTTCTTTATTGATTGGAATATTATCTTTTTTTAACATTTTATATTCTTATTATTTCAGTCTTTATTTAAATGTGGATAGTTATTTTTATACTCTTTTAATATCCTCTTTAGTCTTATTAACTCATTTTATAAAACAAAAAGAATTAATTAGAATAAATATTTATGAAAAGATACTTACTGTAATATTCGGGTATTTATTTTTACCAATTTTAATATCCTTACCTTATTATTTTAGTATTTATAATCTAACGTTTTTGGAGGCATACTTTGAATCTATTTCAGGATTTACATCCACTGGTTTTACCATTTTTAATAATATTAAACATTTGGATGAAAGTTTAATTTTATGGAGATCATCATCACAATGGATAGGTGGTTTATATTTTTTATATTCAATACTTTTACTGATTGATATCTTTGATGATAATTTGAAAAAAACAGTCACTAACTTTCTTTCATTTAATTCGTCTGAAATTTCTAAACAATCAATTAAATTATTTACATTCTATGCTTTTTTGACATTTCTAATATTTTTAATTTTAAATATTTCTCAGATTAGGGCTTTTAATTCATTTAATTTAGCACTCACTTTAATTTCCTCTGGCGGTTTTTTACCGACTAATAACGTATCTTTCATCTTAAACACCGAGATGAAACAAAATATTTTTTCATTATGTATGCTATTTTCCTTCTTCAGTCTTTTTCTAATTTACAATTTATTTTTTTTTAAACAAAAAGGTATTAAATTTCTTCAAGAAGATATTTATTTATTATTCTATTTATTATCAATTTATATTATTTTTCTTACCTTTGCTGATAAATCAGTAAATTTTAATGAATTATTCTTTGCAATATCTAGCAGTGTTTCAAATATTGGATTTTCGTTAAAAAATACGACTGATAATTACTCTTTTATTTTTTTATTACTAATAATTATTGGTGGATCTTTTTTTTCAACAAGCTCAGGTTTGAGGTTTATGAAAATTTATTCATTGCTTAAATTTTCTATAAATGAGGTAAAGTCTCATTTTAAACCAAGAAATATATATGTAAACAAATTACCCTTTGTAGAAAAAAATATGGATGTTAGTGATTTTTATAAATATTTTTTAACAATTCTTGTTTTTATTTTATCGTTAATTATTCTTTTAAGTATTTTAACTATTTCTGGGCTAAGTTTAGAAAATTCTTTTAAACTATCTATATTAACAATTATGAATACTGTAAATTCTTCTATGACAGGTTTAAATGATTTTAATTTTAAGGATTTAGGGTATTTTACGAAATCAAGTTTAATTATATTTATGATTATCGGTAGGGTTGAATTATTAACTATTTTTATCGTAATTAAAAAATTCTTTTTTAAAAATTAACTTAATAATATATATAATATATAAGTTCATTAAGATAATATGCGCCCTTAGCTCAGCTGGATAGAGCAACGGTTTTCTAAACCGTGGGTCGGAGGTTCGAATCCTTCAGGGCGCGCCATAATGTGCAATTAATAGCAAAAAATTGCTAAAATTTTATATAATGTATCAATTTTGCTATTGATGGCTTTAGAGTATCATGCTTAAATATTAAAAATTCAAAAGTAATTTTGAATTATTTGTTAACAAATAAACTAAAAAACAAGAGGAACAATATGTTTAAAGTAATAAGAAAATTGACTTCTTTTGTTGCTATGTTGGCTGTGTTGTTTGCATTTACAACAGAGACAATGGCTGCAAAGAAATCAAAAACACTTAAAAACACT
>MDTD01135376.1_pt1 | contig 21500 bp, 21 predicted proteins | sample 811221 | NCBI WGS metagenome assembly MDTD01 (sample SAMN05326646, study PRJNA326480) | marine metagenome | isolation source: seawater | place: Pacific Ocean: South West | collected 2011 | reverse complement strand
TCCAGCACGATGTAGTTGTAGGCCCCAAGCTCCCGGCTGCGCCAGGCCTCGAGCAGTTCGTCGAGCTCGGCCGCCGCCCGGGAGACCTGGGTAGAGCTGACATCCATGCCGCACAGCTCCTCGACGATCTTCTTCACCCGCCGCGTCGACACGCCCTGCACGTACATCTCCGCGATCGCCAGCAGCAGCGCTCGCTCCGAGCGCAGGCCCTTCTCGAGGCTCTGCGGGTAGAACGCCCCCTCGCGGGTCTGCGGGACCTTCAGCTGCAGCTCGCCCAGCCGGCTCTTGACCGTCTTGTCCTTGAAACCGTTGGCGTAACCCACGCGGTTCGCGCTGCGCTCGTAGGGCGCCGCGCCCAGGTACTCCGAGCGCTCCGACAACATCGCCGCGTTCAGCAGCACGCTGACCGCCTCCGCGAGCCCATCGAAGCCGTTCTCCTTGAGCAGTTCCACCGCGTCTTCAACAGATTTATTCTCTCTGTGCTGAGCCATTCCGGGTCTCCTCTCGTCTGCAAATCGCCAAATTCGCGTTCGAAAGGATAACCGGGTGGCTCGGCACTACATCCGCCCGGAACAGTTAATCAAAATTACAGAAAGAAGGGTGCACTACCCTCCAGTGAACTGGCGGCGCTGACTGACGACACCAGCCAGCGGGAAATCCAGTCGCGTCTGGGTGTAGGTGTAGACGCCACTCTGCAAATCCCGAGCGCGGACCTCGTAGAACCCCAGGAACCCACGGTTGAGCGTGCTGGCGTAGGCCAGCCCCTTATAGGCAAAGGTGGTGCTGCGGCGTCCGGCGGACGTGAGTCCATCCGAGCGCCTGATCTCCGAGACGACGGCGATCGCTCGAGCGCCGGTGTTCGCCACCGCAATCGTGCTGCCGAACGGCGCTTCGGCGTAGCTGGTCGGGTTCGACGACGTGGTGATGGCCGTGTAGAGGAACTGCGTGATCGCGCCAAGCCCATCGGTAAACGTCGTTACGGAAATGGGGCTGGCTGCACCCGATATGGCAGTCCATGCGACGGTTAGCGGGTTGAGACACGTCGCGGTCGTCCCGCCGATGTCGTAGCCGCACTCCTGAATCCGTTCCAGCCGCATCCGCCCACCGTTCAGATTGCTGTCCAGCCGGTACTCGCGGACGTTGACGCCATTCATCTTCACTCGAATCGTGTGCAGATACGCCTGGCGCCAGATGTACGTGACGGCAGGCCCGATCTGCACGTTCGCGAGATCTGCTCGCGGCCCGTACTTGAGCTCGACGGTGGCGCCGCCATAGCTGATCGACTTCAGTTGAACCATGCCGTAGGGGTCGAAGCGATCGTACGCGTACGTCATGGTGTCGCCGAAGCCATTGGTCACCTGCCGGACTGCCCAGAGGTAGGTGGGCCTGGCGCCGGCCCACGCCGACACCTGCTGGAATCGACCGGAGGCAATGACCTGGCTGTCGGTGGTGTCGCCGTACCGGGCAACCCGCCCATCCGGATGCCACACCTCGAACCAGGTGCCCATGTTGATGACCTTGACGAATGACTGAGCCTCGGTCCGGTATTCGGCGCCGCTGGACCAGTAGCTACCCGAAATCAGCTTCAACGGCTGGCCGTCCAGACACAACCGGTCGCCGGTATCCAGAAGAGGCTTCGGAGCGCCACTCAATCCACCGCGGCAGCGGGTTATCACGGAAGAGCCAGCCAGGTGCCAGCCGTAGCCCAGCGTGTCCTCGGCGGTGTAGAAGTCGGTCACGTCTCCGCTGCGCGCGCTGTCATAGCGGAGTGACAACGATGGCGCAAACCCGTTGATTCCCGGCAGCACCTGAATCGGCACCTCGATGGTGGCCGATCCTCGCAGGCTGACATCGGCGCGATATGCGGTTGTGCCGGCCGCGCTCGTCGACACGATGGCGGGTTCGGCATCGCGCGTTACCACCACGACCTTGAGGCTGGCCGAATCATAGGGGCAGAACGTCAGCGTGGGTCCACCTGGCTCAGACTCCTGGTAGCAGGTGTGCAATCGGAACCGGTACTCTCCAGACGGCAAGTTGGTGAACGCTTGGGACGTCGTGCCAGAGAACTGCCACGACCCGTACTCGGTCCGGAGGTGGTACCCTGACGGCCAGGTCAGTGTGAACGTGCCCGTGGTGCTGGTCGTCGGACCGGAAATCGTGGCGGCTTGAACGCACCACGAGAGTCCGAGTAGCAGCCAGGCACATACGAGTGCGGGGCGGCGCATCATAGCGCGTCTCCCCTCTCCGCATAGCTTGCCGCGAATCGCTCCCGCAACCTCTCGCAAGGCCTATCCGCCGTTCGCGCTGCCCCGACCGTGCCGACCTCGAGGCATCCCACGACTTCATCCACGATGTCGTCTGCAAGGTATGACGCGTAATCTTCTCGAGCTTCATCGCACGGTTTGAAATCGGCTGCGCCGAACCAGTTGGACGCCTCAGCAGATCTCAGGCACGCGACATATGCCTCAGCCGCCTGCATCTGCGCTTCGTACGTCATTGCCCACTCGAGAGTGGGTCCTGCGTCGATGAACGCACTTCCTTCCAATTCGTCGGTGGACTGCGCCAACCCGCGCAGCGCCACGCTATTCCCACCGACGAGCAGCACCGCCGCCAGGGAGTACCAACTCAGCTTCACGTGATTGCTCCATCCTGACCGGACGACGGACGGAACCTCCAGTGCACAAGGAACTGGACCTCAAGGTCCGGCGGGTCGGCCGATTTCAGGCAGGACCCGAAGGTCCCGAAATTGTTGAATGGTGGTCGAGAGGCGGATGGACGCTATTGACGTGGCGGAAAGCTGCCGGTGGGAATTCAAGAGCCGAATCTTCGATTGGCACGAGGCATGTGGACTGGCTTGCTCATCTGGCCCCCCTCCTGGGACACCTGACGACACCTGCTGACCTTACGCTCCGCACCTGGCGAATCTGTCGGGAGTTTGTAAGCACGGCTGAAGGCATTCCACCAATCTGCCAGCCGGCGCCCACGCCAATTGACGGTGGCTGAAGGAATTCGAACTGGTTGCGGATGAGGCAGACGAGGTCAGGTGGTGACTGCTTGTGGGTCAATACCCATCGCCCGACTTTCCGAGCAGGTACCGATTTCCGGACTCCCGCACCTCCGCGGAGGGATGACGCCGCCTGACCAGATCCGCCAGCCATCCCTCCGCGGAGGTGTTCTCGAGATCTGTCGGATCCGGCCGCGCATCCTCCGGATCGTACCCGCAGCGCGGGATCACCCGGCCGTCCGCACGCCGGAAATAGATCTGCCCCTCCGCGTCGCGGCGGATGCCATAGCCGCCTTCGTGCACCAGCCGGTGATGATGGCTGCACAGCAGCACCAGGTTCGCGAGGCTGGTTTCACCGCCTTCGCTCCAGTGCCGCACGTGGTGCGCATCAACGAATCGCCGATTGCAGCAGCCCGGAAACGAACAGCCCCGATCCCGGGACCACAAAGCCCGTCGGATCGCCGGCGGCACGCTCCGCCGCTTTCGGCCGATGCTGAGCGGCTCGCCTGCGGCGTTTTCGACCACCGCCACCAGACTGCCGTCGCAGGCGAGACGCTTCACCGTCTCGATCGGCAGGTCCGAACGTCCTTCACCGCCCCGCAGTGCGGCCTCGTCGACATGGACGACCACCTGATAGTGGTCCGCCGTCGATGAAGCGGAAACGTCTTGCCGACTACCGCCATCGAGATACGCCCGGGCCACGGCGACCAGGGCGTCCGCCTGCTGGGTATGCCAGCTCGCTTCCTCGAACTCGGGCCCCGACGCGCCCTCCCCGGCCTCGATCGCGCGATCGATGGCCCCGGTGACGATCTCGCCGGACTCGATGGGCACCTCGATGCTGATCGTCATGGTGCCGCGCTCGGCATTGCGCCAGGCGGACAGCGAGCGGCGCCTCCAGCTCCGCTGAGCCCGTTCCGTGGCGGCCGGCTCGACGTTGCGCATCTGCCGGCAGCGCTCCTCCACCTGGGTCGCAGTGGCCGAGAGTGCGTAGGCCAGCAGCAGATCCTCGTTGTGCCGGTCTGCCGCGCGGGTCAGCGCGCGGACCTTCGAATAGGAGAGGCGGCCATCGGCGAACGCCCCGGAGATCTGCGGCAGTCCGCGCAGCGCCTGGGCCGTCCGGACCTTCTCGCGCGCGGCGGACAGCGTGATGCCGCAGCGCCAGGCGAGCCACTCTGCGCAGCTCCGGAAGCTCCATTTCGCCCAGCCGAAACGGTCGTCGAACTCGCGGATGAGCAGCAGCAGACGGTACTGAGCGACGTTGATGTCACGACTCATCCTGCAGATGGCAGCGTCGAGATCTTCGATGGAAGGCTGGCGAGCGGCAGGCGTAGATGCATTCTTGGCAGTCATGGCGCGTCTCCCTGATGGCCTCGAACAGTACTGTAATTATATACAGTCATGGTCTGCGGCCATACGGAAATCGCTGATTCATTCGGCGTCTTTACGCGTCTTTCTGCGTTTGAACTGAATCTGCCTCCGCTCGACCCGAGCTTCTCAGATCGCACCAATGGTCGTACACTCGCTTGTCAACCGACTGCGGCGGACCATCACATGTCGTCCCCCGGCTGGCACGACCTCATCGGCAGCATCCGCGATGCCGCGCTGGACGGGCGCTCGTGGCACGCCGTGGCCCGCCATGTCGCCGCCGAGTTCCGCTCTCCCGCCATCGCGCTGTATGGCCAGAGTCTCGACACGGTTTCCTTCAAGGAAACCGCCGTGCTTGGTATCGGCGACCGGTTCATCGAGTCCTACAAGTCCCACTACAGCCGCCTGGACAATCCCTGGGTGCAGGCCGGCCGCTTCTGGAAACCGGGCGTCGTCCGCACGGAACCGGCGCTGCAGCGCCTCACCGGGGACCGGCATGTGCTCCGCCGCTCCGGATATTTCCAGGACTGGATCGTGCCGCAGGGCTATCGCCATTCGATGGGCATGGTGGTCGACCGGGATGCCGGGGGCTACATCAAGCTGACCATGTACCGGGACGGCGCGTCCGGCGCCTACCGGCACGCCGAGTTGACGCGTTTTCAATCCCTGTGCGACCAGTTCCGGCTGCTGCTCGACATCGCCGGACACTATCGTCTCGCCCGAACTCTCGCGCATCTGTCGCTGCGCGCGCTCGATCATCTCGACTTCGGGGTGATGATGCTGGATGCAGGCGGAACCGTGCTGGAGATGAACCGGTTCGCCCGGGATCTCGCGGACGGCCGTAGCGGCCTGAGCGTGCACGAGGGCAGACTCCAGGCGCTGGATGGCCGGGCGGATGCCCGCATCCGCTCCCTGCTGACCGGCCGCGGACAGAGCAGCGCCGCCACCGTCACGCTGGCACCTCCGGCGGTACCCGCACCGGTAGCACTGGCGCTGACCAGCATGGCCGCCTCCGACGGCGGCCGGCTGCTGTTTCTGACCTGCCCGGAGCGCGCCTTCGACGAGCGGCTGCGGCTGCTGGTGGACCGGTTCGCGTTCACACCGGTCGAGCTCCAGCTCGCGCGGGGGCTCCTGCAGGGCTTCGACCTTCGCGGGGCCGGCGCGGCTGCGGGCCTCAGCTACGAGACCAGCCGCTGGTACCTCAAGCAGCTCTTCGCCAAGACCGACACCCACCGGCAGGCCGATCTGGTGCGCCTGCTGCTCGCCACGAAGTCCGAGATTCATCTGCCACCGGCACCCTGAATCCTCCCAAACGGGAGGTTCGAGAGACCCGGCCCTTCTTCCAGAATTTTCCGGACACGGGAGAACGGGGAGGCTGGCGTGAAAGGTCTGGCATCATCGGAAGTCAGCGGCGCCGTCCGGGCAGTTCTGCCACTGATCACGGCCATGCTGCTCGCGGCGCCGGCGCGCGCCGGCGACGATGACATCGTGCAGATCCGCCAGGGCGCCGACGCGCTGTGGCGCACCCTCGAGTCCATGCCCTACGCCGCCGACGGCCAGGGCGCGCCCGTCTTCACCTTCGAGTTCTCGGAATGCCCGCACAGCCAGGCCCTGTATCGGGACTGGACCGGCCAACTCGAGGGCGTGCAGCTCCGGCACATGTTCTACGCCGTCAGCCGGAGGTCCGCCAACGAGATGACGGCGCTCGCCCGCAGCCGCGACGCCGCGGACTACCGGGCGTTCATGGACGGCACCAAGGCCGCTCCCCTGGCGGATGATCCGCGCCTCGCCGCCGCCGAGTACAACCGCAACGTCGCGGACTTCAATGCCATCATGAAGCCGCTCGATGCCGTCGTCGAACCCACCCTGCGCGCCAACGGCGTCATGTCCGGCAACCTGATCTCGCCGACCCTGATCTGGCGGGAGGGAGACGCCGTGTTCGCGTCGGGCGGTTACGATCAAGCGCACATGGCCCGGGTCGTCGAGCGGGTACTCGCTTCAGCCGCCACCGGCGCCGCTCCGACCCCCGCGCCGACTGGCCCGGGTCCCGCCCCGGCCGCCGGCGGCGCCGGACCGGACGTGGTCGGCATCCGGCTGGGCATGACCCAGGCCGAAGCGGTCGCCGCCATCCGCGCCTACAAGCCCGGACTGGCCATACAGGAGCACACCACCGAGATCACCATTCAGGACAGCAACCGTCAGCCGCTGATCGTCGACCGCTATGTCAGCGAGGTGTGGGGAGACTGGAATCAGAGCGTCCGGGGATACCGCAACGGCGAGCCCATCGAGAAGCTGGTGGTGGTGTTCGCGTCGCCGCCCGCAGCGCACGTCGTTCAGTACGTCGAGCGCGACATCCGCTACGTCTCCAACGACGGCCTCGCGCCGGACGTTCTGCTGGCCTCGATCCGGGACAAGTACGGGGAGCCCACCCGCGCCAGCAGCGAGGGTCGCACGCTGCTGTGGCAGTACGGCGCGCCACCGCTGAACGCCAGCCAGTTCCGGCGATGGGTCGGCAGCTCCGAGGTCACCGGACGCCGTACCAGCGCCGCCTACCGCTCGCCCATGTTTCCGACCGTCGGCCCGGACATGCCGAAGAACGTGCTGCAGATGAACGACGACGGCATCAGCTTCCGCTTCGCCGGCCAGGAGCACGTCGACGCGGGCCGCAGCCTCGGCGTCCACGTGACGCCCCACGGTCAGGGTACCTCGCACTTCCGCACGCTGCTGACCGAGGGCGTCATGGCCATCGGGTCGACCCGCTACGCCACTCAGCAGATGGCCAATGCGGCCCTCGATGAGCATGAACAGGCGCTGCGCCAGGCGGCGCTGAAGCGCAAGGGACCGGCCCTGTAGCACCACCATGACCAGGACGATGGACATGAAACTGACCAAGCCGATTGCCGCGGCCTTCGTCGCCCTGGCCGTTGCGGCCTGCGGCGGCGGCACCGATGGCGGCGACGAGGCGTCCGGAGCAGCCGGGAGCGCGCAACCCCGGGCCGCCGGCGCACCATCCGCCCCGGACGCGCCCGCCGCTGCCGCCGCTGCCGATACTGCCGACCGGGACTGCCCGGCACGCCCGACCACCGGCGCCCCTGCCGGCGGCCCGGTGGACGACGTCGTCGGCATCCGCCCCGGCATGGGCTGGGACGACGTGCAGTGGGTTCTCGCCTGCCGCGACGACGTGCCGACCGTCGAGGCTGGCGATACCTGGAACGTCAAGCAGGCCCACGGCATTCCAATACGTCAGCTCATCCGCGCTTCCGACGGCCAGCCCTGCAGCGGCCAGGAGATCGTGCGGGACATGAGCTCCACCACCCGGAGCTGTGACGACGGCGGCTACAAGTTCCAGGCGCTGAAAAACATCGCCAACGAGATCGTGGTGGTGTTCACCGGCCTGCCCGAGCAGGAAACGGCCCGCGCCATCTGGCGGCAAACGTCGTTTCCGGAGGGCGGCCAGCCCGCGATCAAGACCCTGCGCACGTCACTCACGGACAAGTACGACGAACCGCAGCTCGACGAGCGGGACCGCCAGGGACGGATCACGCTGACCTGGGTCCACGACCTCCTGGGACGGCCCATGTCCACGGCCGCCTCCGCCTTCAACACGTGCAGCCGTGGCCTCGGCGCCGCGTTCGCCAGCAGCCATTCCTGGTCTGCCGGGTGCGGACTGACCATTCGCGCCCTCATCTCCCCGGTGTGGGGCAACGATCTGCTGGCCAGGGAATTGTCGCTGGGCCTCATGCACCAGAAGGACTTCTACGATGCCGGCCAGCGGTTCGAGCGCGATCTGCTGGCGGCTCACGAGGCCAGCAAGCGCGAGCAGGCCGAGGCCGCCGCGGCCAGCGGATCGGCGGTGGACCTGTGAAGAGACAGCCGTGCAGCGTTCTCATCCTGTTCATGGCGTTCACGGCCCTGGCGCAGGCTGCCGAGCGCAACGGGGTGGTGGCAGACCCGGACAGCTTCGACGTGCGCCGGATCTATCTGGACTGGAGCGGGGAGGATGCCGGCCTGGATGGCTCGGCCGACCGGCTCGTTCCGCCCATCGGCGGCACGCGCTCCGGCACGCCCGTCAACGAGTTCAACCGGGCGTCCATGGTCGCTGCCGAGCGGCAGCGGCTGGAGGCCCTGCTTAGCGAGCGGCGCGGCATCGGCACGCTGGTGACGAACATCGGCGGCACCTTGAGCGACTATGATCCGGGCTACGGCGAGTTCTACGTCGACGCCTTTGCGCCAGGCAGCCGGTTCAGCTTCCCCATGCACGCCGATCAGCACGCGGAACGTGCCCTGCCGGGGCTGCACGTCACCCTGGAGCTGGAGAACGCGCTGGACGCCTACGTGTGGCAGGTCGCGTCGGACCAGGCGGCGAAGCTGATCGCGACCCTGGAGGACGAAGGCAACGCCAGCCGCCGGGTGATCGCACGCACCACCGTGCGGCTCACCGGGGCGGAGAAGGATGCCGGCATGAATCGTCGCCTGATCGGCAGGATCACGTCGTACACGCTGCGCACGCCAGAGGGCACGGTACTCCGTGAGCTGACGCTCGAGCCCTGACTGATTCAGCGGGCGTTCGAGACCTCGACGAATCCCCTGGCCCGTCCGCTGGCGGAATCCGTCTCCGCCATGGCCGCGTGCAGCCGCGCCAGCGGCACCCAGGTCGCCGGATAGTTGTAGGTCGCCGTATCCAGAATCAGCACCGAATCCGAAGCCTGGTCGTAGGCCGCCACCGGTGAGATGTGCCCGACACGACGCTGCCCGAGCACTTCGCGCTGGTAGTTGACGAGCATGAAGTCATCGGGTGCCGGAGGTTCCGCCCTACGGCCTCCCGGAACGCCTCGACGGTCACGGCGTCGGCGTAGCGGAGCTCGACCGCCGCGCCATGCGCCATCAGGAACCCGGCGAGTTCCGCCAGCGTCATCCCGCCGAACATCACCCGCAGGCGCGCGCCCGGCCCCACCTCGTGGGCGTCGAAGAACGTGGACTGATCGAGCCGCCGGCCCAGGGCATTGAGCACCGCGACGCCGCTGGCCACCCCGCAGTAGCTGACCAGCCGCTGGCTCTCGAAGTGCGCAGCCAGCGCCGGGTAGTCCGCCCTGGCTTCGGCGCCATTCAGCCGGCTCGTCCCGGCGGGTCCGGACACGGCGACCAGCCCATCGGGCAGCGCGAGGGGTTCGACGCGCGGCTGCAGCACCCACCAGGCGACGCCGGCGAGGACGGTGAGCGCCAGGGCGACGCCGCCGGTGGCCATCAGTACCCGTGTGCCGCGCCCCATCGGCGTCTACCCTGCCGTCACCACGTCAGCCTGCGCCATTCATCCGTCGATGCCCGTCGGAAGCCCGTCGATGCTCTGACGGTTCTTCTCCTGCCAGTAGTCGCGGATGCCCTCCGGCCCGCGCTTCTCGGCCCACTGCGTCAACACCTGCCGATCCTCCGTGAAATCCATCAGCGGCACCGCGTAGCCGCAGGAGGTCTGGACGAGATCGAGCTGCATGCGGAAGTACTGCCGGGCGCCCACCGGCAGCGGGACGAGCCGGGTGCATGCCTCCCAGGCGGGATCCCGCGGATGCACGACGTCGGCGCTGCCGTAGACCCGCAGGATTCTCGGCAATCCCTCGAAGGCGCACCACATCACCGTCATCCGGTTCGTGTCCCGGAGGTGGGCGGCCGTTTCGTTGCCGCTGCCCGTCAGGTTCAGCCAGACGATCTCCCGCCCGTTCACCACCCGCAGCGAGTCCTGCCCCTTGGGCGAGACGTTGACGCGCCCGTCCCGGGCCGCCGTGGCCACGAAGAACACGTGCTGCCGCTCGATCCACTCGATCAGCTCCGGGGAGAGGGCGTCGAACTGTTCCGCCATGGCGTTTCTCTGCGAAGGACCCGACGGCCATGATACGGCAGTGGGTTACCTGGTGGACTCTCCGTCGACGCCCAGAGGTGCGATGGGCAGCGCGATCGGCCGCAGCGGTGCCGCATCGCTGCCCCGCAGCTTCAGGGAACCGCCGATGAAGGCGAACTCATAGACCGAATCTCGAGCCAGCGCTTCCAGGTTCACGAGTTCGATGATCGGCGCGCCCTGCTGCGCGAGCAGATAGGTGTGCACGGGCACGTAGTCGCTGTCGAGTTCCGATGGAAAGGCTTCGAAGCTCAGATTGTCCGCGCCCACGATCATCGCGCCCCGCTCCTCGACCAGATAACGGGCAGCTTCGAGGCCCATGCCGGGCGGATCGTTCATGAACGCCGCGGCATCCTGGTACAGAGCCATCCGGCCCGTGCGGATCAGCACCACGTCGCCTTCACGGACGGCCACCGCCTGGCGCGCCAGCGCATCCACGAGATCCCGTCTCGTCACCCGGTAGCCTGGCGGCAGCATGGCGACGCCCTTCGCTGCCGCCACGTCGATGAGCACACCGCGCGCGACGATCGGTGGAATCTTCTCGGCTCCGGCGACGCGCCAGCCCCGGTCGCCGAGATGATCGCGCGCCGCGAAGCCGTTCCACACGCGGCCGTTCAGGCCGAAGTGCACGAGCGCATCAATGTGCGTGCCCATGTGGGTGTACATGGACACCGCCGCACCCGTGTAGCTGACGTGCTCGTTCATGGGCCGGCCCACGTCGAGGGGATCGTCGATCACCGTGCCGTGCGGCGTGTGGGTCATCCAGATCCGGTAGTGCGGATCGCCGGCGGCCTGCCAGCTCGGCATGCCGATGAAGTAGTCCACGGCGAGATCGTAGACGCGACCATCACGCACGCGCTCGAGCACGGCCCGGCGCGACGACTCGGTGATGAGATTCAGCCGGCCGATCTCGTCGTCGGCCCCCCAGGGGCTGGTGCCGACGGTCCGGTCGGCGGCGGCAGCGCCGGTCGCCAGGAGCATGGCGCCGGTCCAGAGGATGTCGAGGATACGCATGAGATGTTCTCCTGTTCAGTGAGTCGACGCGGGCGGTGCCAGCCGGGTCCGGCGCCCGGCCCCCATGGTCACCACCCGCTCCGGCGCGATGCGTACGACCACCCGATCCGCCGCCAGCTCGCCCGGCGCCTCCTCGTAGCGCTCGACGCCCATGTAGGCCTGCGCCAGGACGTCGACGTGCCGCCCGGCACCGTCCGTGGACCAGCCGGCGACCCGGCCGCGGACTTCCAGCCAGCGGTTGGCATCGTCCGGATCGACCGCCAGCAACGTGGCGACGCTACGGCGGCTCAGATTGAGGAACTTCTGGCGTCCGACCAGCGTGTTGATCAGCACGTGCTCGCCGTCGTAGCTGCACCAGACGGGCTGCACCTGCATGACGCCGTCGCGCATGGCCGTGGCCAGGGACACCACGACAGGGCGTTCCAGAAGGTCGCGATGAGAATTCGGAATCATGTTCGGGTCTCCTGTGTCGATTCGCTCAGTACGCCACCGTGAAGCGGCGGCGGCGGTGTCGCGGCCGGTCGATCTCATCGAGCAAGGCGACGGCCAGATCGGCGATCGAGATGCTCGAGTCGCCCTCCGCGTCCACGACCAGCTCGTCGCTGCCCAGGCGGTAGGCGCCCGTGCGCGCGCCGACGAACAGACGCGCCGGCGGACTCAGGTAGGTCCAGTCCGCGCCCTGGTCCGCCTCGCAGATCTCGTGCTGCGCGGCGCAGGCCCGGGCAATGGAGCGCGCCGCCCGCGGCAGGTAGCGCTCGTCGTCCAGTACCAGACGGCTCTCCCCACCGGGAACGTGCAGCGTCGCGGCACCACCCACGAGCAGCGCACGATGGCCGGTTCGAGTCACCGCGGTCAGTACCACGCGGGCCACCTGGACGAGCTCGTGCTCGCTGCCGGCGCGCGGCCTGGTGGCACTGACCACGACGTCGTGGTTCGCCGCCACGGTGAGCATCTCTGCAAGACTTGCAGCATCCGCAACGATCCAGCGCAAGCCCTGGTCCGAGCACTCGGCGGGCCGACGCCGGACAACGCCGCTGACGTCGTGGCCCCGGAACCGGGCTTCGCGAACCAGCGCGGACCCGACGGCGCCGCTGGCGCCGAGAACAGCGATTCTCATGGTCTTTCTCCTGTGATTGAGAGGTGATCAGGCGCGGCGCACCAGCAGCATCAGCGCCGCGAGCACCAGCAGGCTGCCGGGCAGCCATTGCCAGCCGAGCAGCGAGGGCTCCTCGATGATCAGCACCGCGACGGAGACGAACGGCGTCAGGTAGGTGTACGCGGTCACCGCAGCGGGCGTCAGCACCTCGCTCGCCCACTGCATCAGCCAGAACGTGGCGCCGCTCGACACCACGCCGAGATAACCCACGATCAGCCAGTCCGAGGTGCCGAGGACCAGCAGAGATCGCGGCGACTCGACCAACAGGCCGGCGCTGCCGATCAGCAGCGCACCGGCCGCCAGGCTCCACGCCGTCCGGACTGCGGCCGACGCGGGCAGCCAGCCCTTCTCCAGACCCCAGCGGCTGAGCACCGGGTAGAGCGCACAGGCGCAGCAACCGAGCGAGTACCACACTTCGTCGAGCCCGAACCGGAACGAGCCGGCGCCGTCATCCCGAACCCAGACGAGCGCCAGTGCGCCGGCGGCACCCGTCACCAGGGCGGCCAGCAAGGAAGGCACCGCCCGTTCGACCCGGAGCAGCCTTCCCAGGAGGTAGGCCACCAGCGGCACGGCCACGTAGATGGATGCCATCGCCAGTGCACCGACGCGGCCGGCCGCCCAGAACATGGTTCCGAAGAAACCCGCCAGAGCCACGCCCTGAACGGCGTAGAGCGCAAGCGCCCGGGGCGTCGGCAGTTCGAAACGCGCCCGGCCGGCCAGACCCATCACCGCCGCCGTGGCGATCAGGAACCGGGCGGACGTCGCCAGCAGCGGCGGAATCGCCTCGGACAGCAGACCGACGATGGGAAAAGATGCCCCGACGATCATTGCCGACACGAACAGGCCGAGGTGGGCGACAGTGACGGATGGCATGGGTGGTCTCCGACGATCTCCGATGCCGGAGCACTCTACTGTCGCTCTTTGGATTGATAATCAGACCATTCGGAACAATACTGTTTCCAAAACGAGAACGAACACCATGGACGCCCTTAGCGACATCGCCGTCTTCGTGCAGGTGGTCGAGAGCGGCAGCTTCACCGCTGCGGCCGACCGTCTGGGGGTGTCCAAGTCGGTGGCCAGCAAGTACGTCAGCCGTCTCGAGGAGCGCCTGGGCGCCCGGCTGCTGAACCGCACGACGCGCCGACTCAGTCTCACCGAGGTGGGCAGCGTGTTTTACGAACGCAGCCGTGAGGGGCTCGCGACCATCGAGGACGCGGAACTCGAAGTCTCCCGGCTGCAGAGCCGGCCCAGCGGCACCCTGAAGCTGAACACGCCGATAAGCTTCGGGGTGATGCACGTCGCGCCCGCGTTGCCCGAGTTCCTGCGCGCCTATCCGGACGTCTCCGTCGACGTCAGCCTGGACGACCGAAAGGTGGACGTGATCGAGGAAGGCTTCGACCTGTCGGTGCGCATCTCGGAGCTGCCCGACTCGTCGCTGGTGGCCCGGCGCCTTGCCACCTGCCGGCATGCCGTCGTCGCCGCCCCGGAGTACCTCAAAACCCACGGAGCGCCCGGCCATCCCGAGGATCTCGTCCGGCACAACGTCATCTCCTACCGCTACCAGGACTCGGCTCGGAGCTGGCTGTTCCGCGGGCCAGACGGTGGCTCGATCACGGTCCCGGTCTCCGGCAGACTGCAGATGAACAACAGCCTGGCGTTGCGCGAGGCCATGCTCGCCGGCGTCGGCATCGCCCGGACGCCGACGTTCCTCGCCGGGGAGGACATTCGTGCAGGGCGGCTGGTGCCCCTGCTCACCGAATACGATGCCCTGGAGGTGTCGATCTTCCTGGTCTACCCCCAGCGCCGGCACCTCTCACCCAAGGTCCGGGCGTTCATGGAATTCATGGCGGAGCGGATATCCGACCCGCCCTACTGGGATCAATTCTGAAGGAGAGTCTCATGGTCGGATCGAGTTCCCGCGTCGCGCTGATCACCAACGCCGCCGGCTACGTCGGCCCCGCCCTAGCCGAGCAGCTCGCCGCCAGCGGTCACGCGCTGGTACTGCACGAGCCGGCTCAGGATCAGGTCGAGACCCTGCGGTCGCGCGGCGTCGAGATCGAGACCGTGACGGGCGTGGACCTCGCCACCCGGGCCGGCAATCAGGCCCTGGTGCACGCCGCCCTCGAGCGGTTCGGCCGGCTGGACGCCGCCTGCTTCATCACCGGTGAGATCGTCATCGGCCGCTTCCTGGAAGCCACGGCGGAGCAGTGGGAACGGGTGAAGACCGCCAATCTGGACATGGTGTTCCATGCCCTGCAGGCCGCCCTGCCGCCGATGGTCGACGCCGGCAGCGGGCAGATCGTGGTGTTCACCAGCGCGACCGGCGCGCGCCCCGAGCCGGGGGTGTCGCTCTACGGGTCGACCCGCGCCGGCGCCAACGCACTGGTCCGCGCGGCGGGTCTGGAGCATGCGAAGCACGGCGTCTGCGTCAACGCCATCGGCACGAACTTCATGGATTTCCCGGGGTTCATCAAGGCCAACCGCGCCGACGACCCGGAGCGGCGCCGCAAGATCGAGGCCCAGGTGCCCGCCCGCCGGCTCGGCACCATGGAGGAGCTCGCAGCCTTCACCACCGTGCTGCTGGACGGCCGATCGCGCTTTCAGACCGGGCAGTTCTTCTCCTTCAGCGGCGGCTGGAGCACCTGACGCCGGTCAGCTCGGACGCCGCCCGGCGAGCTGCAGGTAGAGTGCGGCGCTCAGGCCCGACGCCGCGAACAGCATGCACATGACCACGATCTGGTAGCGCACCGCGATCAGCGGAGAGACGCCCGACAGAATCTGCCCGGTCATCATGCCGGGCAGCGCCACCAGCCCCACCGCGAACATGGAGTTGAACACCGGGATCATGCCCGTCTGCAGCGCCACCGCGCGCGCTGCCGGCAGCGCCTGGCCGGCGTCGAGCTCCGATTCGAACCGCTCCGCCGCCACGCTCACCGTGTTCATCGAATTGGCGAAGATCATCCCCGCCAGCGGCACCAGATAGCGCGGCGCGTACCACGGCTCGAGATGCAGCACGCCGACGGTCACCGTGAACAGGGTGAAGCCGCCGCCGACGGCCAGGGAGATCAGCGCCTGGGGATACAGCCGGGCGCGACTGGCGGCGATCGGCCGCAGGCAGATCCAGCTCGCCACCAGCAGCATGACCGCGAGCACGGCGCAGATGATCCAGGCTTCGCTGGCCTCGAAGATGAAGATCAGCAGGTAGCCGATGGCGACGAGCTGCACCACCATGCGGGCGGTGGCGTAGACCGACGTCCAGCCGCCCACCGACCAGCGGAACAGCACCGCGATGACGACCACCATCGGCACCGCCGTCACGGCGATGTCGAGCCAGCCGATGTCGATGACGCCGTTCAGGGCGCCTCGCCGGTCTTGAGCGGCAGCGACTCGTCGCGCACCCACTCCGACATGGAACCGTCGTAGACGGCCACGCCGTCACGCCCGAGCAGGAGACAGGCGAACGCGTCGACGGTGGCCGAGATGCCGCCGCCGCAATAGGCGATGACCTTCGGGGCGTCGAGCATGCCGCTGTCCTTCAGGGCCGCCTCGAGCGCCGGCGCGGGCTTGAAGCAGCCCGCGTCCAGCAGCTCGTCGTAGTGCACGTTGCGGCTGCCGGGGATGTGTCCGCGACGGCCGTAGTGCATGTCGCCGGTGCCGGCATAGACCTCGGGCGACAGGGCGTTCACGGTGCAGACCGAGGCGTCGTCCATCGCCGCCAGGACTTCCTCCTTGTCGACGAACAGCTCCGGACGCGGCGCCGGGCGGAAGGTGGCCGGCGGCAGCTCCGGCACCTCGGTGGTGAGCGGCAGGTCCGCGTCCCGCCAGGCGCGCAGCCCGCCGTCGAGCACCGCGACGTCGTCGTGGCCGGCGTAGCGCAGCAGCCACCAGGCCCGGGTCGCCCACATCATGTGGCCGCTGGCATAGACCACCACCCGATGGTCGTTGCCGATCCCGAGCGCGCCCAGGGACTCGGCCAGCGCTTCCGGCGAGGGCCGGCTGAAGCCGAGGCCGGTGCTGGTGTCCGAGAACTCGCGGATCAGGTCCATGAACACGGCGCCGGATATGTGTCCCTCCCGGTAGGGCTCGATGCCGCTCTCCGCCCGGTAGCCCTTCTCGGCGGGGCGCAGAAACACCGTGGCATCGACGATCCGCAGCCCGGGATCGCCGATCTGATCATGGAGTTCCCGGGCCGAGATCAGAAACCGGGGATTGGCGTATGCCGTCATCGTCGTCTCCTCCTCCTGAGGGACTCAGCTTGCCCGGTTGCCGGCCCGAATGCGACGGCCTCATGGGTCGTCCGGATCCAGCACCGTCGCCGGACTGCCGGCGCGCCCGGTGATCGGCACCTGGCCGGCCATCGCGCCGGTGCGCACCTGCTCGATCGCCCCGCCCCGGCGGAGGAACGCCTCGACGTCCGCGGCGATGCGCGCCCGCTCCCGTTCCTTCTCGACCGGATCCCTCGATACGTCCTGCATGGCCATGGTCAACCTCGCTCCCGATTGGCGGGGCCATGCTGCCGCGGCCACATCAAGCGAATATGACAGGCCGGCGTGACAATTCCGCCCGGCGCGACGATAGTGAAGACCATCACATTCACGGGAGAGCGCACCATGGCGCGGATCATCGGCAACCTGAAACCGGAAGACGACTACACCCACGAGCTCGGCCCCGAGGAAAACTTCAACGAGAGCGTCTACTTCAATTTCTTCGACCCGACCCAGAACCGCGGCGGCTTCGTGCGCATCGGCAACCGGGCGAACGAGGGCTACGCCGAGATGACGGTGATCGTCTGGAATCCCGACGGCTCCGCCCTGTTCTACTACGCCAAGCCGGAGATCGGCAGCAACGACGGCTGGAACGCCGGCGGCCTGTCCGTGGAGGTGCTGGAGCCGACGGAGCGGGTGCGCACCCTCTACCAGGGCGAGGCGCTGTTCCTCGCCGACCCGCGGGACATGCAGGACCCGAGCCGCGCATTCAAGTCGAACCCCAAGCGGCCTCTGGTGATCGACCTGGAGCACCAGGCCGTCGGCCCGTTCTACGGCCACGTCGGCGAGCCCGGCGACGGCAACGAGTTCGCCCGGGCCCACACCGAGCAGCACATGCGCGTGTCCGGCAGCCTGCGGCTCGGCGACGACGAGGCCACGGCGTTCACCGGCTGGGGCCTGCGGGATCACTCCTGGGGTCCACGCTACTGGCAGGCCACGCCGTCCTACCGCTGGATCACCGGCAACTTCGGCGACGATCTCGGCATGGTGATCACCACCAACGGCGAGGGCGTCGGCGGCGGCCTGTTCCACGAAGGCGAGGACCTGGTCCGCATCAAGCAGGCCGTGATCAGCACGGAATACGAGCCCGGCACCAACTTCCACCGGAGCCTGCACGCGGACATCGAGCTCGAGGATGGCCGCAAGCGCGCCCTGGACGGCCACGTCATGGGCTACATCCCGCTGCGCAACCGCCGCGCCGGCGGCCACACCCACGTCGGCGAGGGCATGACCCGCTACACGCTGGACGGGGAACGCACGGGCTACGGACTGAGCGAGTACCTGGACCAGCAGAAGCCGGCGGAGTGACGCTCACGGCCGGGGCATGAAGAACGCTCGCGCCCGCCGAGTGGCGGGCGGAGCGGGGAGTGGCGGCGCCGGAGCGCCGCCGGAACCGGTCACAGGGCCTTGCGGGCCTTCTGCCGCGCGCGGTAGACGAGCGAGCCGTCGTCCAGGTCCGCGTTCGGAATGTCTTCCTTGTCGAAGTAGTAGTCCTGGGTGTGCAGCCAGGGCAGCTTGGTCCCCTGTTTGGGCAGCAGATGCATGCCGCGCAGCAGGTAGCCGGCGTTGAAGTTCTCCTCCGACACCCAGTTGCGCCGCTCCATGCCCTCGTCTTCCGGCCGCAGGGTCGGCGTGACCACGTCCACGCCCCGGGCCTCCATGTGCTCGAGCAGCTTGCACACGAAATCCGAGATCAGGTCGGCCCGCATGGTCCAGCTCGTGCGCAGATAGCCGAACACCCACAGCATGTTGGGCACGCCCGTGAACATCATGCCGCGCCAGGTCACCGTGTCGGCGAAATCCACCGGCTCGCCGTCCACGTCGAAATCGATGTCGCCGAACATGCACAGGTTGAAGCCCGTGGCGGTGACGATGATGTCGGCGTCGAGCTGCTCGCCGGACCTGGTGCGCACGCCGGTCTCGGTGAAGGTGTCGATCTCGTCGGTCACCACCGAGGCCTTGCCCGCGGCGATGCCCTGGAACAGGTCTCCCTCGGGCACGAAGGCAAGGCGCTGCTGCCAGGGGCGGTAGCTCGGCGTGAAGTGTTTCTCGACGTCGAACTCTTCGCCGAGAAACGCCCGGGCGCCGGCGATCAGCTCCTGCTTGAGCGTCTCCGGTTCCTCGAAGGAGCGCCGGGTGATCTCCTTCATGTCGTGAAGGATGCGCCGCCGCACGATCTCGTGGATCCACTCCTCGGGAATGTCGAGCTCCCGCAGGCTGTCCGCCAGCTCGTTGCGGTTCTCGCCCGGCGCGAAGTAGGTGGGCGAGCGCTGCAGCATGGTGATGTGCTTCGTCTTGTCCGCCATGGCGGGCACCAGCGTGGCGGCGGTGGCCCCGGAGCCGATCACCAGCACCGTCTTGTCCTCGTAATCGAGGTCGTCCGGCCAGGTCTGCGGGTGAACGATGCGGCCCTGGTAGCGGTCCATGCCGGGCCACTCCGGCGTGTACCCGGTGGAGTGGCGGTAGTAGCCCTGGCACATCCACAGGAAGTTGCAGGTGAACATCACCTCCTCGCCCGTGTCGCCGCGCCGGGCAACCAGGGTCCACACCCGGTCCTCGCTCGACCAGGAGGCGGTCAGCACCGTGTGCCGGTAGCGGATGTGGGGTTCGATGCCGTACTCGTCGATGACCTCGCCCATGTAATCGAGAATCGCCTCGGCGGACGCGATGGGCGCGCCGGTCCAGGGCTTGAACCGGTAGCCGAAGGTGTACAGGTCCGAGTCCGAGCGGATGCCCGGATACGTATGGGTCTTCCAGGTGCCGCCGAACCCGTCCTGGTTCTCCAGAATCACGAACGATTTGCCGGGCAGACGGCTCTTCAGGTGCACGGCGCCGCCGACGCCGGAAATGCCCGCGCCGACGATCAGCACGTCGAAGTGCTCGGCGTGGCCGCTCTCGGGCTGCAGAACAGGGGCTTCACTCATGGATTCGCCTCTCCCTAGGTGATGGACTCGAACGTCACACCTTAGGCAAGGGCCGCCCTGCCAACCATTGCTCTAGCGGCCACGAACTTGATAATTTGGGCCATTCTGTTCCTGTTCTGGCGTGACGGAGTCCGACCATGGCCCAGCGTTCCGACCCAGCCACCCGCCCGCCGGGCCGGCTGCTCGCCAGCGGCAGCCTCGCCACCCGGCGGCGCACCGTCGCCGGCATTCTCGGCCAATGCGGGCTCGCCGGGCTCGACGAAACCGAGGTGCGCGGCGTGCTGCGCCTCGCCGGCCTGCCCGCCCGGGCCGCCACGGACCCGGACTTCCCCGTGTCCCTGGACCGGGAGCTGACCGCGCTGTCGGTGCTGCTGCGGCGGGTGGCGGAATCCCAGCGCACCGGCGCCGAGTTCGCCATCAGTGTGTTCAGCGCCATCGGCATCAATCACTACGGCATTCTCGGCCTGGCCATGCAGCATGCGCCGACGGTGCTCGCCGCCCTAGAGGTCATGCTGTCCTACCCGGAGCTGTGCTGGGGGCACTCCCGGATCGTCGTCACCGGGTCGGCCGACGCCGTCACGCTCGCCTTCGAGATGGACGCGCCGGCGCCCGACGGCGGGGACGCCGAGGTGCTGCGGGAGTACTGCGTGACCACGGACCTGGTGTCCGTCGAGCACCTGATCGGCGATCTCATCGATCGAGCCATTCCGCCCGTCGCCATCACCCTCCCGTTCGCCGATCCCGGCGCCCACTTCCGCGCCGAGGACCGGCTCGGCTGCCCGGTCGCCTTCGGCGCGCCGGCGGCGGAGATCCGCTATCCCCGGGAGATCGCCGAGGCCGTGCCGGTACACGCCGGCGACCTGCCGTTCAGGCGCTACGACAAGGTCGCCCGGACCTTCTCCAGCCTGCTCGCGGAGGAGGAGGACATCGCCGAGCAGAGCTCGCGCCTGCTGTGGGCGTACACGCCGGCGCCGACCCGGGAGGAGCTCGCTGACATGCTCGGGGTGTCCACCCGCACCCTGGCGCGCCGGCTGAAGACAGCGGGCACCTCCTATGCGACCCTGCTGCGTCACGTCCAGTCGGAGCGGGCCAAGAACTATCTCCGCCACAGCTCGGCGCCGGTGGCGGAGATCGCGGAGCGCATGGGCTACTCGGATTCCGCCGCCTTCACCCGGGCGTTCCAGGCCTGGACGGGCACCACGCCCGCGCGCTGGCGCGCCCGCCCGGAGGGTTGAGCCGCCGTCAGGCTTGGAGAATCCGCCGGGCCAGGGCCCGGCCGCTCAGGCAGGCGCCCTCCGCGTCGCCCCCCGGGCACCAGTCGCCGGCCAGCCCGATGCCCAGGTCCGGCAACCAGACGCAGTCCTGCCCGAGCGGCGCGCTCGCCCGGGCGTAGCGCCAGCGGTGGGCGGCCAGGTAGTCCGGTGCCGGCAGGTCCGCCGGACAGACCGCGGACAACACCGCATACAGCGCCAGGGCCACGGCGTCCGCATCCTGCTCGAGACGGGAAGCGGACCAGGCGGCAGGGGCATGCAGAACGCAGGTGGTCGGCCCGTCCGGGCCGAGATCGGTCACCGTGGAACGCTCGATGGCCTCGCTCTGGCCGAGCTGCCGCAGACCCGGCTGCCGGTCGCCGTGGGCCGTCAGCAGCGTCCAGCACGGGCTCATGCGCACCGCCTCCATGCCGTCGGGCAGCGGCAGGCCGCTGGCGGCCAGCAGCGCCGCCGCCTGGGGCGCCGGAATGGCGACCACCACCGCGTCGAAGGCCGGCTCGGCCGCCTCGTCCTGATGCAGGGCGACCCGCCAGCCGTCCGAGCCGGGCGCCAGCAGCGCCACGGGACAGCCGAACCGGCAGTCGAGGTCCTCCACCAGCGGGCGCAGCAGTTCG
>MDTD01074225.1_pt1 | contig 21504 bp, 18 predicted proteins | sample 811221 | NCBI WGS metagenome assembly MDTD01 (sample SAMN05326646, study PRJNA326480) | marine metagenome | isolation source: seawater | place: Pacific Ocean: South West | collected 2011 | reverse complement strand
GGAACAAGACAACCCAGCCCGCCGGCACCAGCTGCTGCACCGCCTGACACCTAGCCAGCCAGCCGATCCTCATCGCCCGAGATCCCGAGAGACTTCATCTTTTTGTAGAGCGTCGTGCGGTTGATCCCGAGCTGCTCCGCCGTCACCGAGCGATTCCAGTCGTTCGCCTCGAGCGCTCGCAGCAGAATCCGCCGCTCGGGCTCCTTGAGCGCCTCAACCAGCGGCATCGGTTCCCAGGTCTCCCCGTCATCGCGCTCCTGCCCCACGGGGCGGATCGTCATGCCCGTCTCGCCGCTGACCACATGCGCCGGGAGTGATTCCACACCGATCGTCGGCTTGCTCGTCAGAACCGCCGCCCGCTCGACAACGTTCGACAGCTCGCGCACGTTGCCCGGGTAGCTGTACTGCACCAGCGCCGCCATCGCCTCGTCGCTGAATCCGATCAGCTCTTTCCCGAGCTCCGCCGCGAACCCTTCGAGAAAGTGCGACGCCAGCAGGGGGATGTCGTTGGCCCGATCCCGCAGCGCCGGCAGATCGATCTGCACCACGTTGATGCGGTAGTACAAGTCCTGCCTGAACCTGCCCTCGGCGACGAGCTTGTCCAGCGATTCGTTCGACGCCAGGATCACCCGCACGTCCACCTCGATCGTTTCGTTCGAGCCCACAGGCTCGAAACGCCTCTCCTGCAGCACGCGCAGCAGCTTGAGCTGCATGCCCGGGCTCGCCGAGTTGATCTCGTCGAGAAAGAGCGTCCCCCCGTGCGCCGCCTGGAACTTGCCGACCTTGTCCGTGTGTGCGCCCGTGAACGACCCACGCACATGCCCGAACAGCTCGCTCTCGAGCAGCGTCTCCGGGATCGAGCCGCAGGCCAGCTCCACGTACGGCTGCTTCGAGCGGTCGCTGCGGTCATGGATCGCGTGCGCGATCATGCTCTTGCCCGTGCCGCTCTCGCCAGACATCAGAACCGTCGTCCGGCTCGGCGCCACCGCCTCGACCAGCTCGAACACGCGCTGCATCCGCGCGTCTCGCCCGACGATGGTGTCGAGCGACGCCTTGCCCCGCAGCTGCTTGCGCAGCTGAGCGTTCTCGTGCAGCAGCGCTTTCTGCTGAATCGCCCGCTCGATCGCCAGCTCCAGCTCGCTCTCGACCACCGGCTTGGTCAGGTAGTCAGCCGCCCCCAGACGCAACGCCTCGACAGCCGACTCAACCGTCCCGTACCCCGTCAGGACGATCACCGCCGAACCGATCTTGCGCTTGCGCACCTCGCGCAAGAGGTCCAGCCCGCTCACGCCCGGCATCACCACGTCCGTGATGATCGCGTCCGGCACCCGGCCCGCCTCCTCGATAATCGCGAGCGCCTCACGCCCGCCGAGCGCACTGCATACCTCGTACCCCGACGTGCGAAGCAACTCTTCGAGCGACTCGGCGACGATCGGGTCGTCGTCCACGATCAGGATCTTGTGGGGTTGTGCCATCGCCTTGGATATCGTCGGCTGTTGCCTGAGGTCAACGACCCGCCCCGCAAACCCCGACAATTCCGCACACCGTTACCCCTCCAGGTGTTGCGTTCCCTCAACACCCGCCACTCTCGCGTCCGAGAACCTCTCGACTATTCGAGCCCGAGTGCCCGCGCGTCACGATCGCTCAGCATCCCGCCATCGCTGCGCTCGCGCACCGTGCCGTCACGCTTCCAGCTCCGCTCGCACCTCGGACGATCTCGCAGATCGTGCACCGCCGGCTTCTCGATCGACGCGTCGAGCGTCACCTCGCTCACGCCAAGCAGATCCGCAAGGTCCGTCGTATCGAGCTGCGCGAGCACACCCTTCGCGTCCGGCAGCGTCACGCCCGCGTCGAGCGGGTTCTCGATTCCCTGCGCCTTCGATGCCTCGAGCGCCAGGAGCCCCGCGTCCCGCGCGTCGGTCGCGACCGACCACGCCTCGCTGACCCGAACGCCCGACTTTGGCAGCACCTCCAGCAGGTGCACGCACCCCTCGTCGTCGCCGGTGAGCGAGCGGTACGCCTCGTCGGCGGTGTGGCACAGGATCGGCGCCAACAGTCTCGAGAGCTGATCCGCGATCCGGTAGAGTGCCGTCTGCGTGCGCCGCCTTCTCGGCGAATCGACCTCGTCGCAGTAGAGCCTGTCCTTCACAGCCGCCAGGTACACGGAGCTGAGCGTGTCATTGCAGAAGTTGTACACCGCCGTGTGGACGTTCTTGAACTGGTACCGCTCGTACGCCTCGGTGACCCGGTCTGTCAGCGCGTCCAGCTCGCCCAGCACCCATGCCTCCAGGCTCGTCGGCTCGATCGCGTCGAAGAGCACGCCGTCTCGCTGCACATCAAACCCGTCGAGGTTGCTCAGCACGAAACGCATCGTGTTGCGCACCTTGCGGTAGCTCTCGCCCGCCCCCTTGAAGAACTCGTGATCGACCTTCACGTCGTTGTCGTACGCCAGGGAGCTCACCCACCAGCGCAGCACATCCGCGCCGAACTCCTTGAACAACTCCTCGATCGTGTCGCCCGAGCTCTTGCTCAGCTTCTTGCCGTCCTTGTTCACCATGAACCCGTGCGTGAGCAGCGCCTTGTAAGGCGGCTCGCCCATGCTCCCGAGCCCCGCGATCAGCGATGACTGGAACCACCCGCGGTGCTGGTCCGATCCCTCCAGATACAGATCCACCGGGAAATCCTCGCCCCCCGAACGCTCGCGCATCACCGCGTTCCATGACGAGCCCGACTCGAACCACACGTCCAGGATGTCGCGTCCCTTGGTGAGCTCCGAAGTCGTCACCTCGCCGTCTCGCAACGCCCGCGGCGACTCGCTGTCCTGCGCCGGGTCGTAGTGCACAAGCAACTCCTCGGCCGACATCGTGAACCACGCGTCCGAGCCCTTCTCGCCCACGACCTGCGCCACCGCGCGCACGACCGCCTCGGTCATGAAGCTCTCGCCGCCGGGCAGCGTAAAGCTCGGGATCGGCAGACCCCACGCCCGCTGTCGGCTGATGCACCAGTCGGGACGCCCCTCGAGCATGCCCCGCATCCGGTTCTTGCCCCACGCCGGGATGAACTCCACGCCCGACTCGGTCTTCTCCATCGCCAGATCACGCAGCGACTTCTCATCCCGCTTCGTCGGACGGTCCACACCCACGAACCACTGCTCCGTCGCGCGGAAGATCACCGGCCCCTTGCTCCGCCAGTCGTGCGGGTAGCTGTGCATGAACTTGTTGGAATGGAACAGATGCCCGCTCTCGGCCAGCCGATCCGCGACAAGCGCGTTGGCCTTGAAGACATGCATCCCGCGCAGCCACTCTGGCACCGTCTCGTCGTACGTGCCGTCGCCCCTCACCGGGCAGTACACCCCGATCCCCTCACGCAATCCCGTCTGATAGTCATCGGCGCCGTGACCCGTCGCCGTGTGCACGAGACCCGTGCCGTCCTCCAGCGTGACGTAATCCGCCTGCACCACGGTCCACACTTTGTCGGGCGATTGATCCGTAGCCGGCACATCCTCACGCAGAGGGCTCTTGTACCGCACACCGACGAGCTTGCCCCCCGTCGTCGTCGCCAACACCTCAACACTCTCGCTCCCCGCCTGCTTCGTCACCTGCTCAACCAGACCCGAGGCGAGCACCGTCACGTTCCCGTCCACACGCACCAGCGCGTACTCGTACTTCTCGTTCACCGCGACCGCCATGTTCGCCGGCAAGGTCCAGGGCGTCGTCGTCCAGATCATCAGGCTCGGCTTGGTCTGCGGCCGATCGTCGCCCGTCAGCCCGAACCGCTCGTACACGTCTTCCGCGTCGGCGCACTCGAAGTCCACGAACACCGATAAATCCTCGCGGTCGTAGTACTCCAGCTCCGCCTCGGCAAGCGCCGTCTCGTTGTCCACCGACCAGTGCACAGGCTTGAGCGCCCGGTACACCAACCCCTCCCGGCAAAGATCACCCAGGACCTCAAGCACCTCGCGCTCATAGCGCGGCTGCATCGTCAGGTACGGGTCCGCGTAGTCCGCCAGCGTCAGCAGCCGCTGCATCTGCTCGGCCTGCAGCTTCTGGAACTTGCTCGCGTTCTTCTCGCACTCTCGCCGCACCGCCACCCGGCGTTTGTCCTCATCGAGATCCATCAGCTTCTTGATCTTGCCGCTCTCGACAAGGCCCGTCATCACCTTGTGCTCGATGGGCAAGCCGTGACAGTCCCAGCCCGGGACGTAGGGCGTGTCCCAGCCCATCACCGTTCGGCTGCGCACCACAAAGTCCTTCAGACACTTGTTCATCAAGTGCCCGAGGTGGATCGACCCGTTCGCGTACGGCGGCCCGTCGTGGAACACGAACCGACCCTTGGGCTTCTTGGGGCCCTGCTCGCGCAGCTTCTGGTACAGCCCCAACTTGTCCCAGCGCTTGATGCTCTGGTTCTCGTTCTGGAGCAGGTTCGCCTTCATCGGGAACTGCGTCCTGGGCAGATTCACCGTCTTCTTGTAGTTGGGCTTCTCGGTCGCTTCGGACATGGCTGGTGCACCTCACACCCGGAGCCCTTGCCCCGGGGGTTCATCATTGTCTGCAAATGGTGGGGGAGATCAGGGATTCGGACACGTCGGGCCGAGCTGGCTCGGCGGCCCCGCGAGCAGGCATGGACCGGCACAACGACCGGCAGCCCCTCAGCGGGGCGTCATAATTCGGCGGCTCTGGACCGCCTCAAGCTCTCGGGCATCCGTGGTCATCCGCACAGTCTATCGACGAAAACGCCCCGGAACACCAGCTCCGGGGCGATTCATGGTCCGCTCACTGGCCCTTTGGCCCTACTTGTGCTCAAAGATCGCCTGCGTCCGAAGCACGAAACCGCCCTGAGCCACAAGGTGGTACGCCTGGATGTGCACCTCGCTGGCCATCGCCTGCACATCCAGCACCGAAAGGTTCGGCCCCGCCTCCGAGTCCCAGCCGATCGACTGCGACCCGTTCTCGCCGATGTGCTCGACCATCTCCCGGTGCGTCGTCAGATACAGGTTCTCGCTCAGTGTCTCAGTCTGCACCGTCGAGAGGTAGTTCACCTTCTCCGCCTCGAATTTCTGCTCGAAGTCCCGCTCACCCGCGCACGGGAACGCGGTCACCACGCCCGCCGAGGGCAGGTTGTTCTCCCGGTCGATCACAAGCTCCGACAGGCACAGATCGCCCAGACCGAAGCGCAGCACGTGATTGCCCGGCATAAGCCACGATTCCAGCTCGTACCGGCCGTGCGTCGTCACCTTCCGATCACGCAAATCAAACAACTCCGGGTGCAACGCCCGGTTGTACAGCACGACCTGGTAGGACTGAGTGCTCAACTGCCTCGCAATGGTTTTCATGTTGGCTGGCTCCAGCGTCGTCGATCCTGACGACCTTCCCCTCGGATCCGCCCGCGCTCGTGCTCGGGGGGCGCTCCGTCGCTGTCTGCCAGCTACGCATCCCTGCGTGGCTCAGTGCACCGATACGGTAGCCCCTTCGAGCCCCTGTCTCCCGTACCGGCTCAACAGGGTTTTTGGATCGCTCCGATCCAAGGGCACATCATATTGTGGCCTCAGAAAAATGGAACCCCTTTTCCTCGTAGATGCTGTCACTTTTTGCAGAATGGGGCACATGACCGATACACAATCAGGCGCCGACGCCTGACCACATGCCGACCGACCGACTCCAATCCGCGCTCCTCCTGGCCATCTCGCCCAGGCTTTCGCTGCGCCTCGCCCGCGCCTCGCGGAATCTCAGAAAGAACGAGTCACCCGAGCATGTCATCGCGCTGCTCGAATTGAGCGAGCAGCTCCACACGACACCCGTCGATTCCGATCGACACGACCCGATCGACGAAACCCTCCGCGCAATCGGGCGCATCCGACAGGCTCGCGCCGACCGCATCCACCACCAGCTCGCCGCCGTCTACACCCGTCTGCCCGAAGAATCCCGGGCCGCCATCCGCAAACACGTCGGCCCGGGCCTTGCAAGCCTCGTCAGCGCACTCGCAACCGACAGCGTTCCATCCGTCCGCCGATCCGCGATCGAGCTCGCCACCGACGCGAACGAGCCCTCGCTCCTCCCGACCGTGATCCCCCTGGTCGAGGACCGCGACGAATCGGTTGCCCAGCTTGCCGAAGCAGCCGTTCTTGCACTCGCTCGTTCGCTCGCCGAGCAGCGGAGCGTCGGCTCACCCGTGACCGCGCGCCAGGCCGGCGCGATCATGGCCGTTCTCGCCGCCGCCGAGCGATACCCGGAGCACCGTTCGGGCCCGGTCATGGAGGCCGCCGTCCTCCTGCTCGATCCGTCCGTCCGCCGGGGGCTCGTCGACACCGACCTCGCCCGCTGGCTGCGCAGCGCCGACGAGGCCGTCCGCATGGGGCTCCGCGCCGCCCTCAAGCGTGTGCCGGGCCCGGCCGGTCGACTCCGCGCGTGGGAGCTGCTCACCGAGGGGGAGTTCCGCAAGTCCGCGATCGAACGGCTCTGCCTCCCGGGCGACATGCACGAGATCAACCCCGTCCTGACCAGCGCCCACCTCGGCCTCAGGCCCGCCCGCCGCGTCCCGCTCCGCGCGCGTGTCTCCCGAGCCGAGCGCCCGAGGCTCTTCCCCGATCTGGAACAGTTCGAATCCGCCCCCGAGAGCGCCCGCCGAGGTTTGCCCCTCTGGCTCGACGCGATCGGCCCCGAGCCGGCGCACATCGATGGCCTGCTCGAGCCCATGCTCGCCGACGAGGACGACCAGGCACGTCTCGCCGCCGTCCGCCGGGCGCCAGCGACGCTTCTCCGCGATTTAGCGCTCGATCCGTGCGAAACCGTCGCCCGGTCGGCCACGCTCCGCCTGCTGCACTCGGGCGAGCTGACCGACGACTTCCGCGCCACACTCAATCGCTCGATCCACCCAAGCGTGCGCACGATCGTCGCCCCGCGCCCGCATCACCATCGTCAGTTCGTCGAGACCCTGCGCTCGTTGGCGACCGACCGCGACCGGACGATCGCCCTGCTGCGCGATCAGCTCGACGCGCAGCAGGAGAGCCAGATCCTGGGCGCGATCCGAGTGATCCGTCAGCTCAACCTCGCCGAGGAACTCGCGCCGGATCTCATCCGGACGATCGAGCAGGCTTTCCGTCGCGACGACTCGCCCGCCTGGCGGATCATCTCAGCCGTCCTGACCGCGATCCCGCAGCTCGGGCATCCCTCGGTCGCCAAGCTTCTCGCCGCTGCCCGCTCGCACCACGACGCCCGTGTCCGCGCGACCGCCGTGGAAGCCGAGCCGAAACGCCCGAGGGGCCGGGCCTCGTCGATGGTCGAGGTCATCAAGCCCGCGGTCGACGACCCGAACCACCGCGTCCAGACCAGCGCGCTGCGTGTGCTGCTCAAGGACCAGTCCGCTCCCGAGGACACGGTGGACCGGGTGCTGGACACACTCGCCGACGAGAACCAGGCCGCAAGGGCAGCCGCGTTGTGGCTCGTCGAGCGCAGCATCGCGGAACTCCGCCCCGTCGCGGGTCGCCGCTGGACCGACCTTGCCGCCCGAGTCGCCGAGCTGGCGCGCACGGGCGAGGAACAGGCCGAGCGTTCACGCGCCACCCGCACCGCAAGACGCATGCTCGCCGAGATCAAAGGCTAAAGAGAGATCCAGTGGCGGAGGCTTCCAGCCTCCGAAGAATGAGCCTTCGGTGGGGCGGCGTCCCCACCAAGAGAAAATGAGGTTCGTAGATTCAGTTGCCCTTGATCGTCAGCGACGTCGTCTTCTCGACATCGCCCTTGGCGATCTTGTCGAAGCCCGAGCCGAGTTCCCCGATCGGGTCCGGGGGCACGATCTCGACCACCTTCTGGCCGAGTTCCGCCTCGCCCGCCAGCACCTTGCGCTGAAACTCCTGGCACTCGGCGAGCAGCCGATCCAGGATCTCCGCCTCGGGCACATTGGCGACGCGCTCGCCCTGCACGTAGATGATGCCCTTCTTGTCGCCCGCAAAGACCGCCACGTCCGCGCCCTCGGCCTCGCCCGGCCCGTTCACCACGCAGCCCATCACCGCGACCTTCATCGGGATCGTGATGTCGCTGGCGAGCTTGGTCCGCACGTTCTGCACGAGCGTGAACAGGTCCACCTGAATCCTGCCGCAAGTGGGGCAGGCGATCAGATCGATCCCCGCGCGCTCGCGCAAGCCGAGCGAGTACATGAGCTCCAGCCCGTCCTCAACCTCGTACACCGGGTCGCTCGCGTAGCTGATGCGCACCGTGTCCCCGATGCCCTGCGTGAGCAGGCCCGACAGAGCCGCGATGGAGCGGATCGCCCCCGTCTCGCGCGGGCCGGCGTGTGTCACGCCCAGATGCAGGGGCTCGTCGAAACGCTTGGAGACTTCCTGATACGCCGCGATCGTGAAGGCCGCGTCCATCGACTTGCAGCTGATCGAGACATCCGCGAAGTCGCGCTCGCGGAAGATGTCCATGTACTCCTCGAGCTTGGCGATGATGAGCCCGAGCAGGTGCGCGTGCTTGCCCCCGATCAGGTTCTTCTCGAAGTACGCCCCGAGCTCCTGCTTGCGCTTCTCCTTGTCCTTGCGCTCAATAATGGAGCCCTCGTTCACGCCCACGCGGATCGGGATCTGCGCGTCCTTGCACGCGTCGATGACAGCGTTCACCTGCTCGCGGTCCTGGATGTTGCCCGGGTTCAGGCGGATCTTGTGCACGCCCGCTTCCACGGCCTCCAGCGCCCGCTTGAAGTGGAAATGCACGTCCGCCACGATCGGGACGCTCGTCTGATCCAGGATCTCACGCAGGGCAGCCGTGTCCTTGCGTTCGGGCACCGCAACGCGGACGATGTCCGCCCCGGCCGCGGCCAGGCGGTTGATCTCTGCCACGCACCGATCGATCTCGTGGGTGTACCCGGCGGTCATGGTCTGGACGCTGACCGGCGCGGGCTCGGTGCCGCCCAGGCCCCCTCCGATCAGGACGACGCCCGTCTTCTCGTTTCCGACTCGGATCTGGCGGGTTGGTTTGCGTGGAAACATGCTGGTTGAGGGTAGGTTCGCGGGGGACCTGATGTGGATTCGAGCGCCCAAACAAGGCGGGACGCGTGCACCGGTGATACGCTTGAAGCCCCCAGCGGGGTTCGGAAGGGGCAGCGGGCTTTGGTCACATTCAAGCGCATCACGATGGAAGACCCGCTCTACGAGAAGGAGTGCCGACTCCGCGAGCGCGTTCTGCTCGAGCCCATCGGGATGACCATGCAGAAGCTGGGCGAGCTCTACCCGGGGTTCGAGGAGCGGTTCGAGCACTTCGTCGCGGTGGATTCCACCCCCGGCGGCGAGCGTGTGATCGGGTGTGCGCTGCTGCTGCCCGAGTCGGACCGCCCGGGCTTCGGCAAACTCATGCAGATGGCCGTCGACAAGCAGCGGCAAGGCGAGGGCATCGGTCAGCGCCTCGTGATCGAGGCCGAGAGCCGGGCCTTCGGCGAACTCGGGCTCGAGGGGCTCTACTGCTACGCCCAGAAGACCGCGGTGGGTTTCTACGAGAAGCTCGGCTGGAATCCCGAGGGCGAGGAATTCATCGAGGCCGACATCCCGCACAGGACCATGGTGATCCAGCGCCCACCCGTGGATGCGGGCGAGGAGCCGATCCCGGCCTGGTAACCCGGAAGACCACCTCGGGTTCGGGGTTTGACCACATCAGGTGATTGTCCAGCTATACTCCTACGGACACAGAACTTGCGATGCACACGCCAAACGACCCATTCTGCCAGCCCATGACCCGCGAGCGGGCAAGAGAGATGCTCCGCGAGCACGGCCTGCGGGCCACGCGTCAGCGTGAAGACGTCTATCTGGCTCTGGCAGCCCGGAAGTGCCATATGTCCGCCGACGAGATCTTCGATGCCGTTGGTGGGGCCGCGAGCACCTCGGCTCCCGAGTCGAGTATGAGCCTGGCGACGGTTTACAACACGCTCGAGGCGCTGGCCTCTGCGGGGCTGTGCAGAAAGCTCCCAAGTGCTTGCGGGGCCTCGCGTTACGACGCGGACGTCTCCGAGCACGCCCACCTCGTGACCGCCGATGGAGAGGTCATGGACGTCCCGATGGACCTGAGCGAGAAGCTTATGGGCTCGATCGATCCCGCGATCCTGCGGGAGGTTGAGAATCGTCTGGGTGTCAAGGTCGACGGGCTGAGTCTGGAGCTGCGCGGCGCAGCACCTGCGCCCGAATCCGCCCGCGAGGGCACGATCCGTCACTGAATCTGAAGAAGCCCCCGTCAAGGGCCGATAGCCATGCCCGAACCCGTTTACGGGCCTCGGGAGGCTATCGCATGGCAAACCAGATCAATCGCCGACAGTTCGAGCGCTTTGCGCTGCCCCCGATGTATTCGCGCGTGACGATGCGTCGTCTCGATGGCGACACATTCGAGTACGAGGGCCACGCCTACGACATCTCCGAGGCGGGCCTGTGCTTTGAGATCGACAAGCCCATCGAGCCCGGTGCCACAGTCGTCATCCGGATCGACCTGCCGACCGCGACCGACGAGGAGCCCGACTACGTCGAGGTGTTCAGCCGAATCGTCCGGGTCGATGAGGACGATCAGGAATTCGGCCCAGTCCGCATGGCCGCCTCGTTCAGCAGGTTCGTGCGTTTCGGCGACAAGCAACGACTCATCGCCCATTTCTGCACGGGTCGCTACGCCCGGGCCGCCTGAATCTGAGCTTTCCGCCCCGGGCCTCCTACGCTCAGGGTGATGTTTGTCGATCAAGCGACAATCCACGTGAAGGCCGGCAAGGGCGGCGACGGAGCCGTCTCGTTCTATCGCGCCAAATACCAGCCCAAGGGCGGACCCGACGGGGGTGATGGCGGGAACGGCGGCTCGGTCGTGCTCGTCGCCGACAACAACGTCAACACCCTCTACGAATACCGCGGGCATCACCACTGGCACGCCAAGCCAGGCGAGCCGGGGACCGCCAAGTCCTGCCACGGCGCGAGCGCCGAGGACACCATTCTGAAGGTCCCGCCCGGCACGCTCGTTTACGACGACGAAACGGGAGAACTGCTGACCGACCTCGGGCCCGAACAGACGTTCGTCGTCGCCAGGGGCGGTCGCGGCGGTTTCGGTAACGAGCACTTCAAGGGTCCGCTCAACCAGACCCCGAGAGAGTCCACCCCAGGCGAGCCGGGCGAGCAGCGGATGATCCGCTTCGAGCTCAAGCTCATCGCGGATGTTGGTCTGGTGGGTCTGCCGAACGCAGGCAAGAGCACGCTGCTGCAGGCGATGACGCGCGCGAATCCGAAGATCGCCAACTACCCGTTCACGACGCTCGGCCCGCAGCTGGGCATCTGCGAGATCGACGCGGCCCGGCGCATCGTGATCGCCGACATCCCGGGGCTGATCGAGGGCGCGGCCGAGGGGCACGGGCTCGGGCACGACTTCCTGCGCCACATCGAGCGGACGCGCGTGATCGCGCACCTGATCGAGGCCGAGCCTACCGACGGCAGCTCGCCCCTGGACAACTACAAGAAGATCCACGCCGAGCTCGCCGCGTACTCGACGGTCCTCGCCGAGAAGCCCGAGATCATCGTCGTGAGCAAGGCGGATCTCGTGCTCGAAGAGGATCAGGAGAAGCTCGTGCGTGAGATCCGCACGACGCTCCAGCTCGGTCGCAACGAGGAGGTCATCGTGATCTCGAGCGCGACGACGCAGGGACTCGATGAGCTCAAGAACCTGCTCTGGAGCATGCTCAGCAAACAGCCCGAGACTGGGTGGGCGGCGGATTCCAGCTCGAACTGAATCAGATCAGATTCCGGGTGCCACGGCTTGTCTTGCAAGCCGTGCGCTTGGAAGACCATGCACGGGTTGCCCTTAGCGACAACCCGTGGCAACTTCATTTAACTGTTCTTTTCGATCAGCGCCAGCCATTCGGGGTTGCCGCGCTTGGCGCTCTTGGAGCGGTTGCCGCCACCAAGAATGGGCGACTTGACGAGTCCGACGGATTTGAATCCCCGGGATTCGAGCAGATCCAGTGATTCCTGCGCCACGCGCTCGGCCTGTTCTTCATCGAGCACGATCTTGGCGCCCTTGCCCTCGCGATCGCTCAGCTCGTAGTGGGGCTTGATGAGTGAGATGACTTGACCGCCCGCGCCCAGCCACCGGGCAGCCGCGGGGATGGCTAGGCGTTGCGGCGTCCAGCCGAGGTCCATGACGACGAGATCGATGCCGCCCTCGACCGGGTCGGCGTGGAGCGCGTTGGTGCGTTCCATGACGGTCGTGCGTTCGTCCTGCCGGAGTTTCCAGGCAAGCTGCCCGTAGGCGGTGTCGACGCAGACGACCGAGCGGGCCCCGCGCTGAAGGAGGCAGTCGGTAAAGCCACCCGTCGAACAGCCGAGGTCCGCGCACGCGAGCCCGGTCACGTCGAGGGCGAACGTATCGAGGGCGTGCGCGAGCTTGAGCCCGCCCCGGCTGACAAAGGGATGTTCAGGGTCGCCCGCCATCGGGCTTACTGCGGCGCGTCTTTGGAGTCGTCGGCGTCGTCGCGGATGGGCGTGGTCTTGCCCGGACCGATCGGCACACCGATGACCGCGATGCCCATCTCGTCGGCCAGGTCCAGCAGGTAGGGTTTGTCGAGCATGATCACGTCGCCCGCGGCCAAGGCCAGGCAGCGCCCGCCCTGCTCGTACAGGTTCTTGATCGTGTCGAGCCCGACGGTCGGGACATCCGAACGCCGATCGTGCCCGGCCCGGGCGCCCTTGCAGAGCGTCCAGCCCTTGGCCTTGCACAGTGCGCCGACGCGGGTGATCATCCGGTCGGTGCCCTCGACCGCCTCGACGGCGATGACGTCGCGGTCGCGCACGGCGATCGCCTGACCGATGTCCAGACGCAGCGTCTCCGTCAGCAGAGGCCAGACGAACTGGATGTCCGCCATCTGGTCCGCGGTGGGTTTGCGCCGGGTCATGACGCCGCTGGTTGCGAGCTGGCTTCCGATGGACATGGTTGAATCGATGAGGCTGACTCCGCTGCGATCGAGTTCGTCGGCGACGGCTTTGAGCAGCGCGTGGCTCCGCCGATCGTGGCGAAGCTTACGGTACCACATCACCAGAGTCCGCAGGTCCGGGATGCTGCGGAACATCTTGAACGGGTCATGGTGGAGCTGCGCCTTGTCCACCGTGCCCACCATGATCGCGTGGTGCACACCGATCCGGCGAAACGCCTTGCCCCAGCTGGCCACGCGCAGGAGGCCCACGGTGCGGAACGAGTCGCACAATAGCGGCAACTCCGGGTCGTACATCCCCGCAAGCCCCAGCCCGTGCACCGGATGCCCGGCCTCACGCAGGCCCTCCGCAACAAGGGAGGGCAATCGGCCTCCCCCTGCGATGAGACCGATCGCCGTGGGCGGCGGCGGGGGGTCGGGCAGGATGGTCAGTGCGCCAGTCATGTGCTTCAAATGGCCGATCAGTGGGCCAGAACGATTTTAGATCGGCCCGGGCGCTGGAAATCCAGCAAATCGAACATCACCCTGACATCGAGTCCTGTTTCGAACCGGACACCCGCGATCGGTCGATATGGGGGTGTCATGAGTCAGCTCCCCCAGTCATCACGCGGCGCAAACGACACCCCGGGTCAGGCCCGGCCCTATCTCCGGATCTACTTCCGCTGCGCCAACCAGTATGTCCGTGTTTACCGCAGACCCGAGGACCCCGAGTACGTCGCGCGGTGCCCGTCCTGCGGCATGACGAAGCGGTTTCGGGTCGGGCGATCCGGGACCGGGCAGCGGTTCTTTGAGTTGTCCTGCCGGTAGCCGTCGTAGACTCGCCCTGTGAGCACCACCCAACCCTTTGCGATTCCGCGTTCGACCAACCGCTGCGCCTCGACCGGCGAGACCCTCGTTCCGGGCGAGATGATGGTCGTTGTGCTGCTCGAGGGCGAGAGCGAGGAAGAGCTCGAGCGGCTCGACTACGCCCTCAAGGCCTGGGAAGGCGGCGCCCGGCCGAGCGATGAGCGGCGCATCTTCGCGACCTGGCGCACGCAGGTGCACGAACCGGGCAAGAAGCAGGACGCGATCATCAGCGCCGATGGGCTGCTGGATCTTTTTGAGCAGCTCGGCGAGGCCGAGGAGCCCAAGCGCCTGGCGTTCCGGTACGTGCTCGCGCTCATGCTGATGCGCAAGCGCCAGCTCGAGTACGTCGGGACGAAAGAGGGCAAGCTGCTGGTGATGCCCAAGGGTGCCGAGGAAGGGGCCGAGCCGATCGAGGTACACGACCCGCAGGCCTCGGGCGAGCTCGATGAGCAGGCGCTGGCTGAGCTCGTGGAGCAGGTCGAGCAGGTGCTGGATCCGGGCGATGCGTAGAGCGTTCTTGCTGCTGATCATGGCCTTGAGCGCGGTGTGCCTGGGCGCGTGTCAGGCGAGGCCCACGCCGATCGCGCCGGAGGACGTCGGTCCCTTGCCGACGTACGAGGAGGTCTACGCGCAGGCGGAGTCGCGTGTGGGGGCGCTTGGCCGGTTCTGGGCTCGAGCGACGGTGGGGCTGCGGTACAGAGACGCCGAGGGCGAGCGTCACTACGAGCAGGGGGAGGGGCATCTCCAGTTTGTGCGGCCGTCGCGGGTGGCGCTCACCATCGGCAAGCTGGGCGAGACGTATCTGCTGCTCGGGTGTGATGACGAGCGGTTCTGGTGGATCGAGCGGCTGGACATCAAGCGTGCGTTTGTAGGCGGGCAGTCGGGCGCGCGGGACCTTGCGATCGAGCGCGTGGGCGTGCCGGTGCTGCCCACGGACCTACTCATCCTGGCGGATCTGGAGCCCTGGCCCGAGCCGGGGAGCGACCGGGCGGGGAGGGTGGTCGAGGCGGTGCGCGAGGGGCTCGATCCGACTCAGGTCTTCGCGGTGGAGTTCAACGAGTCTGGGCGCACAAGGCGGGTGTATCTGACGCGGAGCGTTTTCGATCCGGTCGGTGTGGACCTGTATGCGGACGACGGCAAGCTCGTCGCGGGCTCGGAGCTTTCGATGCACCAGCGTGTGCTCAACCACATCGAGCCGACACGTCAGCAGCGTGTGCCCTCGCGCGTGAAGATCGATGTGCCAAGCGCCGAGTCTCGCATTGAGCTGTACCTGAAGGACATGGAGATCTCCACGCGTAGGCCCAAGCAGGTGGTGTTCGATCTGGAAGGGCTGATCCGTCGATTCAGCATCGACGAGGTGATCCGGCTTGAGGACGTGCGCCCGGTGGCGCAGGGTGTTGGCCGGTGAGGCGCGTTGCGTTCCTGTTGCTGCTGATGCTCGCTGCTGTGGCGCGGTCGCAGCTTCCGGGTGATGCGGCGACGGACATGGCATCGCACGGCTGGGTCGTGGTGCAGGTGCCTGGCGAGCAGTCGGCGTCGCTTGCGCATGTGCCGCCGAGGACGCCCACGCAGCATGCCGGGCCCGCGCCGAGCGGGCGGCTGCGGGCGGTGGCGACACTCTCGCAGCGCCCGACGCACATCGCGGCCGACGCGAGCAGCGTCTACATGCTCTTTGTGCCGGACTCGGCTGGTGAACGCCAGATCATGATGCTCAGCGTGCGGCCGACAGGTGTGCGCGATCTCTGGATCCGTTCGCCCGAGACGCGTTTCGTGCTTGTCGGGACGCTGACGGATGTCGAGCGGGTCTTCGGGCTCGCGGTGCATGGCGGGCAGCTTCACGCGCTCGTTGAGAACGAAGAGGGTGTGGAGCTCCTCGCGCGTGTCGGCAGCGAGTGGGTCGCGGTGGAGCATCCCGGGTTCGATGCGAGCGCGACGCTTCGGCTGAGTGCGAGCGAAACCGGGCTGCACGTCGTCGAGCAGGGGGCGAGCACCTGGCGTGTGCATGCGCTCAGGCACGGGACATGGGATCGACAGACGCTTCGGCTGCCTGAGGGTGATCCGCCGCTCAGGTTCGCGGGAGTCTGGCGTGACGAGGTGATCGCGCTTGGCGAGCGCGACGGGCGGACCGCGGTCTGGTCGCTCGGGGCGAGCGAGCCACTGCTGCTCGGGGTGATCGATCCGATCCGCGAGGAGAGCGCGGCTGCGATTCTGCACAGCACGGGGCACCTGGTGCTCGCGTGGAGTGTGGCGGGTGAGGTGACGGAGAAGCTTGAGTCGGGATTGCCGGCGCCGGAGGAGGTCTCCAATCCTGTGCGCCGGATCGTGGAGTTCAGCCTGATCGAGGGGCGGTCGCTCTACGCCGGGCCGGCGAACGTGACGACGCCGGTTTCGCCCAACGAGTTCCGTGTGCTGGCGTTCAGCCTGATGCTGATGATGGCTGTGGTGCTCCTGGTGGTGCTTCGCCCGCCGGGCGTGGCGGGGGTGGTGGTGCTCCCGCCCGGTCTGGCGATCGCGGGTCCGGGGCGGCGGCTGGTCGCCACGGCGATCGACGGGTTCATCGGGCTGGTCGTGATTTCCCGCGCGCTGGATATGTCGGTCGTCGAGGTGCTCGGTCCGATCGCGCTGCCGGCGACGGGGAGCATCGACGTCGGGCCGTTGGCGATGGCGATCATGGTGAACATCGCGCATTGCTCGGTGTCGGAGGCGTTCTTCGGGCGTTCGATCGGGAAGACGATGATGGGCCTGATCGTGGCGCGTGTGGACGCGGCCTCGGGCGGGCTGCCTGCGGGTCAGTTCAGGCCACCGAGTATCGGGCGGTCGTTTGCGAGGAACATGATCAAGTGGGTGTTGCCCCCGGTGGCGATGCTGGCGCTCTCGGATCCGGGGGGGCGTCACCGTGGCGACTTGATCGCTCGTTCGGCGGTGCTCAGCCGGGCGAACGAGCCATTATCGGACCAGTGACCCCTTAAACGAGGCGTGGTCGGCGGAAACTGCGCGTCGGGCGTCAAGCTTGCGCGGGGCAGATCCCGATAACGCACTACGGACGCCGCGCAATGGGTGCGCGGCGACGCCGGGGTGCGCGTTGAGCGAGCAGGAAATCATCCAGACGAACACGGGCCGGCGATCCTGGCGCGAGATCTGGCAGGTGCCGACGCTCGCGGCGGCGGTGCTTTTGCTCCTGGGCGGGCTGATCGGCGTGGTGATGACCAAGCCCCAGCCGGACATCGATGGGTACATCCGTCAGGCTTCGAGCCAGATCGAGCGGGGCGAGTACACCGACGCGATCGGGGTGCTGAACCAGAAGGTCAGGCCTCATGTCGATGCGCCGTTCTTCACCGAGGATCACCGCGAGCAATTCCATGTGCTGCGTGGGCGAGCGATCGGGCGAGCCGAGCGTGAATTGATCAATGGTCAGGTCGCCAATCACGAGTCGGTCCTGGCGGAGTTTGCTTCGGCCGAGCAAGCGGGCGCGACGCTCGGGGGCGAGGATCAGATCCTGCGGGTTGAGGCGTTGATCGCGACGGGGAAGTTTGACGAGGCCAAGGACCGGATTGATCGTCTGCCAGAGGAAGTGGTGGGCGAGCGGATCGGGCTGCGGAAGCAGCTCATCGAGCAGGTGCTCGGGGAGCGGTTCCCGAAGTATGAGTTCGCTGAGGAACTTCTGATCGAGCTGACGCAGGACCCGCTGCTTGGGGTGGGGGACCGGTGCTGGGCGACGGCCCGTCGCGCGGAGATCCAGCTCGAGCGGGGGTACACGGACGAGGCGATCACCGGGCTTTTGCGTGAGATGCCGAGGGTCGCGGCTGCGGAAAAGGGCGCAAGGGGCGAGCTCTTTACGCTGCTTGGCCGGGCGTACATGGAGACGGGCGCGATCAGCGAGGCCCGCAAGCAACTCGAGCGGGCGGCGGAGCTGATCGAGGACGGCACGGACCTCTACGCACAGACGCTCCTGGCGCTTGGCAACGCGTACGAGAAGACCGATGAGATGGAGCTGGCACTGAATCAGTTCGATCTTGTAACGCAGGATTACGCGAGTTCGAAGGCGTATCTGCCCTCGCTGCTCGGGCGAGGGAACGTGATGTCGGCGATCGCCGAGACGGACCCGGCGCTGGTGAGCATGGAAGAAGCGGTCCAGTCGTACGTGCGGTTTGTTGAGGAGGCCAAGGACGAGGCCTCTCAGTCGCTGCTGGAGGAAGGTTCGCGGAGCCTGCTCAGGCGGTGCGAGGAACAGTTCATCCGGGATGAGCTGGTGATCGCGGCCCAGTACGCGCAGCTCGCGGAGGATCTGTGGGGGCTGGACCAGGCGCCGATCGAGGTGCTCGAGACGCAGGCCCGGGTGAACCTGGCGATGGCGACCGACATGCTCGAGGGGGCGGTGCAGGGGGAGGATCATGTGATCGACCTTGCGGACGCGGACCCGGTGACGCGGGCGCAGACGCAGCGGTATTTCATACGGGCGGCGGATTACTACCGCAGGCATGCCGACGCGATCGCGGGCGGGGATGACGACGCGGCGTACGCGGGCAGTCTCTGGAACGCGGCCGACGCGTACGACCGGGGGGGTGACTCGGCTGAGGCGATCGCGGGGTTCATCGAGTTCGCGGCGACGATCTCGGACGATCCGCGTGTCCCCGAGGCGCAGTTCCGGCTGGCGCGGGCGTATCAGGCGGGCGGGGAGTACGCGCTGGCGGCCGAGCAGTTTGAGGATCTGTTGAATGCGTCGCACGACGCGGAGCAGGGCCGTCACGTTGGGCCGTACGCGGTGCTGAGCTATGTGCCGCTGGCGCAGGTGTATCTGTCGGACGGTGATGAGTCGAACGACGAGCGGGCGGAGGAGCTGCTCGGGGTCGTGATCCGGGGCGAGATCGGCGATGTCGATTCGGAGGCGTTCGCCTCGGCACTGGCGGCGCTCGGGCAGGTGTACTACCTGAAGGGCGAGTACCCGCGGGCGATCGAGAGCCTGACGGAGGCGGTGGCGAGGGGCGTGGGCTCGCGTGAGGTGCACCGGCTCAAGTTCCTGCTGGGCGATGCGCGGAGGCTCGAGGCCGACAGCATCATGAACACGCTGACGCAGGGCTCGGTCGCGCCGTCGGTGGCGCGAGAGCTTGCGGACAAGCGCCGGGAGCACCTGGAGCAGGCGGCGAATCTGTACGCGGAAGCACGCGACGGGCTGGAGTCGGTCGATTCGCGCAGGCGGACGGTGCTCGAAGAGCTGTACCTGCGGAACAGCTACTTCTACATCGGCGACTGCGCGTTCGATCTGGGCGAGTACGAGAGCGCGATCCGTTCGTACTCGATCGCCAAGGACCGGTACTCGAACGAGGCGGCCTCGCTGGTCGCGATGGTACAGATTTTCAACTCGTACTTCGAGCTGGGCGATCTGGAGCGTGCGCGGACCGCGAGCGAGCGGGCGAGAAGATTTTATGAGTCGCTGCCCGAGGGGGCGTGGGAAGACACGTCGCTGCCCATGTCGCGGGCGGATTGGGAGCGTTGGCTCGATTCGAGCTACGAGCTGGCGGTGATACGTTCGGAAGACATGGACGGGTAGTGGCGCAGAGATTTGGCGGCGGAGCCCGCCTGTACGAAAGGGTCACGGATGACCGGAACACCACACGACACCTCGCCCGGCGGGCTGATTGCGCTCGTGCAGGAGCAGCTCGGTTTATACGAGCAGCTCGAGCTGCTCAGCGTGCGTCAGTCCGCGCTCGTCGAGAGCGAGGACACGGATGCGCTGCTGGAGGTGCTCAACGAGCGGCAGAAGCTGATCGAGTACATCACCGATGTCTCGGCTCGCATGACGCCTTACCGCGCCAGGTGGGATGATCACGTCAACCAGCTGGCCGAGTCGGAGCGCGAAGAGCTGCGGAGCGGGCTCGATTCGCTGGCGGCGATGATGTCCTCGATCGCGGCCCGCGACGAGGATGACCGCAAGCGCATGCAGGACAGGCGCGATCACGTCAAGAACCAGATCTCGGGTGTGAAGCGGGGCGGGGCGGCTGTGAAGTCGTACGGCCAGTCTGCTTCGCGCGGGCCGAGGTTTCAGGACCGGGAGGCCTGATCCGTGACCGGTCTGCCGACACATCCCGGGATGAATGTGAGCTCGAGTGAGCTCGGCGAGTTGTTCAGCGCGTTCAACGATGTGACGAGCAGGCTTCAGGAAACGCACGAGAAGCTGACGGGCGAGGTGGTGCGTTTGAAGGGCGAGCTTCGCCGGGCCAATGACGAGCTCGACCGATCGCGGCGGCTGGCGGCGCTGGGCGAGATGGCTGCTGGCATCGCGCACGAGGTGCGGAACCCGCTCGGCTCGATCGGGCTGTACGCGGAGATGCTGACGAGTGATCTTGCGGACCGCCCGGAGGAGTGCGAGATTGCGCGCAAGATCCGGCGTGTGGTCAGCGGGCTCGACGCGGTGGTGGGGGATGTTCTGAGCTTCAGCCGAACGATGCAGGTGCGCCGGATCGAGGTGGGGCTGCCCTGCGCGATCGAGCGGGCGGCCGAGAGTTGCCGGGAGGTGCTTGAGGGGGAGCCGGGCGTCGAGATGGCGCTGATCGGTGAGCCCCGGGAGATCCGGGCGGATGCCTCGCTATTGCAGCAGGCGCTGGTGAACGTGGTGCGGAACGCGGCGGAGGCGGCGCGGAGCAACGCGGAAGCGCGGCCGCCCTCGATCGAGGTGTACTGGGGCGAGTCGACGATTGAGCGCGACGATGAGAGCGTGCAGGCGGTCGTGATCCGTGTGAGCGATTCGGGTCAGGGCGTGACCGACGAGGTGCGTGAGCGGATGTTCAACCCGTTCTTTACGACACGCAATGTCGGGACGGGGCTCGGGCTTGCGATCGTGCACCGGATTGTTGATGCGCACGGCGGGCAGATCCGGGTGCGGAACGCCAGTGGGGATGAGAGCTACGCGGGCGGCGCGGTGGTTGAGCTGCTGCTGCCGGCGGTGTGTGACGAGATGGATATTCACGTCCTGGCGGGGGCCGCCCGGGCGAGTGGGAGCGTGCGATGAAGACAGTGCTGGTGGTGGACGACAAGGAAATGATGCGCGACAGTGTGGGCGCAACGCTCCAGCGTGCGGGTTTTGCGGTCGTGACGGCTGAGAGCGGCGAGCAGGCGCTGACGGTCGCGGCGAAGAAGCGCCCCGACGCGGTCGTGACGGATCTGAAGATGCCGGGGCTCTCGGGCATCGAGCTGCTCGAAAAGCTGCGCGAGATCGACACGGAGCTGCCGGTGGTGCTGATGACCGCGTTCGGGACGATCGAGACGGCGGTCTCTGCGATGAAGCTGGGCGCGTTCGATTACATCACCAAGCCTTTCCAGGGGGATGAGCTGGTGATCGCGGTCAAGAGGGCGTGCCAACATGTCAAGATCGTGCGCGAGAACGCGGTGCTCAAGGCGCAGTCGGCGCCGGTGGTGGCAACGAAGTCTGAGGGGGCGCTGACGGGTCTGGACCGTCTGATCGGGACGTCGCCGGCGATGCGGCGTGTGCGGGAGCAGGTGGCCGCGGTCGCCGAGAGTTTGGGCACGGTGCTCGTGGTCGGTGAGAGCGGCTCGGGCAAGGAGGTCGTGGCGCGTGCGGTGCACGAGGTGAGCCAGCGTCACGACGGGCCAATGCTCGCGGTGAACTGCGCGGCTTTGAGTGAGAGCCTGCTAGAGTCGGAGCTGTTCGGTCACGAGAAGGGCGCGTTTACGGGGGCGGACCAGCTCCGCAAGGGGCGGTTCGAGCTT
>MDTD01141593.1_pt1 | contig 21506 bp, 20 predicted proteins | sample 811221 | NCBI WGS metagenome assembly MDTD01 (sample SAMN05326646, study PRJNA326480) | marine metagenome | isolation source: seawater | place: Pacific Ocean: South West | collected 2011 | reverse complement strand
GTTAGTTGATGTTACCCACTCACAGAACTGTGGCCAACCCTTAAGCAGCGATGAACGCTGCTGCTGAATAGTTGTCATGAGTTCGTAAGGTATGCCTTATTAAAAGGCGTGTAAATAAAAGCAGACAAAATCTGCTCCTTAGACTTTAGACTAAAATCGACAAAAATGCGTAAAAAAATATCTAAAAAATTTCTAATTTAAATAAATTTCACAAAAAGTCTTCATGATGATTTAATATTTTCTTAATATTTCAGTTTCAACTTTGGTATTACTTGAATGGTTATTAAATGGGAAAAGATCTAAAGAGGTTATCCCATTATCCTCAGCAAGAGGAAGGAGACTTGAATTAGAGGCGATAGGGGCAACAGTTTATTGGAGCGAAAGGCTACAAAATTGATATCTTTTAAAAATATTTTTTTTAAGGAATTCTTCCATGACATAAAAAAGACTTATTAAACATATTATTTTTTCTAATAAATAGAATATTTTTGTTTGCTGATTTTTAATATAACTATTTTAAGTTCTTAAAAGTATAAAAAATTATCAATCCATTTTTTCGAGCATTTTATTGTTTCCCTTTTTGTAAAACTCATAGCTATCCTTTTTTCTCTATAGGCTGCTTCACCAATGAAAACTGGAAATAGTTTTTCCTTGCCTTCATAATCAATTGTTTTTCCATTTGTATCTAAGAACAAAGGCTGTCCCGCTTCAATACTTTTCCAGTCTTGATTAGTTCTTGAAGGATGTATTAGAGCACTAATATTTAAGTTATCGTCTCTAGGATAATCTATACTTTTTTGATGAACAAATACTGAAATCTCCTGAGGCAACTTTATTATTCCCTTCTTAAAATCAATAATTAAGTTATTTAAAAATCGCAAAATGATTAAAAATCTCTCAACAATTTGGGCATCATAATGATTTTGGGCTACTGGTCCAATCTCAATAACTAATCCACATGGCCAAGCTTCAACTAAGAAACCAACTTGGTTATTATCTTTTTCATGAAGATAAATTGGTAATCCAAATTTTGATTGAAGCAATCCAGCCAAACAAAAGTCTTTTTCCCTGCGACCATATAAAACTATACTTGTACCCATATTAGAGGTTGTAGTGTGCAAATCAATAGCCACTTGAAAAGGATTTATACCTTTTAGGCCATATTGATTGACTAAGAACTTTGACCTCTCTATTTCATAAAAGTACTTATTATGTTCTGACTTTTTTATATTAAAAGACCTATTTAAATCAACATCAATATATCTCAACTTTTTTTCATAAGCTTTAGGATTTCCTAAGATAAATTCAAGGTTACAATTTTTGCAATCAGCCAAAAATAAATTTTGAAATTTCTTGACAGCCCAAATAGGATTTATTTCATTTCCGTGGGTACCTGAAATAACGAGAAATTTTGCTGCATTCATTTTCTTAAGTTAATTTTTAATTTTATGAAACCAAACAAACACAATATATTTTTAGCAAAAAATTTATGGTATTGGTTTTGGAAAAAATTAATGGATGGGTTTGCTCCTTCTGATAAGAATGGTAACTACAAAAGACCTAGAAATTCAGTAAACAAAAATAAACTTAAAAAGAATTCTGAAGAAAGAGGTAATATCTATTTATTAGTAGGAACTTCTTGTCCTTGGTGTCATAGAACAATATTGTTTCATAAATACAAAAAACTCTCAAAAAAGATAAAAATTATCTTTCTTGAACCCAATTTTAAAAACTGTCAATGGACTTTTAAAGAAAAATTTTTTAAAAAGGAATCATTGTCTGAAATTTATTCAAAAATTTCTCTTCATAATATTTTCAGGCCAACATTGCCATTATTGATTAAGGAACAAGATGAAAAGCTTATATTTTTGTCAAATGAAAGTAGTGAAATTATGAAAATATTTCAACAACTTGGAGAATATAATTCTGAATTTCAAGAGAAATTAGGCTTATCACAAAAACAATTAATCAATTCTATAGATAGTGACATAAATGATGGTGTATATAAATGCGGCTTTGCAAGGAATCAAAATGCTTATAGCTACGCGAGTAAAAAACTCTTTGATAGATTGGATCAAATAGATCATCTACTTGAAGAGAATGGAGGAAAGTGGATATTAGGAGAGTATCTTACTTATGCAGATTTTTACCTATTTCCTACATTAGTCCGTTGGGAATTAATTTATAAAAATCTTTTTAAATGTTCGCAGAGAGAGCTCGATGAATTTAAAAATATTCTGAAATGGAGATCAAATTTTTTTAAATTGAATGGAGTTACAGAAACCTGTTATGAAAAAGAATGGTTAAATGATTATTACAAAGTACTTTTTCCATTAAATCCAAATCAAATAGTGCCTTTACAACCATCTTTAAAAAAAATACTAAATAAAAAATTAATTACGTAAATTATTTAATTAACAAATAATCATTATTTCAACTTATATAGGGTGCAATTTCTTAATAAATTCACTATTGTATGTTTATCTAATTAATCAGCAAGTCTTCAAATGAAATCCATTGACGAGCACATCCAAAAAGATCAATCGGAAATTGAATCTGCCAAAGCAGAAGGTAATCTTCCTAAAGTTAGACATCTTACTGAGGAACTAAAAGAACTTGAAGAATACAAGGATCATCATCCCAACGACAAGCATGATCCAAATGCTTTAGAACTTTTTTGTGATGCTAACCCTGATGAACCTGAATGCTTAGTATATGACGACTAATACTAAAAAATTTTACAAAATCAATATTTAAAAAAGATGGTTAAAACCATCTTTTTTAATAATCCATATTAAAGTCTGATGGACTCCCTGTAAGAGAGCAAACGACAGACTCCTCATTTTTCATTTCTTTAATCTCAACAATCGGACGGCCCATCTTTTTTAAAACTTCGATATCTTGTTTAGTTTGACATCTAGCAATGATTTTGCCGGACTTATCAAAACAACTATAAAAATTCATAAATATCCAAAAATAATAATACTTATATTTATGACCAACTTTAAACTCAAAATCAAGTAATTATTTTTACAAATTTTACATACTATTTATTTATACTTTGTCCCAAACCTCAGAAAGAAGCTGGGATAATCCTTTTCGTAAAGATGAAGAAATTACTAAAACTTTCTTTTTAGAAACAATTTCTAAATTCTTTGTGATTGTTTTCAAATAATCACTTTCAACTAATTCCATTTTATTAAGAACAACGATTCTAAATTTCTGAATTAATCCATTTCCATATTTACTTAGTTCCCTTTCAATTACCAAAAAGTCTTCTATTGGATTTTCCGCCATAACATCAACTAAATGAATTAGTATTTTAGTCCTCTCTATATGTCTTAAGAAATCATGTCCTAAGCCAACTCCTTCTGCAGCACCAGAAATCAAACCAGGTATATCTGCAAATAGACATCCATTACCATCAGATTTTCTAACAACTCCAAGATTAGGAATTAGAGTAGTAAAAGGATAATTAGCTATTTTAGGACTAGCTGAAGATAGCACTGAAATTAATGTACTTTTGCCAGCATTTGGTAGTCCAATAATACCTACTTCCGCTAATAGCTTTAATTCTAGATGTATTTGCCAAACTTCTCCCTCTCTTCCAGCGATGCAAAATTCAGGTGCCCTATTTTGATTACTTAAAAAATGAGAATTACCTAATCCTCCTCTTCCACCATATGCGATAACAATTTGATCTTTATTCTTAACTAAATCGCCTAAAATCAAACCAGTTTCTGAGTCTCTAATTTCGGTTCCACATGGTACTTTTACAATTTTATCTTCCCCTGTGGCACCCGTTTTTTTATTTGGCCCACCCTTTTTTCCATCTTTAGCAAAAATTTCTTTATTAAATTTAAAATCAAGTAAGGTCTGAAGATTATTATCTGCTACAAATATTACTGAACCACCTCTTCCCCCATTTCCTCCTGATGGACCTCCAGCAGGAACAAATTTCTCCCTTCTAAAAGAAACAATACCATCTCCTCCTTTACCAGCTCTAATTGTTACCTTTGCTTGATCAATGAAATGCACTTTAATTTAGTATGAAATCTTAAATTATTTATAAAAAATATTACTTTATCCAAGCGATACTGCAACCAGACCCACCTTCAGAAGGTTCTGCATCCTCAATCTTATCGATATAATCTAATTTTGAAAGCCATAATTTTAAACCTCTTTTTAATTTACCAGTTCCAATTCCATGAATAATCCATAATGGTCCATGAAATTTTCTCATCTTCTCTTCAATAACAATTTCTGCTTCATGTACTCTTAAGCCTCTAACATCTATTGTATTCTTTGAAGTTCTTACTTTTGAGAAAGAGTAGTTCTCACTAACAGCATTAATACTAATTTTAGATTTAGGAGTAAAAGGTTTTTCTCCATTTAGCCCCTCTAAATCATCTATAGATAAAAGGCTATTAAAAGAACCACAGTTCACAGTAAAAGATAATCCTTTGTCATCCATATCTATTATTTTTCCATGGGAGTTAAGACTCTTAATCTTTATTAATTCACCTATTTGGGGACACCAAGTACTATCTCTTTCATATTTTTTTTCTTGTGAAGAATATTGTTTTTCTAACTCTTTAAGCCTAATACCAATCTTTCTAGAGTCTTCGCCAGAAGCATCTTTATTTCTTAACTTCTCTATAAGATTAATGACTTCAATTTTTGCCTGATTTATTAATTTTGTTAAATTTTCTCTTTCTTTAGCTTGAAACTCCTTTGCCTTCAATTTTTGATATTTATAATTTTTATCAATTTCTTCATAAAGAATTTCTGTTCTAGCAATTAAGGCAGCAGCTTCTTCTGCAGCATTTTGTTGTTTTATTTTTTGTTCTTCTAAACCTCTTATAATTTTATTTATATTTTCAGTTTCTTTGGGTTTCAAATGTTCGAAAGCAGAATTAATTATGTTTTCTTCTAATCCAATTTTGCGGGCAATTGATAAAGCATTACTTCTGCCTGGAATTCCCCAATTCAGTGTGAAAGTTGGTTGTAAAGATTCTTCATCAAAACTTACGGAGACATTCTCAAATCTAGAATCTTTATATTTAAGTGCTTTAATCTCACCATAATGAGTAGTTACCATTGTTAAATCAGACTTTTTAGCGAACTCATAGAGTAATGAAATAGCTAGCGCGGTCCCTTCTTCAGGATCAGTTCCTGAGCCAATTTCATCTAATAAGACGATCGAAAGTCCATCCCTTAATGAAATTGCATCAAGAATTTTCTTAATTCTTGAAATATGACCACTAAAAGTTGACAAATTATGTTCTAGTGATTGATCATCTCCAATATCTGCATAAATATATTTATAAAATGAAATTTTTGGAGCCTCACTTGATGGAATAAATAAACCTGATTTAGCCATTAATAATGCTATGCCTAATCCTTTTAAAGCAGCCGTTTTGCCGCCTGTATTTGGGCCAGTTATAGCGATAACTTTAGTTTTATTATCTATCAAGAAGTCAATAGATTTAGGCACTTTTGAGTTATTTTTCTTATGTTCCCAAATTAATAGTGGATGAGTAAAACCTTTTATAGTAATTGATAAATCATTATCAAATTTTGGTGGTTTTCCTCCTATCCAATTTGAGTATCTTGATCGGGTAAGAGCATTTTCAATCCTTAAAATAATATTAGAATTTGAAATAAGACTATTACTATTGTCAGAAATAATTTTTGACCATTTTTTCAATAATTGAAACTCCTCTTTAGTAATTCTTGCTTTGAGAGAATTAATTTCATTACCCTTCGCAACAATTACTTCTGGTTCTATAAAAACAGTATTACCAGAAGCAGAGGAATCATGAATTATACCTTTTATATTATTTATTTGGTTGACCTTGATCGCAATAACTGGTCTCCCAAATCTATCCCCAATAGTAGAATCTTGTAATAAATAATGATTGTTAATAATAAATTTATCTAAAATTTTACGTCTACTACTCTTTAATAAATTAAATTTTTGCCTTAAATCATTCAGCTTATCGCTCGCAAAATCTGAAATTCTTCCATTATTTTCTATTCCTCTTTTTAAAATCTTCTCAATTTGATTATGGTCTATTAAGCTATCTAAAAATGAAGAAAGTATTGGCCTTAGTTCTAAGTCAAAAATTGTTCTTTTTAATCTCCTGAAAGATGAAATTGTATCTGCAATCTCAAGTAAATCGATAGTATTAATAATACCTCCCTTAGCGCAAAGTTCTACACTTTTTGTAATCTCATATACCCCTTCAAAATTTATATACTCATTAAATTTATTTTCCAAATTACTCATTTCTAAAGTCTCATTGAGTAAATTTTGAGCCTCATTTAAACTTGATGGAATCTCAGCAGCTAATATGGCTTTTTTACCCATAGGGGTAGAAGAGAATTCTGAGATATGGCTTCTAAGAATTGGCCATTCTAGAAGTTCTATTGCCTGATTCGTCAAAGAATCTGATAATTTTTCTTCTTTAAAATTTTTTAATTCTGCCATTTTAAAGAACTAAAATTTATAAATTGGATTTAATTCCACCTTTAGGTACATAAAGCATTTCTAGCCAATTTTCCTCTGTATCTTGCATATAAAAAGACGCAGTTCCATCACGATGTTCGTGAATTCTTCCAACTTTTATTCCTGAATTTTCTAAATCATAATGAATTTTCTCAACTTCTTTTTTATCTTCAAAATGAAAGGCTAAATGAGGTCCAGCAGTTTTGTAGGAAGGACCCAATAATGCCAATCCATCTTTACCAATACCTGCTTCGAGGTAACACCAATCTTTATCATCCCATATTAACTTCATACCCAAATTCACATAAAAAGATTTAGACCTCTCAAGATCTTTAACTCGAAGTGCAATGTGCCCTATTCTGCTGACACCATTTGAAATCTCCAGTTTCACAAAATTATTAAGTAATATGTTTTAGAATAAACAAAAAATTTTTATTTTGATGATTTTCAAACCTTTTTATATTTCTTTTAACCAATTTGCAGCATCGCAAGCATGATAAGTGAGTATTAATTTAGCACCAGCTCTTTTAAAACTGAGTAAGGTCTCAAGGACTACATCCCTCTCTTCAATCCAACCTTTTATAGCCGCAGCTTTTATCATCGAATATTCTCCACTTACATTGTAAGCTGCAATTGGTTTATTAGAGAAATTTGAAAGCCTATAAATGATATCCAAATAAGATAAACCTGGTTTAACCATCATAATATCTGCACCTTCAAATTGATCTAGAGCACATTCAATAAGTGCCTCTTTAGCATTCGAAGGATCCATCTGATAACTATCTTTGTTTTTGGGTATTTTTTTACTGCTATCATTTCTTGGAGCTGAATCTAAGGCCGTTCTAAATGGACCATAATAAGCAGATGAATATTTTGCTGTGTAACTAATTATTCCAACTTCTTCATACCCTTCATTATCTAAGGTTTGCCTTATAGCTGCAACTCTGCCATCCATCATATCACTAGGACCAATAAAATCAGCTCCTGCTTTTGCCTGAGTTAAAGCTTGCTTTCTTAGAATATTGATAGTTTGATCATTGAGAATAATCCCATTTTCATCAACCAAACCATCGTGCCCATCACTTGAATAAGGATCTAATGCCACATCGGTCATAATTGCCATTTCAGGTATTTCTTGTTTCAACTTTCTGATTGTCCGAGGAATTAAACCTGCCTCATTAAAACATTCAGAGCCATCCTCTGTTTTTAATTCATCATTTACTTTTGGAAATAACACTATGCATCTAATCCCTGCCTCATATGCTCTATGAACTTCTTTAATCAAACCTGGAATATCCCACCTATAAATACCTGGCATCGCTGAGATTTCTTTTTTTTCTTTTTCCTCATGGACAAACAATGGATAGATAAAATCTTCTGATTTTAATTGATTCTCGCTAACCATTTTTCTTATTGCTTCTGTTCTTCTTAGTCGTCTTGGTCTAATAATTAAATTCATTGTTGCAAAAGCAAATTTAAAGGGCAAAATTTTTTAAATATTTGTTCTAATTAAACAAAATTTAATATTTAACTAAATAATTTACATAAATTTATGAGCAAATATTACTTTTGATGTGAAAAATTAATCTTACAGTAGGTATTTTTTTTGATTTGAGTTGTAGAAAAATTTTGCGCAAATTTAATTTTTTAACAAATAATGAGCATAACAAGATAATATTTTTAATTAATACTATTCATTAAGGAGATTTTCTTTGAGCATAATTAATGGATTTCATCTCAAAAATATAAGAGGGGATGTTTTAGGAGGGATTACAGCTGCAGTAGTAGCTTTACCTCTAGCTCTGGCTTTTGGTAATGCCGCATTAGGTCCTGGTGGAGCTATCTACGGTTTATATGGAGCAGTAGTGGTTGGATTTCTAGCTGCATTATTTGGTGGAACGCCAGCTCAAGTTAGTGGTCCAACAGGTCCAATGAGCGTTACAGTCGCTGGAGTAGTCGCTGGATTAGCCGCTGTAGGTGTGCCTCGCGACCTTTCCGCAGGTGAAATATTACCTTTGGTAATGGCAGCAGTAGTTATTGGAGGTTTGTTTCAGATATTATTTGGCATTTTAAAGCTGGGAAAATATATAACACTTGTCCCCTATTCAGTTGTATCAGGTTTTATGTCTGGAATAGGAGTAATTATTATTGCATTACAAATTGGGCCTTTGTTGGGAATTAGTACTCGTGGAGGGGTAATTGAGTCTCTGGCAACTGTTTTTACTAATTTCGAACCAAATGGTGCAGCCATAGGAGTCGCAATAATGACACTTGGGATAGTCTTTCTTACTCCTAGAAAAATTAGTCAATGGGTGCCTTCCCCATTACTAGCATTATTAATCGTAACCCCATTATCAATTATCCTCTTTGGAGATAGTGCTATTGATAGGATCGGAGATATCCCAAAAGGAGTTCCCTCGCTGAGTCTACCCAGTTTTAATAAATATCTACCTATTATTTTTAAAGCTGGATTAGTTTTAGCTGTCCTTGGAGCAATTGACTCTTTACTAACATCTTTAGTAGCAGATAATATCTCACAAACTAAACATAATTCTGATCGGGAATTAATTGGTCAAGGGATCGGAAATGCTGTAGCTGGTTTGTTCTCGGGTCTACCCGGAGCTGGAGCAACTATGAGAACGGTAATAAATGTTAAATCTGGAGGCCAAACACCAATATCAGGAATGGTTCATTCATTAGTTTTATTAATTGTCCTTGTTGGTGCGGGTCCATTAGCGGAAAAGATACCAACTGCTCTATTAGCAGGGATACTTATAAAAGTTGGTTTAGATATTATTGATTGGGGCTTCTTAAGGAGAGCTCATAAACTGTCTCTAAAAACTGCAGCGGTAATGTATGGAGTTTTATTAATGACAGTTTTTTGGGACTTAATTTGGGCAGTTCTCGTTGGTGTCTTCATTGCAAATATGCTTACAATTGATTCAATTACAGAAACCCAATTAGAGGGAATGGAGGCTGATAATCCAATAGATAATAATGGGAATAAAGCAAAGAATTTATTACCTAAGGAAGAGAAAGATTTGCTAGATAAGTGCTCAGGTGAAGTTATGCTTTTCAGATTAAAAGGACCTTTAAGTTTTGGAGCAGCAAAAGGTATTTCTGACAGAATGATGCTTATAAGAAATTATAAGGTTCTAATTTTAGATATTACTGATGTACCAAGATTAGGAGTAACTGCAACGCTTGCAATTGAAGATATGATGCAAGAAGCAAAAAACAATTCAAGGAAAGCTTTCGTTGCAGGAGCTAATCAAAAAGTCAAAGAGAGATTATCAAAATTTGGAGTTGATGGAATTGTAGCCACAAGAAGAGAAGCACTAGAAGCAGCTATTAAGGAGTTAGAAAATTAGATTAATGGAGTTAAGCTTATTAATCCAAAATATTTTTGCACCTACGGTACTCTTTTTTTTTATTGGAGTAATAGCAGTTTTATGCAAATCTGATTTGGAGATACCTGCTCCCTTACCTAAATTATTTTCTCTTTATTTACTTCTTGCAATAGGATTTAAAGGGGGAATTGGTATTCAAGAAAGTGGTCTTTTGAATGATCAAGTTTTCCTTACTTTGGGTGCAGCAATTCTAATGTCATTATTGATTCCTCTATTAGGATTCATAGTTCTTAGACTAAAATTTAATGTTTTTAATTCTGCTGCAATTGCTGCAGCTTATGGATCCATAAGTGCAGTTACTTTCATTTCTGCAGAAAGTTTCTTAGCAAGTCAAAATATAAGTTCAGATGGATTTATGATTGGTGCTTTGGCACTGATGGAGTCACCAGCCATTTTAGTAGGACTTTTATTAGTAAAATTTGCTGGACCAAAGGAACGCCCTGATTCCAGAAAATTGCACTTATCATCAATCTTGCATGAATCTTTTTTAAATGGATCAGTATACTTATTAATTACAAGCTTAGTCATTGGATACTTAACTTCTTTGAGCAATCCAAATGCAATTGAAAAAATGTACCCTTTTACTCATTCAATCTTTTATGGAGTTGAATGTTTTTTCTTGTTAGATATGGGTATGGTCGCTGCCCAAAGATTACCTAGCCTAAGAAAAGCAGGATCTTTTCTTGTTGGATTTGCAATTTTAATGCCAATTTTTAATGCACTTATAGGAGTCTTTGTTGCAAGATCTTTATCTCTTACTCCTGGTAATGCACTCCTATTTGTGGTTTTATGTGCAAGTGCATCCTATTTAGCCGTCCCAGCCGCTATGCGAATGACAGTGCCGGAAGCACGATCAAGTTACTACATCTCGACAACTTTAGGTCTTACTTTCCCATTCAATATAGTACTAGGTATACCTTTGTATATGAGCTTAGTAAATAAAATCATACCAATCTCACCTCTTTAAAAAATGAAACGCCTAGATCTTATTTTTAGTGAACGAGAGCTTCAAGCTATCTTAAATACATTAGAAAATGCTAATGTACCTGGTTACACAGTGATGAAACATGCTACGGGAAGAGGACCTGAAAGAGTTGTGACTGAAGATATGGAATTTACTGGATTAGGAGCAAATGCTCATGTTATTGTTTTTTGCGAGCAAACAATTATTGACAAAATGAGGTCTGAAATAAGGTCTGTGCTCAGCTATTACGGAGGGGTTGCCTATATTTCAGAAGCAACACCTTTGTAAAAAACTTTAACTAATAAATTAGGAATGAATCCAATCTACTCTTATATTTTTCCTACTATTTAAATAACGATCAATTGACATTGCAGCAATACAACCATCAGAAGCAGCAACTACCGCTTGCTTAAAAGGAGTATTTCTAATATCACCAATAGCCCAAACCCCATCAGAATTAGTTGACATAAAATCATCAACTATAACACCTCCATCATCCTTCAATGCAATTTGTTCTCCTAAAAAATCCGTAATGGGTTTAGAACCACTCATGTAAACAAAAACACCTTCTAAGTTGAGTTTTATCGGATTTTCTTCTTGTTTGTTTTTGATAATAATACCATTGACACCCATTTCATTACCTTCTATTTCAATTAATCTTGTTCTACTCCAATGTTTTACGTTTGACTCTTTAATAAGCTCCTTTGCCTCTAAATTATCAGACTTAGGATCACTAGATGTTATCCAATGGACTGTTGAAGCGAATTTAGTTAAGACATTGGCCTCCTCAATAGCTTCTTTATTTGCTCCTACCACAGCAACTTCTCTATTTCGATAAAAAGCTCCATCACAAGTTGCACAATAACTTACCCCTCTTCCTAAAAAATCTGCTTCCCCTTTAAAGGAAGCAGGTCTTCCCATTGCACCACTAGCTAAAACTAATGCTTTAGATTTAAAAGTACCTTCAGGTGTATAAACGGTTTTAAATTCGTTACTAACATCAATCCCAAATACTTGTGCTCTTCTATAATCGGTACCATATTGAATAGCTTGATCTCTCATTAGATCTAGAAGTTTTTCTCCGCTAATATCAATCGGGACTCCTGGATAGTTCGCAATTTGATGAGTAATCGCTAAAGCACCTACTGATGGATTTTTATCTAAAATTGTTGTTTTCAGATTTGCTCTTGATGTATACAGTGCACAAGTACAACCCGCTGGACCACCACCAATAATAACAACATCAGATTCAAAAATTTCCAATTTAATGAAACTCCATTAAGACATTAGCTTAGCTTAAATTAGAAAATTTAAATTTCTAACCTGATATATAAACTAGAAGATAAATACTAAAAAAGTAAAATATAGATACAAACTTAAATAGGATTAAATTTTTTTATGAAATAATTCTAAATACAAAATAGCTAAATTCTATCTGAAAATAGAATCTTGCTCTTAACTTTCTAATCGGAATTTTTTTCTTTTATTCCTCTATTATTAATATATAGTGCTAAATTTTGCTCCTTTTTGAATAAATTTATGACAAATTCTGATTTCCTGATTAAAGCAACTATGAAAAAATTAAGTGAAAAAATAAATAAGACATTTTTCAAAAAGATTGAAGATGCTGCAAACGTTGCTCAAGAAGTTCCTGATATTCTTAAACAAGAATTAGAGTCACTCAAAAATGAAATATTATTAGAGGCAAGAAGAATGGAAAAAGAAGAGAGTGGATATGAAGGGACAGCAAATAAAGCAACTTCGTCAACCGATCCAAAAATTGAGAGAAATATAGAGCAAATTAATATAATTAAAAATCAATTAGAACAACTAAATCAATTACTAGATAAATAATAAATATTGTCATGAAAGAAAAAAAACTTTTTATAAATTTTAAAAAAATTAAAAGAAGTTTTCTTATCTGGAAAACTCTTCTTTTGCTTCTAATAAATCTATGGTTCGATAACTTACTCTCAAAACTATTTATTCATAGTCGTAAGAAGAAAGAGAAAATTCAACAAAAAAGAGCAAAATGGTTCACAGGGGAATTGATTAAGCTAGGTTCTGCTTTTATTAAAATAGGACAACTTCTCTCAGCTAGACCAGATTTAATTCCTAAAACATGGATAAATGAATTAAGTACTCTTCAAGATTCAGTTCCACAATTCCCTTTCAGCACCGTAGAGGAGACAATAAATTATGAATTGAAAGAAAAATTTCAAAATATAAAAAAGATAGAAAGCATACCGATAGGTTCTGCTTCCTTAGCACAAGTTCATAAAGCCATATTAACTTCTGGAAAAGATGTCGTATTTAAAGTTCAAAGACCTAATCTAAAAGCTTTATTTGATATTGATCTTGAAATTATGCAACAAATCGCTTTTATTTTGCAAAAAAATAAAAATTGGAGCAGAGGGCGGAATTGGGTAGAGATTGCGAGAGAATGCAGAAAAGTGTTGATGAGAGAATTAGATTTTAACTGCGAAGCTCAATACGCTGCAAGATTTCGCCAACAATTTATAGATGATCCAAATATAGAAATTCCTGAAGTCATTTGGGATATGAGTACTGAGAGAGTTCTATGTTTAAGTTATTTAAAGGGTACAAAAATTAGTAATATTAAGGAACTTAAATTACAAAATATCGATTTACCAAAGATAGCGGAAATTGGAGCAATTAGTTATTTAAAACAACTTGTTAATTTTGGTTTTTTCCATGCAGATCCACACCCTGGTAATCTTGCTATTTCTAAATCAGGCAAGCTTATATTTTACGACTTTGGAATGATGGGAAACATTTCTAATAATCTACAAAAGAGAATAGGTTCTATGGTTAAATCCGCAGCCTTAAGAGATGCCTCCTCATTAGTTACTCAACTGCAGGAAGCAGGTTTAATTTCAGAGGAAATAGATATTGGGCCTGTAAGAAGATTAATAAGATTAATGCTAAAAGAAGCATTAACCCCTCCTTTTAGTTCAAACATTATAGATAAACTCTCTGGGGATTTATATGAACTTGTATATGAAACACCTTTTCAACTACCTGTAGATCTTATATTTGTAATGCGAGCACTATCAACTTTTGAAGGAGTTGGTAGGATGCTAGATCCAACTTTTAATCTTGTATCGGTTACGAAACCTTATCTTATTTCTCTTATGTCATCAAACAATCAAAGTCCAAATGATCTTTTTAACCAACTTGGAAGACAAGTTGGCGAAATAAGTTCTAAAGCTGTTGGCATTCCAAAGAGAATTGACGACAGTTTAGAAAGATTAGAACAGGGTGATCTACAACTTCAAATTAGGATGGGCGAATCAGATAGACAATTTAAAAAAATGTTTACTGCTCAAAAATCATTAGGTCACTCAATCCTTCTAGGAAGCTTAGGTATCTCATCGGCATTATTGGTTACTAAAAATTCAAATATTGCTATTGTACCTTTGATTTTTGCTGCCCCTATTGGATTTGATTGGTTAAATTGCCAATTTCAAATGAGGAAAGGAGCAAGAATTGAAAGATTAAAAAAATAAATACTATATATTTTTAGGTCCCAGTCCCAAGAGACCTGCAAACTGTGCCTGTTCACCTAGCTCTTCCTCAATTTTTAAAAGTCTATTATATTTCGCTACCCTCTCGCTCCTACTTAGTGATCCTGTTTTTATTTGACCAGCTCTTGTAGCAACTGCTAAATCAGCAATAGTTGTATCTTCTGTTTCCCCGCTTCTATGACTAATAACACTTGTATATCCAAATCTTTTTGCAAGTTCGATAGCTTCTAAGGTTTCAGTTAATGTACCAATTTGATTAACTTTAATTAGGATTGAATTTCCACAATTTTGTAAAATGCCTTTCTGCAATCTTTTTGTATTAGTCACAAAAAGATCATCTCCAACCAGTTGTACTTTATTACCAATTGTCTCATTTAAAAGTGCCCAGCCTTCCCAATCATCTTCAGCCAAACCATCCTCAATAGAAACTATTGGATAATTCGATACTAATTTTGCAAGATATGAAATCATATCATCACTTTTGTATCGATGTCCTTCACAGGAATAAAAACCATCTTGATAAAATTCAGTACTAGCTGCATCTAATGCTAATGAAACTTGGCCTCCGGGACTGAATCCTGCTTTATGAATCGCCTCAATAAGCAAATCTCCGGCTTCTTCACTAGATTGCAAATTTGGAGCGAAGCCGCCCTCATCACCAACTGCTGTAGATAAACCTTTTTCTTCAAGTAATGATTTTAGCGAATGGAATATTTCAGTTCCCATTCTGAGAGATTCAGTGAAAGAATTTGCTCCGTGAGGAACAAGCATAAATTCCTGAAAATCAAGCTTATTTGGAGCATGGGCACCTCCATTAATAACATTCATTAGTGGAACAGGCAGCAAAGAAGATAATGGATTGCCTAGATATCTATATAGAGGAAGTTCTAGTGCATTTGCAGCCGCCCTAGAAGTAGCCAAGCTTACCGCAAGAATTGAGTTCGCTCCAAGATTTGACTTATTGGGCGTTCCATCAATCTCAATCATAGTGCGATCAATTTTTTGCTGATTTACTGCGGATAATCCACAAAGTGCTGGAGAAATTGTTTCATGTATTTTGTTAACAGCATTTAAAACACCTTTACCCATATAAATTGTTCCACCATCTCTTAATTCATGAGCTTCATGGGCTCCTGTACTAGCACCACTTGGAACAATAGCCTTACCTGAAATACCGCATTCCAAGAAGACTTCTGCCTCCACAGTTGGGTTTCCTCTTGAATCAAGAACTTGTCTTGCTTCAATAGTGTCAATTAAGAGATCAAAAGTTTCTTTCACAATTAAACGAATGCTATATAGATCCTATTAATAGCTGACTTATTTGGCATATTTCTGAAATAAATTCATGACAATATTAAGTATTTAATCGATTGAATTTATGAGCAATAAAAGTTTAAAAGTTACCAAAAACTAGGGAATTACTCAAATCAATAATTCTAAAAGAGATCTGCCAATACAAAATTTACAACAAATTTGTTATGAAAACAAAATTTTTATATTTTTACAAAAAAACTTTTTAAAAAAAATATTAATAACATTAAGCAATAAATTATTTATATTGAGTATATGCATAATTCATAAAAATTAATTCAATATTTATGAGCAGAACACTCACATCTGAACCTGAACTTTTTAGTGATCTCTCGTGGGAATTACTTCTCTTAGGGGAAGAAAATGCAAAAAAATGGGGTCATAGTGAATTAAATATCGAACATATTATTCAAACACTTTTTACTGCTCAAGAATTTGTAAGTTTTATAAGTAATTTATCTATTGACGAAGATATAGTTTTAGATATTACTGAAAACTTTCTTGAAGAAACTCCTATAGACAATTCTAATATATTTACTATTGGTGAAGATTTAGAAATATTGCTTGATAACGCTAATCTAATTAAAAATCAATGGGGGTCGAACCTTATTGAAATTCCTCATTTAATAATTGCTATCGCGAGAGATTTAAGATTGGGTTGTTATGTTTTTAAAGAAGGTAATTTAACTATTGAAAATTTAGAGATAGAATTAAAATCTTTTCCGAATGTAGTAAAAAATAAAAGTGCTAATTTATCTCTCCAAACGAATCAGTCTAAAGCAAAATTATTAACTAATAAATCAATAAAGCCAAAAGATAATCAAGATATATCCGAAACCAAAACAGAATTAATGGCAAGTAAGGAAAAAAATCCAAACGTTGAGATTGTAGCTGAAAAGGAATTAGAAACGCCGCTCTCGCTATATGGAAAAGATCTTACAGAAGCAGCTTATGAAGGTTACCTTGATCCAGTAATTGGTAGGGGTATAGAAATTAATAATTTAATGAGAATTCTCTCTAGAAGAAATAAGAATAACCCAATACTAATAGGAAATCCAGGAGTTGGTAAAACAGCTATTGTCCAATTACTTGCCCAACTTTTAGTTACGGAAGAGGTTCCAGATTCTTTAAAGAATCACAAGATTATTGCTCTTGATTATGGAGCACTTGTCTCAGGTACAAAGTTTAGGGGGCAACTGGAAGAACGGTTGAGATCAATTATTGATGAATTACAGTTTTCTGAGAAAGGTGTAATCCTATTTATAGATGAAATACATACTATATTCTCATCTGATAGATCAACGATTAATATAGGCAGTACCTTAAAATCACTACTAACTGAGGGGGATTTAAGGTGTATTGGCACTACTACGCCAGAACGCTTTAGAGAAAATATTGAGAAAGACCAAGCCTTAAATAGTTGTTTTCAAAAGATATTTGTAAACGAACCTACCTTAGATATAAGTTCGAAAATATTAAATGGAATAAAACGAAAATATGAATTACATCATGGGATAAAAATAACTACAGAAGCTGTGAATTATGCTACAAAACTAGCAAATAGATACATTAGTGATAAATATCTTCCCGATAAAGCAATTGATTTAATAGATGAGGCAGCTGCACAATTAAAAATTGAATCCAGTTTAAAACCTGCTACTATTGTTGAACAAGAAGCAAAGTTAAATTCCATATCGAATGAGATTAATAATCTTCCTGAAGAAAATTATGAAAGAAAACAAATTCTTTTAGAAGCTTTCGAAAATATATCTGAAAACATTAATTTACTAAATAAGTCTTGGCAAGAAAATAGAAAAATGCTCGAAGGATTAATTTCACTTTACAAAGAAGAAGAAAATTTATTAAAAAATCAACATAATGATGAGGAAATTTATATTAATGAAAACTATACGGATGTAAATCAGAATAAAATTAATGATATTAGTTATCAAATCCAAAATGCTGAAGAGGATTTAAATAAATTAAAAGAAAATAATAAATTATTGATTAAATGTGAAGTTGAACCTGAAGATATTGCAGATGTTGTATCTAAGATAACCGGCATACCAGTCTCAAAAGTAGTATCTAATGAAAGAAATAAATTAATAAATCTAGAAAAGGAAATTAGTCTTAAAGTAATTGGCCAAGATAAAGCTATAACAGCTATCTCATCAGCGATAAGGAGAGCGAGAGCAGGAATGAAAAGCCCTAAAAGACCTATTGGTTCTTTCTTATTCATGGGACCTACCGGTGTTGGCAAAACAGAATTAGCAAAGTCATTGGCTTTATCGCTGTTTGATGAGGATGATGCGCTTATTAGACTAGATATGAGTGAGTATATGGAAAGGAATGCAGTTGCAAGATTATTAGGTGCACCTCCAGGTTATGTAGGGTATGAAGAAGGAGGACAACTGACGGAAGCTGTTAGAAGAAAACCTTATTCCGTTATCCTCCTTGATGAAATAGAAAAAGCACATACTGAAGTATTTAATATTTTGCTCCAAGTGTTAGATGAAGGAAGATTGACCGACTCTCAAGGGAGCACAATTGATTTTAAAAATACAGTGATTATTATGACTAGTAATTTAGCTGGAAAAGCAATACTTGAACATAAAAGGAAAATGTTGAATGATACTGCAAATCCTGATTTAATAAATAACTCACTTGAGAAATATATCAATGATTCTCTTGCAAAGATCTTTAGACCAGAATTTCTAAATAGGATTGATGAATTAATCACCTTTGAACCACTATCCAAAGCGCAATTACAGGAAATAACTTTACTTCAAATTGATGATCTAAAAAAACTGCTACAAGAGCAAAACATAAATATAAAAGTTGATAAGAAAGTGATAATAAAAATCGCTAATGATGCATATGAGCCTAAATATGGGGCAAGATCTTTAAGTAGAGAATTAAGAAGACAAATAGAAAACCCATTAGCTACAAAACTTCTAGAAAATAAATTTAAAAATAAAAAAACAATATCTATAAAGATTGATTCAAGTAACGAAGATATTATTTATTTTTCACCTAGCTAATCAGTAAATCTATAAGCTAAACTAAATGTAAATTAAATAAAATTTATAACTAAAGATTTGTGACTAGTCCAACAACTAAAGATGAATCACTTAAAGAGAATTCCTCAGAAAATGAGGTATCTAAGAAAAGAAACTTCTTCTTATCAACATATGAAGAATTGAAGCTCGTTGTTTGGCCAAACAAGCAACAATTATTTAGCGAATCTCTAGCCGTTATAATAATGGTAACTTTTTCAGCCGCGGCAATAGCAGCTGTCAGTAGATTTTATGGATGGGCTGCTTCACAAATTTTTCAATTGAATTAAGACCCTCAAATTAAGTACAATGATTTAAGTTATACATTTTCAATATTCTTTGAGCACATTATGAGTCAAGAGTTAACAAGTAATTCCATTACATCAAAAGCAAATACAAGTATTGCAAGATGGTATGCAGTTCAAGTAGCTTCAAGTTGCGAAAACAAAGTAAAAGCAACTCTCGAACAAAGATCAGTCACATTAGGCGTTAACAATAGAATATTGGAGATTGAAATACCGCAGACGCCTGGAATAAAACTTAAAAAAGATGGGACAAGACAAACGACAGAAGAAAAAGTGTTTCCTGGTTATGTTTTAGTAAGGATGATTTTAGATGAAGACACCATGATGGCAGTCAAAAGTACTCCTAATGTTATTAATTTTGTAGGTGCAGAGGATGGTCGAGGGAGTGGGAGATCAAGAGGTCATATTAAACCTAGACCTTTATCAAGACAGGAAGTTAACAGAATATTCAAACGAGCATCAGAAAAGAAAGCAATAGTTAAATTAGATATTGAAGAGAAAGACCGTATCATAGTTACTAGCGGTCCATTTAAAGATTTTCAGGGTGAAGTCATCGAAGTATCTGGGGAAAGAAATAAACTTAAAGCGTTACTTTCAATCTTTGGGCGCGAGACTCCTGTAGAATTAGAATTCTCCCAAATCAGCAAACAAAATTAATTTCAGTAAAATTAATTTTTAATGTTGACATTATCAATTGTTCTCAAATCTCAAAAAGACTATGGCAAAAAAAGTTGTTGCATTAATTAAATTAGCTTTACAAGCTGGTAAGGCTAACCCAGCTCCCCCTGTTGGTCCAGCACTTGGTCAACATGGTGTCAATATTATGGCGTTTTGCAAAGAATATAATGCTCGTACACAAGATAAAGCTGGTTTTGTAATTCCAGTTGAAATCTCTGTATTTGAAGACAGGAGCTTTACATTCATAACAAAAACCCCTCCTGCATCCGTGTTAATAACAAAAGCTGCAGGAATTGATAAAGGATCTGGAGAGTCATCCAAGGGATCTGTAGGTAAAATAAGCAGATCTCAATTGGAAGAGATAGCCAAAACCAAACTTCCTGATCTAAACTGTTCTAGTGTTGAATCTGCGATGAAAGTCATTGAAGGCACAGCTCGAAATATGGGCGTAACCATTTCAGATTAAATACATTCCACAATATAAAAAAGCGATAGGGGAGGTTTTAATCCGCTAAGACCCTAAAAAATCATGAAAAAATTATCAAAAAGAATGACTCTTCTAAATAAAAAAATAGAAGAAAAAATTTATACAGCTCAAGATGCACTTGCCATCGTTAAAGAAAATGCTAATGCCAAATTTGATGAGACCATCGAAGCACATATTAGATTGGGTATTGACCCAAAATATACAGATCAACAATTAAGGACAACCGTTGCATTACCAAATGGCACAGGGCAGACGATAAAAATAGCAGTCATTACTAGCGGAGAAAACGTTTCGAAAGCAAAAGCAGCCGGAGCGGATTTATATGGAGAAGAAGATTTAGTTGAAAGTATCAATAAAGGAAATATGGATTTTGATCTTCTTATAGCAACACCCGATATGATGCCAAAAGTTGCAAAGCTTGGAAGAGTATTAGGGCCAAGAGGATTAATGCCTAATCCTAAAGCAGGAACAGTAACAAATGATATAGCTAATGCTATTAAAGAATTCAAGGCTGGTAAATTAGAATTTAGAGCAGATAAAGCTGGCATTGTGCACGTTAGATTTGGAAAAGCTAGCTTTTCTGCAGATAAATTATTTGAAAATTTAAAAACTCTTCAAGAAGCTATAGATAAAAATAAGCCTAGTGGTGCAAAAGGTAAATATTGGAAAACGATGTTTCTAACATCTACAATGGGACCCTCCATACAAATAGATATTGGAAACTTGCAGGATTACCAAAAAGAAAGTTAACACGATATAGTACAATAATAATTGCAATAATACGACCAAAGAAAGTAGGTTAATTTATTTATTTAAATCCTAATTCCTACCGAGGTTACGTTTACATTGTCCATTTGGATCATTATTTAAGCGGCCACCTCTTTTCTATAATGTGTCGCATTTCCTGCTCTTCCTAACTTACGATCCAACAACAACAAATGGGCCGAACACTAGAGAATAAGCAACAAATCGTAGAAGAGATTAAATCTCTCTTAAGCGAGTCGGAAATGGCTTTAGTACTTAATTACAAAGGTCTCACAATCAAAGAAATGTCTGATTTGCGAGCAAGATTGCAAGAAAATCATGGCATTTGTAAAGTCACAAAAAATTCATTAATGCGTAGGGCTATTGATGGAGATAAAACTTGGACTAATCTTGAACCTTTGCTAACTGGGACTAATGCTTTTGTTTTAATAAAAGAAGATGTAGGGGGGGCTGTAAAAGCTGTCCAATCCT
>MDTD01119914.1_pt1 | contig 21509 bp, 18 predicted proteins | sample 811221 | NCBI WGS metagenome assembly MDTD01 (sample SAMN05326646, study PRJNA326480) | marine metagenome | isolation source: seawater | place: Pacific Ocean: South West | collected 2011 | reverse complement strand
TCATATTTAGGTTTGTTACTATATTCGAACAAAAAGTGAGCAACTTGTTAGCAAGGAAATGCCAAAAAAAATGTAACCTCACGTATTCTCCTCCAAAAAATCTTGAACCATATACTATGTCTGCATCTGTCTCGCTAAAAGGTTTTAAAAGCGCAGGATAATCTTTTGGATCGTATTCTAAATCAGCATCTTGTATAAGGACTATGTCTCCTGCGACCTCCTGAATACCTCTTTTTAAAGCACCTCCTTTACCAACATTTTTTTCTAAAAAAAGTGCTTTTATTTCTGAATTATTATTAGCTAAGTCTTTGATTATATCTTTTGATGAATCTGTTGAACAGTCATCTATAATTATGATTTCTTTTTCATACAAATTAAATTTAAGAACTTTGTTTACTATTGTTTCGATTGTTAATTTTTCATTATAGCATGGAATAACTACTGATAATTTCATAATTTTTTTATATTAGAATTTAAATAAGTGAATAGCATTAAAAAAATAATCAAAGAAAATCCACCATTAAAATATCCTGCGCCTCTTAAACTTTGAGTAATTACAATAGGTAAATAAAAAAGTTTAAGTTCAATGGGTATTTTTTTACTGATTAAAAAAAAGAAAATAAATAAATATATAATCAAAGCAAATATTCCAAATTCTACTATAAGTTTGACAAAATTGTTTGTGCCATCCTTATTATTATAAGAATTTAAGCGTTGAATTTTAGAAGGTTGTTTTTTATTAAAATATTCAAAAGCTTTATCATATCTATTTAAACCCCAACCAAATGGTTTCTCTACTATAGATTGTTTTGCTATGCTTAGTGCCTTGAAATAAACAGCTGAAGATAAATTTCCACTCGTTTGCATTATTTTTTTTAAATTAATAGCAAATTTTTTATTAATATTTCCTACTGTTTCTATATTATTTATATCTTTTGAGTTTTCTACATTTGTAGGTGAGTATATTGGTACAAATCTTGATCTGCATTCTTTACTAGAGAATAGTATTAGCATGAAGATAATAATTATTCCACTGAATGCAATCAGAGTATTTTTAGAAAAATATCTAAAATTGAAAATTAATAATATGATTGCACTAATTATAGTACCTACCAAGAGTGTTGTAGAACTTTTAATAACACATATTGTAACAAAAAATATTGTTAAAAATTTTGTTAAAAAATTTGATTCTTTTGTTAAGTTAAAATATATCAAATAAATGATTATACTTGGGGCTATCATTCCTAAATGAGAGTTCTCTGGAAAAATATATTCTTTAAATGAAAACTTCATATCACCTATTCTGTCACTATCTAATATTGATAAACTCTTAAATGTGCCATCGGGTAGATATTGCTCATATGATCTCAAAAATCCAAAAATATCTGGAATTCCACCACAAAAAAAGGGTGCATCATTTTTAAAATTAAAAAGACTCAATAAAACTGAAATAAAAAAAATTATCAAAAATAACTTTATTATTTTGAAAATATTTTTATTAAAATTTCCATAATAAAAAAAGGATATAACAAAAACAAATGTTATAAAAAAAATTCCAAATAAATTATATGAAGTGAAGCCAGTATTTTCATAAATGATATTTATGAATGAATGTATAATTATAATTATAAAAAAAGAGGATAAAATATATAAATTTTTGAAATTTTTATTTATACAATCTTTAATTATATTGATACCACATGGTATCAATAAAACTAAAATTAAAAATCTAATTTGAAAAAAATCATATTTTAAACTAAATAAGAAAATAAAGGATACAAATAAAAAATTTATCTGATTCTGAATGAAAGTTTCTGAAAATAATTTTTTAAAATATGAATTATCCATTATTTCTTTGCTCTCTTAAAAAAAGATAAATTCCCAACGGATAGAAATTTATTAAATTTATCCAGTTATTAAAAAAATTACCATTTGTTGTGATGGGCCATAAGACTAAGAAAAAACCAACTAATATTACTAATTCACTGTCCGGCAGTTTCTTTGGGTTATTTGTTAAATAAAAAATAAAATTTTTTATTAACAAAAATGAAATGAATAAAAATAATGAAAATACCATAATAAAACCTAGGAAACCAGTTTCGGCCAATAACTGAAAATAGAAATTATGCGGATGTGTATTACATGCGGATATTTTAAATTCTTCCTGTTTTGGTGAGCTTTGTGGATCTAATTTTAACAAAATATCATTTCTTAGATAATATTTTTTTTTATAAATTTTATTAATTATCCCCTCTTTATTTGAAATATAAATAAGCTGATCATTCTTTCCTTTAAAATTATATGAAAATAATTGTTCACCTTTTTTAATAATGTCTCCCTCTGAAAAAAATATTTCATTTATTTCAATATCTCCTATCTGTTTCCATGATAGTTCAATTTTTAAAGTAGTATTATCGACCTGTATTAATTTATTGGGAAAAAAAGTTATAAATTTAGGTTCATTACAATGATATCTGTAAGATTTTGGACCTTTGCCTAAAATTTTACTATCATTATACATTTTTAATGCGGTTTCAAACATTGGGGAATAATTTTCTAAAAAAATTAATTGATCATGTAGAGCATCTTTTTTTACTATGTGATTTTTTAGCTGAATAACATATCGGTCAAATATTGTGGGATTTACTGAAACAAGAAAAATAATTGATAAAACAAAAAAAAATATACTTAAAATTTTTATTTTCCATTTAATATTTAAAATAAAAAAAATAATCACTATTCCTATTAAAGTTTTTAAAAATGCTGCTCTTTCTCCTGTCAAAAAAATTAACAAGAAACATGATATTATTACTATAAGACTGGCTCTATATAATTTAATTTCTTTTCTAAAATATATTGTCAAACCTATGATTAAAGGCAAAATTCTAGAAATATAACTTCCTAAAATTAAATCATCTTTGAAAAAACCTGATATTCGATCTACTCTATATTTTTCAAAACCAATCAAATTTTTTTCAAAAAAAAACTGGATATAGCCATCAAAAGAAACCACCAATACTGTGATTAATAGAACTACAAACAAGTGTCTTAAATAATTTTTGTTAATTTTTAATATTTCATATATTGCAAATGAAAGTAAAAAAAATCTAAAATAAAAAAGAGCATTTATTTTTGTTTCATCAAAATAGTTAGACTGAAAGAGGCTTAATAATATCAAAAAATAAAATAATAAAAAAAAAATAAATAATTTATTTTTAAAAAGAATAAAATTTTTGTTTTTAAAAACTTTATAAATAAAAATTAAAATTATTATATTTGAAAATAATTCTACAACAAATGGTCCTAATACAAAGGTTAAGGGCAACAAACACAATAAAAACAATTGAAAATTATCAATATTTATTTTGTTTGTTATCATTTTTAATTAATAATGTATTAGCTCTGTTTATTTATATTCAATAAGTGCAAAATTAATCTTGTGTTAATCTGATATTAAGTTTTAATATTTCTGTATTTTTATAAGTTGGATTAATAATTGTAAATTTTTTTTTCAAATCTTTAATTTTTCATAAAAATTAAATAACCTAATTTTTCTTTTAAAAAATATTTTTTTTTATGAACATTTACACAAATTCCACGAAAATCATAACATTTTCTATTTTTTGAGTGGTAAACACCTATTCCATTTAAATCATATATCTTCTCTATTTGTGAATAGTTATAATTTCTAATATACGGTTTTTTCAAATTTTGAATATTTAAATTTTTTTGATTATCAATAAGAAGAATTATAAGAAAAAATAAAGTGGTATACTTGTAAATATTGGGATTAATTTTTTTAAAAAAAATACTATAAAATAATAAAATTGAAATTAGATAACAATTAATAGAAATTATTGTTCCCCATCCAAATCTTATCTCTGGAGCCTGAAACCAAATTAAAAGATTTATTGCTAAAATTAAAAAAGTATAAAAAATTTTATTCTTATCATTTGAAGTGAAAGCTAAAATTCTTGAAAATTTATTTAGCAGAATTATCATAGGAATAGATATGGAAATCAAAACTGCGCTTAATTTCAACAATGCTGTATTAAAAGCATAATCTCTTAACCATGGCATGAACCAATTAAAACTATAAATTGTATGCTCAAAATCAAGATATCTTAATCTGGCCCTTGTATCTCTAGCAAAACCTTTTATTGCCTTGGAGTAATTATCTATATCACTTGTACCAGAGGACCAATCAACATTGAAACATGTTGAGCTTACAGGAAAAATAAAACATCCACTAATTAAAAAATTTTTTATAATCCACAAAATAAAAAATATGATTAAAATAATATTTAATTTTATTTTTAAAAACTGAATTAAGTCTTTTTTAAAAAATAAAAATAAAATAATTAACGGAAATAAAACAACACCTATGTATGATATTTTAATTACAACACAAATTGTTGAACTTAATATTAAAAGGTTAAATATTTCTCTTTTTTTTTCTTCAAGAAATTTCAACATCAAATAAAAACTTGTAAAGAAAAAAATCATCGCAACAGTATCTGCCTCTGGATTGTGTAAATGATTCAAAATTACACCATTGCGAAAGGGGTGCAAAAAACTAAAAAAAAATAAAAAACTTAAGGATAAATTTAAGAATAAATAACTTAACGTATTTCTTAATTTTAATATTTCATATGTTAATATAGAAAATGGAATTACGTTTAGTGTGTGGATAGAATTGAAATTTTTTATTTTATATTGAAATAATGATAAAAAATTAAACCATAAAGAACTATCTCCAAATCTTATTTCTAAATTTGTTAATCCAAATGAAATTTTATGATGATACAACCATTTAATTATTTGTAGATGGTACATGGGGGAATCCTCGTTATCTCCATGTGAATATATTATGAATACAAAAGCAAAAATTATAAGTAAATAGTAAATAAAATTTAATTCAATTTTTTTTCTAATAAGGGCTTTAATAAAAGAAATAAATCCGACTAAAATTATTATATAAAAAAAAAATTTTAAAGGTTGTATAAAGTTTAATACTAAAGACAAAAAAATTAATATAAAAAATCCATATAATAAATCTAAATTGGATATTGTACTATCTTCGTTTCTGATAAAACTTTTAAATATATAGCTGTAACCTGCTATAACCATTATAATACTAAGATTAAATATACTTGATATTATCATCGTTTAGTTAGATTTATTTAACTTTTGTTGACTTACCTTCAGCAATTCTTTTTCCTCGCTCTGTATCAGTATTAATCCAGCATAAAATCATTTTTCTAGTATCATAAAAATTCTTGACCGCTCCCTTAGTAAAACGCATTTCGAAAGATGCCGATACTGCATGCTTTGGTCCACATAGAGAATTATCTTTATGTACAATCTTTAAAAAATCATAACTAATTATCCAAGAAATAAAATTGAGTAAAATTATTAAAATTAGAATATTTTTTTTGATTGTTTCAATTAAAATTAAATTTAAGAAAATTATTGCTGGTTGTAAGTAAGATTTTTCAGCAGGTATGTATAGGAATAAAGCAAAATTTGAAACCGTCAAAATTATTAGAAGTTTTAAGTCAAAATTTCTATTAAAGCTAAGTTTTGCCAACAAATAAATTATTAAAAAAAACTGGATAAAACCAAAAGTCATTATTGATTTGTAAGAGAAACGCGCAAATAACCCTAACAATCCTTGTTCAACAGGTCTAGCAGATGTAATCCAATTTAAATTGAAACTATTATCAAACCAGATTGGTAAATAAAATAAACCTCCAATTATAAAAGTATTTAAAAATATCAATGATCTTTTTTTAAAATTTATATTTTCATTAAAATTATAAAAATAAATAAATAATAAAATAAATAATAAAAAGTTTATTCTGCAACCAATCGCAAAGCCAAAACTTAATATGGCTAATTCAAATATTTTTCTTGAATAAAAAAATGTTCCAACAGAAAAAAATAAAAATGCCCATGAATAATCCATGGGTTCTAAATTTTCAAAAAATAAAATAGGGCTTGAAAGAGATAAAATTACAAATAATTTAAATTTTTCAATATCTATTCTTTTTTGAAATGTATAATAAATAAAAAATAAACCTAATAAGTGAAAAAAATATGTAACAGAATTTGCTGCAAAACTTCCAAAAAAATATGAGAGGAAGCCTATGCCAATCTCTGGAATTGGATAACTAGTAAATCTTGAAGTAACGAACCTTCCGTCAGCAAGCCTAGCTTCAAAAACATAAATCATCGGAAGAGTGTCTTCATCGGATCCATAACCCCCGATAAAGCAAAGATAAAAACCAAATAAAATAAATGATAAGATTAAAAAATTTGATAGGTGCTTATCTATTATAAATTTATTCAACTAAATACCTTTAATTTTTTTATAATTTTTAATCAAATCTTTGTAAGTTTCTATTATTGCTTTTTCAAAGCTGATTTTTGGTTTCCAGCCATAATTTTTAGCAATGGTAGTATCTAAAACTTTTCTTTTTGTTCCATCAAATTTTGAATTATTATCAAATTTAATTTTGATATTTAGGTCTAAAATTTTTACAATTTTATTTGCAATCTTTTTTATTGAATATTCCCTAGATGTTCCAATATTTATTAACGAATGAGTGGTTTTTTTATTAATAAAATAAATTATAGCATTTGCTAAATCATCTACATAAATTATCTCTCTTTTTGGTTTTCCTGTTCCCCATAAATTAATATATTTTTTTTTATTAATTTTTGCTTGATATAATTTTCTTAAAATTGCTGGAATAAAATGAGAGTTTTCAAGATTATAATTATCACCTGGGCCAAATGTATTGGTCGGCATCAAGGAAATATAATTTCTACCATATTGATTATTATAACTTTCACACATTTTTATTCCTGCAATTTTTGCAATTGCATAAGGTTCGTTTGTAACCTCAAGTTTTCCAGATAATAGATAATCTTCTTTAATTGGTAGCTTACATTTTTTTGGATAAACACAACTTGAACCTAAAAAAATTAGGTTATCGACATTATTAACATGACAACCATGAATAACATTATTTTGAATTTGTAAATTTTCTCTTATAAAATCTGCCCTATATTTATTATTAGCTTTTATTCCTCCAACTTTTGCAGCTGATAAAATGACAATTTTTGGCACATGTTTTTTTAAAAAATTTGCAACTTTTTTTTGATCAAATAAATCGAGTTTTTGTCTTTCAGCAATAAGGATATTTTTAAATTTATTATCTTTTAACTTTCTTAGTACAGCCGAACCAACAAGACCATTGTGACCAGCTAAGAAAATTTTATCATTTTTTTTTATCATCTTTAGATAAGATTTTTAAATCTTCCTCAACCATTTCTCTAGCAAGTTCATTGATTGAAACTTTTGGTTTCCACTTTAGTAATCTTCTAGCTTTAGATGGATTGCCAAGTAATGTATCCACTTCTGTTGGTCTGTAATATTTTTTACTACATTCTATTATCAATTTTTTATTTTCATCATAAGCTTTTTCATTAATGCCTTTTCCTTTCCATCTAATTTTTATATTAAGCTCTTTAGCAACCAAATTTATAAAATATTTAACAGAATATTGTTTGCCAGTAGCAATTACATAGTCATCAGGTTTTTTTTGCTGAAGTATTAGCCATTGAGCTTCAACATAATCCCTTGCATGACCCCAATCACGTTTTGCATAAATATTTCCTAATATTAATTTTTTTTGTAAACCAAGTTTAATCTTAGTTAGAGCCAATGTAATTTTTCTAGTAACAAATGTTTCTCCACGTCTTGGGCTTTCATGATTAAAAAGAATTCCATTACATGCAAACATTTTATAAGACTCTCTATAATTAACTGTCATCCAATGAGAGAAAGCTTTTGATACGCCGTAAGGACTTCTGGGATAGAAAGGAGTTTTTTCTGTTTGAGGAATTTCAGCTACTTTTCCAAACATTTCTGAAGTTCCAGCCTGATAAAATTTAACTTTTTTTGATAACCCGGATGACTTGATTGCCTCTAAAATGTTAAGACAACCTAATGCGTCTACATTAGCAGTATAATTTGGAATAACGAAAGAAACAGCTACATGTGATTGAGCAGCTAAATTATATATCTCATCTGGTTTAATTAAATTTATTAATCTATTAATTGAAATAGCATCTGTTAAATCACCGTAGTGTAAATGAAATTTATTTTTCTCATCATTATAAATATGGTCAACTCTTTCAGTATTTAAAGATGATGATTTGCGTTTAACTCCGTGAACTTCATATTTTTTTTTTAATAAAAATTCTGCTAGATAAGATCCGTCTTGACCAGTAATACCAAAAATTATAGCTTTTTTCATAGAAATTATATAGTTATCTATAGTTTAAAACTTAAAAATTTAAATAGATTTTTAACATTTATTAAAATTTATTGATCATGAAAATAGCAATAGTTGGTAGCGGTATATCAGGTATTTTAGTGGCAAAAACTTTTCTTGAGGCGAATTACGAGGTTTATTTATATGATGCAAATAATTTAAGAAAAAAAAACTTAAATAAGAAAAAATTGTCTTTTTTACCTCAAACTAAAATATCTCCTAAATATGAAGATCCTTTAATAAAAAAAGGGATATCGCAATTTAAAAAAAACTATCGAGTTAAAATAAAAAATTTTTTTCTAGCCAGCCCCCTTATAACTGGTGGAATGAGTAACTTTTGGGGTGGGGGTATTGAAATACCAGAAGACAGTTATTTGAGAAAAAATTCATACAATAAGAAAATATTAAAAGAAAAAAAAAACTTGAATTACTTTTTAAATTTAAAAAGTAATATTTTTCAATATTATAAAAATTATTTTGATCAAAGTTTTAATAAAAAACTTTTAAAAAAAAAAAATAAAAATATTTATTTCAAAAAACTAGGGATTTGTGCTGGTCAAAATGAAGCTAATCTTATTTTTAATTCAAGTGATAAAATAAAAAGTTTTAAAAATAGTAGTTTATTTAAATATATACCAAATAAATTTATCAAAGATATTAAAAAGGAAAACGGCAAGTTTATTTTATTTGGTTCTAATAATAAAAAAATTAAAATGAAATTTAATAAAGTAATTTTATCAACAGGAACTATAGGTTCAACATTGTTAATTGCTAAAATTTTAAGAATAAAAAATGATATAAGATTATATCATACACCTGCATTCAAATTAGTTTATTTTAATCCATTTCTTATTTTTAAAAAAAATATAACAAAATTATATAAGCACCCTCTTTTACAATTAAATTATAAATTTAAAAATAAGTTTTTTAAAGGCTCGATTATTCATGCAAAAAATTTAGGTAATGTTTTTTTTGGAGTAAAAAATATTAACTTTATATTTTCTTTTTTTAAAAGTTTTTTATATATAGGTAATTTTTTTTTATTACCTGAATATTCAAACACATACATTAAAAGAACCAAAAAAGGTTTCACTATATACTCAAATATAAAAGATGAAGTAGATAGTGGCATTTTAAATGTAAGAAATAATATAAATAATTTTTTTAAAAAATATTTTTTTATAAATATTCCTTTTTTAAATTTTTCAAAATTAACGAATGGATCTGATGCGCATTATACCAGCACACTTTTTAATACTAAAATAAACAATAAAAAAATCTTAAACAAAAATTGTGAAATAACTAAACTTAAAAATTTACATGTTCTTGATGGATCTGTGATTGCAGAGGGGTTATTATATCCTACTTATTTTACTATGCTAAATTGTATATTCATATCAAAACAAATAATTAATAATGATAAAAAAAACAAGAATACTCATAAACACTAATTTAAATATATATTTATATTCATTAATTAGTTTTTTTTTTGAAAGTGATTTAAAAAAAAATTTTTTAAAAAAATTAAAGAATTATCTTAAAACAAAAAATTTAATTTTATGTTCACAAGGAAGAGTTGCCGCTTACAACATTTTTAAAATTTTAATTAAAAATAAAAAAAATGAAATACTAATTTCACCATATACCTTGCCAGAAGTAATAAGTGCTATTATTTATGCTGGTGCAAAGCCTATATATGTGGATATAGATGTTAAAACCGGTCTTCCTAATAGTAAAAATCTATCAAGGTTAATTAATAATAAAACCGCTGGCTTAGTAATTACACATCTTTATTCAAATAATAAAAATATAACTTCCTTTAAAAAAAAATTTTTAAACAAAGTAATCATTATCGAAGATACCGCAATTAACTTAGGTGCAAAATTAGATAATGGTAAAAAGCTTGGAACAATATTTGACTATGGATTTTATAGTTTTGGAATAATGAAAAACTTGTGTGCCTTTAATGGAGGGTTAATTTATTCAAAAAGTAAAAAAAAATTAAAAGAAATAGAAAATAATTTACATAAAAATAAAAACTTTCCAAGATTTAGAGGTTTAAAAATTATTATTTTTTGTGTCTTAATTGATATTATCTTTAATAAATATATATTTAATTATTTTACTTTTTATATTCTTAAATTTTGTAAAAAATTTAAAATAAAATTTTTTGAAAAAATCATCTACCCAGGTGTTTATCCAAAAATTCTTTACAAAAAGCCAGATCATTATGATTATAATTTTTTTTCAAATTTTTCGTATATTGGAATAAAAAATATTTTTTTATTAAATAAAAGAACAAATGATCGAATAAGAAAAGTTAAATTATATGAAAAATATTTAAATAAAAAGTTATTAATTAATAATTTCAAAAATTATTTTAATAACTCTTTTTTAGAATTCCCTATACTTTTGAAAAAAAATAAAAATAAACTAATTAGTGAAATATTGTTTAAAAATGGTTATGATATTAGACATACTTGGTATGTAAATAATTTTCGCTTTAGAAAATTAAATAACAAAAGGAATTTATTTAAAAATAGTGAATTGCTTCACAATTATATTTTAACACTCCCTACAAATAATCATTTTCTAGAAAATGATATTAAAAAGATTTGTAGTATAATCAATAAAAGAGAAATTTAATTTTTTATCATTACTACTTTTGTGTTAGCAATGATTAAGTCAAATTTTTTATAAAAAGAAATAATTTTCTTTTTTTTAAATTTGTCTAATTCTTTTTCATGACTACTCATTTCTTTAGGTAGTGGCCAGATATTTTCAGAAATAATTTTATGTCTAATTTTTTTTTTTTTTAAAAAATTAATTATTTTTTTTTCATTACATAGAGATATTATTGGGAAAAAAACCTTTCCCTTTTTATTTAAAAAATTTTTATAATTTTCTAAAAATTTTAATGTTAAATCTGTTCCATCTATGCCACTAGCACATGGAACATTTTTAAACCATGGAGAAAATTTTGCTACTTTTTCACTTATCCCAGAAATATCACTTACTATTATATCAAATTTCTTATTGTCGAATTTGTTAAATACATCGGATATTAAAAAATCAACGTTGGAACTTTTTATCTTATTTACTTTAACATTTTTTTTACAAATTGAAATTGCCTCTTTACTGATATCAGAAAAGTGAATATTTTTAATATTTTTTAAATTTTTATATAAACTAATTCCAATAATACCATTTCCACAACCCATATCTGCTAGTGAAATATTTTTCTTTTTATCAATATATTTCACAATGCCATTATAGAGAAACTTTGTAGTCTGGGTGGGTATAAATACTTTTTTTTTATTATAAATCTTTAATTTATTCTTGCTATTTATCATTATCTCAGAAGGTTTCCACCATCTATATAAATTTTACTTAAATTAATTTCTCTAAATTTTATAATTAATTTAATTAATTCATAAACAGATTGAGGATTACATAATTTTTGTGAAAGAGTATTTTGTAAAAGATTAGATCTTTTAACTTCTGACAAAGATTTCCACATTCTAGTTTCAAAATATCCTAATGAAATAATATTACATGTTATATTAAAATTTTTATATTCCTTGCTTATGGTTCCGGTTATACCCATTAATGCTGACTTAGTTGCGCTATATGCTATATTTCCTGGGTAACCATTTTCGGCTGTACTCGAACTAAAAAAAATTATTCTTCCAAATTTATTTTTAATCATATGTGGTAAAAATTTTTTAAGTAAATTTATAGGTTCACTTAAATTACTTTCAAAAATTTTTTTAATTTGATCCTTTTTAGCATTAATGATTAAATTTTCGTCTCTTTTTGCCGCAAAATTCAAAAAACTGATCTTCTTGTCTTTTTTACTTAAAGTTTCAATTTTTTTAAAGTTTATTTTATTCCTTTTAAAAAGAATTAAGTTTTTATTTTTGGGCCCATTATATGATGAATTGAAAATTCCAATTACTAAATTATTTTTAAGAAAACTCGGTAAAATTTTTTTTGCAATTTCTGAATTTATTCCATTAATAATTATCATTGTTAAATTTTTATAGAAACAATACTTATAGACAAACCTACGCCAAATCCACACAATAATAAATCATCACCTTTTTTAATATCTTTACTTTTCATCGCTAATTTCAAACTAATTGGTATTGAAGATGATGTTGTATTACCAATGTATTTTACGTTTTTATAAACTAGATCTTTGCCAAATTTTCTAGATAAATTATCTAAAATAAAACCGCTTGCTTGATGTAAAAAGAATTTCTTAAAAAAATTTTTACTTCTTTTTATATTTTTTAAATAATTATTAATAAATTTAGGAACTTCATTTAATGTAAATGCAAAAACCTCTCTTCCATTCATTGAAAATTCTAACTTGCTATTGTTGTTTTTTTTTATAATTATTGATTGGTGTTTAGATCCGTCTGTATAAAATTGAAATTTATTAATTTTTTTGATTTTTGAATAACTTATTAATGTAGCAGATGCTGCATCACTAAAAATATATTTATTAGAATTATTTTTTGAAATATAGTCACTATATGCATCTGAACATACTAAAAGAATTTTTTTGCATATTTTATTTTTTATTAATGAATCGGCCATTGACAAACCGTAATTATAACCCGAACACCCCATATTTAAATCAATAGTAAAAATTTTTTTATTTAAAAATTTTGATAATTTGTCTTGTAAAATACAAGAGCACGATGGCAAAAGATATCTTGGTGTTTGAGTAACAAATATTATGCCATCAACATTTTTGATCTTGCTACCTAACTTTATAGAGGCTGAATATGCCAAATCTATTACGTCATCGTTTATTTTTTTTTGTCTAGTATTTAAAATACCTGTTTTAGAGTAAATTTTATTGAAATTTTTTTTTTCAAATGTTTTTTTTGAAGGAAGAAAATATTCTATGGACTCTATTTTTGAAAACATAAATAGCTAATATAGTTATTTTTTACTTATCTTCTTAACTATTTCGCTTACGTTTTTAATTTTTTCAAATGAATCTATATTCATCTTTCCTTTAAATTTTTTATCTATTGCGCTCATTACAGTCAACATCCCAAGGGAGTCCCACTCCTCTAAGGTATTTAAATTTGTCTTTTCATTAATTGATTTTGATGGAATATTTAAAGCTTTTGTTATTATTTGTAATATTGATTTATTGTCAACTTTCATTACTTTATTTTTATTTTGTTAATGTCTCTTTTTGCAACTATACCAATATTCTTATTTGAAAAGCAAGGATTATAAATATAATCAAGTTTATTAAAATGATAGTGGACTACTTGACTTAATCTTGAATTATTTTTTTTTATTTTAGAACCACCATGCAGCAAATTTGCTGCCCAAATAATTACATCACCTTTATTCAAAAGAACTTTTTTTGTTTTCAACTTTTTTTCTTTAATTAGATCTTGTAAATAATTTTCATATATTGAATAATGATTTTTTAACTCTTTTGATGTTTTCGGTATATCTAAATTAAAATCAGAAAAATTTATTATTTTTAATTTATGGCTACCTGGTACTATTGTAAGAGGTCCATTATTATTATCAACTTTTTCTAAGGCAAACCAAGCTCCTGCTAAATATAATTCTGGAATAGAGCCAAAATGAATATAATCACTGTGTAAAGGTTGCTCAGTACCGGCATAAAAATTGATTGTAGAAACAGGAATAGGTTCCTTATCGTATAGAAAACGCAGTGTTTTTTCTATTAATTTATTTTTTGCAATAATTTTAATAGATTTGCTTTTTCTCCATCCTTCAATAACTCTAGGGTATTTATTATAATGAAAGTAATCAGGATTTTTTTTATATGTTTTTGAATTAATTATCTTATTGTAATCTTTGATAACATTTTTAATTAATTTGTCTGAAAGCACATTTCTTAATATTAAATACCCATTATTAATAAAAAATTTTGCTTGATTTTTTAATTTTTTTGAAGTTTTTTTTTTTTCTAAAATATTTCTAGCAAAGTCAGACTCTATCCATGGTACAGACATTGATTTTATAGAACTTTTATCAAATTTCATAAGAACATATTTATCATGATAATTATACTCTGCTAGCTATTTTTTTTGAAGGAACGCCAATATTAACTGAGTAGGGTTCAGTAGATTTATTAAGAAAAGAATTCGGAAGCAATATGGAACCTTCACCTAGAACAACTCCTGGTGAAACTGTACAATTTGCTAAGATGACTGCATTTTCTTCAAAAGTAACTTCACCATCATTAAGACCAGATTCCTCATATTCTTTTTTAATTATCATAGGGTTAAGTATCAAATTTTTCTTTACTGGAATATTTGTACTGCCAGAAAAAACCTTGGAGCCACAAGTAACAGCAGTGAAATTTTTTAAATTAATTTTTTTTTTTCCACCAAGATATGAGTATGGGCCAATATGAACTTGATTGCCTATAGTTATTTTTTCAATGGGAGTATTAATCATACAATATGTATCAAACCAAACTCTATTACCACAGATAACATTCTGAGGTGCTGTAAAAACAACACCAATATCAATCAATACATCGCTACCCATTCTATCAAATACCAGTCTATAATAAAATCTTCTTATTAATAATCCAAAAGGTCCAGATAAATTTCTTAGTATACTTTCAATTAAATTAAAAAAACCTTTTATTAAAAAAAATGGATAAAAGTAAAATGGAATAGACTTATTCGACTTAAAGTATTCGTAGGATCTTACTTCTATTTTTGATAAAAATTTATATATTTTGTTAATCATTACTATTATTGAAAAATTTTATTATTTGATTGTATATCTTATGATTTTCTATTCTACCAATAGAATTAATTTCATCAAAGAAATTTTCTGAATACATTAATCCATTGTTTGTATGCTTACTTGTGGATTTCAAAAAGATACATTTTGATAATATGTTTTTAATTAAATTTTTATTTTTTCCTGAAACCTCAATTTTATATTTTGTAAGGAAGACAGATTTAATACTTTTTTTAGATTTTAAGATATAATCTAATTTATTAGTTTTAAATGTAAGATTAAACTTAATGAAAAGTTTTTTTTGATTTTGATAATTTTCTATAAAAAATAAATTTTTATTATGTATATTTAAACTTTTGAAAACTTTAATTGCATTATTCTTATTAGAATTGCTATCAAAATAGATATAAGCACCTGTTGTCATATTCAAATTTATTTTTTTAAAATTAATGTTTAGTAAATTAAGTAAACTTTCATAATTTTTTGGTCTTATTGCGTATTCTGGAAGAATTTTTTTTTGAGAAAATCCATTTAAAATTATAGATGATTTAAAATTTTTTTTTATTTCATTCATAATTTTTATCATTTCATTTAAATACCAAAAATAAAAATATTCGTTTTTTTTATTATCCCAATAATTATGTTGATAATGCGCAAAAGAATTAAGTGCTATAATTAAAAAATTTAATTTTTTATTTAATAATTTTTCTTTAATTACACATAAGCTTAAAAGATCTAAAAAAAAATATAGATTAAAACTTTTAAGCTTAGCGTTATTAAAAATTGTATAAAAAGAAAAAAAATTTTTTAATAAATAAATAATTATTTTTGAAAAAAAAATTTTTTTAAAAAAGTTGATCCCATAAAATAATAACTTAAACTTTGAAATATTTGGATAATTTGCAGCATAGTATCTTGGCATCATCAAATAACTATTCAGATTTTTTGGAAATGCTAGTTCTGTATAATTCCAAGGGTCTGGGTAGTAAAAATTAATATTTTTTTTGTTTCTATATTTGGAATTAAATAATCCCCAAAGACCTATAGAAGAATTTTTTATTCCTATCATTTCCCACACTTGAGGAATATTTTTTTTTAGGCTTTGACCAGTCCTTAAAACTTTATGTTTTTTTGAACTTCTTCCAGTATGAACTGAAACCCATTGTACCCAAGGATCTAAATTTAATCCCTCTACTTTATCTTTTGTAAAAGTTTTTGTAATTTCTTTATCTTTAAGAAATTTTCTAATCTCAGGAAAATTAAATTTTTTTGCACCATATAAAAAATAAGAAAAATCGCACTCATTAATTTCAAAAATAACTAATTTTTTATTCATAGAATTTTAGATTTTAATTTAAAAAAAATAAATATTAATAATAAACTAAATAAAAAGTATCCAGACAAATATTCGAATCTTACAACATTATAATAATATGAAAATCCTTTTTGGCTTACATTAAAAAAAATATATAAAAAATCTATAATAAATGTTGTGGGTAAGAAAAAATATAAAACCGATAAATAATTTTTTTTTTCAATATTTTTTGTTATATAAATTATAGTAAACAATATAAATACAAAAAAACCTTGGTAGTAGACTCTAAAAAAATTATTTCCAATTAAAGAATATAATAATATTGATACAAGGATCGGTACCATTGCATATATCAAATATAATTTATATTTATTAATAAATTTAATAAAGTTCGTATCAAAAATAAATAAAATGAATGGTAAAAAAAACAGTATCTTTTTTTCTGTTAATAAACATTTATATGCCTCTTGATAGTAAGTTTGATAAAGAGAAATATCTTGTAAAATAAAAGATGATATTTTAGTTTCCTGATTTAAAAAACCTGCACATATATAATTTATTAAAAAAATAATTATCAAAAAAAATAAGTCTAAATATATTTTTCTTTTTTCGAGAAAAATACATTTTAAATAACTTAATAATACAAGAACTATTAAAAACTCCTTAGTTAATAAGGCAAAAAAACTAAATAATAGTAATCCTTTTCTATTAAAAAAAATTGAAAACTGAATAATATAAATTACGAATATATATAAAAATAGGTCAGTTAATTGAAATGGATTGAAAATATTGTACACAATAGAATTATTCCAAAAAATTAAAATTAAAACTGAGGAAAATGCTAAATAATTTTTAATTCCAAATTTTTTTAAAAAAAAAAAATATTTGATTTAATAAAATAATAAAAAATAAATAAGAGATTAATCTAAAACTTAAAAAATAATCTATAGAAAATATTTCTATCAATATATAGTTAACAAAAGAAGGTAAAATTCTCATTGCCTCCTGCTGATTTATGTAGAAATAATTATTTAAATCTTGAGCCATCAAGATATATGATTGAGCATCTTGTTTAGATAATTCAAAATCATAACTATAAACATAACGAGATATGAAAATACTTATTATTCCAACAATTGATAAAAAAATTAGACTAATTTTGGTACTAAAAAAACTTTGTAAATGATTTTTAATCATTTGGGTTTTTTTGGATATTTGGATTATTTAAACTATCCAAATATAAGAAAACTCCTAAAAATAAAAATGCCAATGTTAAACTTGATACGCTTAATATAACTATTCCATTAGGAGCAAGTTTGTTTGATATTACTCCATATTTTATCCAGTAAAAACCTCCATACAAAAAAGCAAATAAAAATAAGCTGAAAGAACTAAAACCAAAAAAACTAGTTATCGAGAAATTATGCATAAAATATTTTTTTTTTATTCTTAAATAAGTCCTATGAATATTTTTAAATAAAAAATTAAAAGTTTCTTTTGTCACATTCAAATTTTGTACTTGATTTTTATGGTATCTAATTTCAACAGGAATATCTTTAATTTTTACATTGTTTAGATATAAATTGAACAACATATCTGACTCAAAAAAATACCGATTATCTACATTTTGAATATTAATTTTTTTAAGAACATCTACTTTAATTGCGGTAAAACCATTAATTGGATCAAATATATCCCAGTAACCACTAGATAATTTAGACATAAAAGATAAAAAAATGTTTCCATAAAATCTTGCACGTGGATAGTTCTCAATTTCATTTTTATTTATAAATCTATTGCCCTTAGAGTAATCACAATCACCAGAAATAATTGGCATCAATAAATTTTTGATTTCTTTTGGATCCATTTGATTATCTCCATCAATTTTCACAACTATATCGCTTCTATATAATAAGCTTTTTTCATAGCCAATTTTGACTGAACCACCTACTCCTAAATTTTTTTTATTAAATATTATTGATAATTTTGATGAATTATACGCACTCTTTTGTGCAATTATTCCCGTACTCATAGGGCAACAATCATCTATTAAATAAATTTTATCTACATAATCTGGAATTTTATTTAAAAAATCTACTATAGTTTCACCAACATTATAAACCGGTATAATAACTGATATTTTTTTATTATGTAGCACTTAAAAAATTATTTAATTTTTGTTTTAAAAATCTTAAATTTACTTAATTTTTTTTTATCGTAAAGAAGTTTTCTTTTAGGACTTGCTAATTTAAAATTTTTTTTATCAAAAATAACCCTATTATTGTTATTAAAATTGATGTTAATAACATATATGTGTTTTGAGGCATATAACCAAAATGGATTAGTCTATAAGCCAAGACTTGAGATAATATTGAGCATAATATTAAATTATTAAAAATTAAAAAAACAATCTTTTCAAAATTTAGAAGTAAAAATGAAATAAAAAAAATTGTTATAAAAACAAAAATTTTCGACCCTGTGTAGTATGAAAATGCAAATATCCCAGGCGTTGTAATTCCGTACTGTATAGTATTATTTTGTTTTTTAACTCTTTTTTGAACATTTTTCTCATAAAATGGATATTTGTTTTTATTAAATTTGTCATTAAATGATTGTTTAAAAAATTCAAAACTTTTTCCCTCAAAAGACTCAACAGCAACTAAAGCATCAATTCCAACCCATCTAGTTTTAGAAAGCGATAAAAACTCACTAAGGGCCTTTCTGCTAGTGTTATATTTTTTTCCAATCTCTGATTTTTGCTCAGTAATTTCTTCTGTTTGCACAGTTTCCTTATCGGTTTGTAGAGGATCTTTTTTAATGAAGAAAATATTTGCTCTTAAATAATTTACAGTTATTACACTTAGATAAAAAAAAAACATAATACTTAATAAGTATATTAAAAAAAACTTTACATTAATTTTTAAATCATAAAATTTATTTGACTTGTAGAGCCCTATAAAGATTGCAAAAAGATTAAATATCATTCCCCTGCTTAGAAATGATATATTAGTTATAAAAGTTTCTATGATTGATGTTGTTGATAATAAGTAAATCTTTAATTTACTTTTAAATGCAAAAATAAATATAAATGCAATAAATGAAGTAAAACCAAATAATAATAACCATTTATAAATTGCTGATATTGAAAAATGAAGCTGATAAGAAGATAATATTCCTCTCTGATAAATACCAAGAAAAAAATTTGAAGATGTAATAATCAAATAAGTAATAATAAATATTAAAAGTAAAAATTTTAAAATTTTTATGTTTATAAACTTAATATTTTCTTTGAAATTTTTTTTTAAATCAAAAAAGTTGTTTAATAATGTATTTTTAATTAAAGATGCAAATAAAAAACCAGCTAATCCATAACAAATTGTTGTAAAAGAATTATCTAAAATTTGAATTTGTTCATTATAATTAAAATTTATAAAACCTCCTGCACCCTCCTTAAAATTATAATTATCAAAAATAATAATTATTAATGATTTATACCAAAAACCTAACCATAAAAGTCCACCAAAAAATATCTCAAAAAAATAAGTTTTTTTTGAAAAAACAAATAAAAATATTAAATTTGATAATAAACCAAATATCAAAAAAATAATTTTATTTCCTATATAAAAATAAGTTCCACTTGCTATAGTTATTAAAATAAAAATGTAGAAAAAAAATCTAAAAAATTTTAATAATAGTTTATTATTTTTTACCAAATGAGACATTTAATTTAACAGGCTATTGTTTTTATATTTAGTAAAAATTCCATAAATTATTAGTCCAATTACAGATGCAAAAAAGAATGTAAGTGAAACATAATAAATTGAATTTAAATAATATAAAAGTGGCAATAACACAGTAATTGAACTTCCATAAACCGTATCAAGCCAAAATGTTTTCTCTCTTAATCCTAGATTAGATTGAATATTTTTTTGCCTTAAATACATTGCATATGTCATTATGAAAGAGCCTATTAGTGAAAAAGATAAAGTAAGTATCACAAAATTATTCATAAAAGAAAATAAGGGAACTTCTTTAAAATAAATATTAAAAAAGGCAAAAATACCAAAAAATATAGTTGTGATAAATATTAAAAATAAAAACCCTGTAAGTTTAGAATTTAATTTTATATTCTGTTTAACAAATGTTGGACCTATAGAAGAATTAAAAATAGTTGCAGGAAATGATCCTACCGAGAAACAAGCAAAAAAAACTGCTGCAATCTCTTTTGGATAAAAAATAAAAATTAAATACCGCCAAACAAAACTACTAAAAATTATTGAAAATGATGAAAAAAAAGCAACTGATTGTATATTTTTTTTAATTAAATTAAGACTGTATTTTATACTATTTGAATAAACAGCTTTAGTTTCAGTAATTATTATTGAAATTAAAATTATTAAGTAAATACTGAAAATAAAACTTACAGAATAAAAATCAAGAAATAGCAAACTGAACAATACAGAAATACTGAATAAAATATTTAATATATTTATAAAAATAATTTTTAAGGTTTCTTTTTTAATTTCATAAGATGTAAGAATTAATTCAAATATCCATTGTGCTAAAATAGTTATTGAAATAATCTTTAGTATTAAAATACCCTGTTCTGAGTTAGTTAAAAAATAAGTTAAATCAGAAAAAACTATAATTGTTATTGCGAACATTGCTAATACAAAACGAAACAATATATTGTCGATCAAAAAATTTGTGTCATTTTTTGCTATTGCTTGTGACCTTATGTTGTTTGAAAATATTTGAGTTACAGTTAACCATAAACTATTTACTAAAGCTACTTCAGCACCTAAGATTGAATTTCCACTTATGACAAAAATCACCATTGCAAATGTTGGTATCATTAAATTTAAAATATATGCCAATGATGTATTTATGATTGAATATTTTCTAATTTTATTGGCTATAAAATAAAAAAAATTAAAAGAATTATCTTTTTCTTTTAAATTTGGAGAATTGTATATATCAAAATATTTATCACCTATTGTCTCAATTGAAAAATTTTTTTCTATAAACTGTTTAAGTAGTCTTCCCTTTTTTTTTCTTTCATCTAATGACCAATTTGAAACTTC
>MDTD01165443.1_pt1 | contig 21524 bp, 22 predicted proteins | sample 811221 | NCBI WGS metagenome assembly MDTD01 (sample SAMN05326646, study PRJNA326480) | marine metagenome | isolation source: seawater | place: Pacific Ocean: South West | collected 2011 | reverse complement strand
TCAGAATAGTGGTTGCAATTTAAAAAAACCTATGTATAATGGCCCACACACCGCGCATCTGTAGCTCAGTTGGATAGAGTACCTGGCTACGAACTAGGGGGTCGCACGTTCGAATCGTGCCGGGTGCGCCATTCTGCTCAAGCCCGTTGTCACGGGCTTGCCAATTTCTTGCCTGCGGTTCGAATGATAAACGCCTATATTAGCCTCGGTGGTGCGACGAGGTCGGCAACTGATGTGGCCGTAAGTAGTACCGGAGTGTCAAATCCCGGGAATCTGCAGCCGGGCCAACCTAATTATCCCGTCAGCCAAAATACGTTAGGGGCAAGGATTTTCTCCGTCTACGGGTGTTTCTCCTGAAGGCAGAAAACGACAAGGGTCTGCTTCTTCAAGCGTGAGTCTGGCACCCATTCTAATAAGGCTACTTGTGCTCGGAGCTTGGAAGAACTGATAGCCATCACGCTTAGACATCCACGCTGAGGGCCCTCCAAGGAATTTGCCAGCATTTTCAGCCTGTTCCTTGATCTGCGAAACCAGGAGCTCGTATTCGGGCTCTCCTTGGCGTTTGCCGCTGAAGCTGCCAAGATCCCCGCTTGCGACAAACACACCATCAACTCCTTCTACGGTGGCAATGCTTGCAGCGTTGGCCGTTCCCTCCAGAGTTTCGATCATGGCAATTATTACGACATTATCATTCCAGGTTTGCCGATAACCGCGGCCCCATAATCGGCCATATTGTCCTCCGCCCTGGCTTCGGCGCCCTAGTGGTGGGTATTTTGCGTAACGGACCGCATTCATCATTTTTTCCGCGCTGTCGACCATCGGCACGATGATGCCTAAAGCACCAATATCCGCGGCTTTTTGAATTGTTCCCTCGTCAGCGTCAGGGACTCTGATAAAAGGTATGGCCGGTGCGTCACGGCAGGCCCAGATCATCTTGGCTGCCTCGCCGAATGAGAGGGTGCTATGCTGCATTTCTATCCAGATAAAATCGAACCCCGCATTTGCCATTGCACAGTAGATGTCCGGATCTGCCGTTTCGACTGTGCCACCTACTACCTGCTGGTCGGCGATGAGCTTGCTTTTGACTGTGTTGTAAATCTTACCGTCCTGAGCTGCCGCGAGAGACAAGGCGTTGAAGAGGCTCAAGGTTAGAGCAAGAGCGTGTGCTAGTCCTGTGCTTTTCATTGTAGGCTCTCCCGAAGGTTTCGAGGAAAAATATCAAGGCATCAGTATTTGTTGCTTTGGGTTGTTTTTTTTCATCGCAGCCTGTTTGGCGCGGCGTGCTTTTCCAGCAGCTGCCAATGCTGCTTGATTGCTTTCGGTCACTTCTGAGTAGTCGTCCCTCCAACCGGGCTCCCCTGGCCATGAAAACGGAGAGCGTCTGATTGTTTTAGCCTGACTCGCCTCCTCAAGCAGTTCAAGCGCTATTTCGACATGTTTCCTTTGAACTGTGCGGTCATAGGGAGCGCCTAGCGGGTTTCCAAGAGGAAAATCAGTGTGCAGATATCGCGGCACTCCTACGTGCCGAATGATGTCCAGTGCGCTTCCAATAACAATCGTCGGGATACCGTGCTGCTCCAGATGGCGGGCAACCAGACTCACGGTCTGGTGACAGACTGGTCATAACGGTACAAGAGCCGCTACATCCACCTCATCCGACTTCATGCAGTCAAGAATGGCAGGCGCATCCTCATCTAAAGTCTGGCGCTGACTGTATGATGTGGGGACCGAGTAAAAACTTGGAGCCAGATCGCCAATGCCGCCTCCTGCTTGAATTGCGAGCAGGGCCTCTATCGGCAAGAAGCTGCCGACATCGCGCGTGTGCGTCACTGTATCGTGCCAAGATAAACCCAGTGTATACATAGAGTCTGGTGCTGACGTGGCGGGGTTTGAGTAGAGCTTGCGTTCGGCACGACCCTGCGCAGTATCCGGCATGGCCGTAGTCACCACGCCCACTCGCGATTGGGCTAGTGGCTTGGTCAAAGCGCAAAAAGGAGTTTTGCGATAGTTCGCCCACTTGTATGGAATTGAATAGCCCTGAGCCTCGTAATACAGGCGTGTGCGTTCCATGTAAGGCACGTCGTAGTCATTCGTCACGTGGCTGGCACTCCTCGAATTTTCAGATAGCATAACGACAAACCGTACCGATAAAAAGGGGTGGAAAAGGAGTGTGTGTGAGCGGACTGGTCAATCCCCGCTTGGCCTACCCCGTTACGTTGCCGAATAACGCGTGCAGGACTGTCCGGAACCACAGTTTGTACAATGACTTGGGAGCATGATAGGTTTGCATTAAACCCCACATTGGAATTATGTGCCGTGACCGTATTACCGCGATCCAAGCTCAGCCTGTCGGGGATTGCGCTTGGTTTTCTGATCGTTTTTTATTCGCTTTCATCCTCTCCACTTGTCGCTCAAGGAAATTTTTCAATGATCGAGCCATCTCCTGTCTCCGGTGTAAGTTTTAGACAGATTCAGGCAAACGGCTTGAATTTCAGAATTGCCGTGGCAGGTGATTCAGGTCCGTTGATGTTGTTAGCACACGGCTGGCCCGAATCTTGGTTCAGCTGGCGTCATCAACTGCAGTTTTTTTCACAGCAGGGCTACCGCGTTGTTGCCCCAGATATGCGTGGCTACGGGTCTACCGATGCGCCGGACGCAGTTGAGGCATATGACATTCGAACTCTTGCTGCCGATATGCTGGGGATTTTGGATGCCCTTGGTGAAGAGCGCGCTATAATGGTGGGACACGATTGGGGATCGATAGTAGCCTGGAACACAGTGCTTATGTATCCGGATCGATTCTCTGCATTGATTGCGATGAGCGTGCCCTACGCTGGCAGGCCCGAGCAGTCGCCGCTGGTCTCTTGGAAAGAAGCCTTCGCCGATAATTTTTACTACATCCTATACCATAATGAACCTGAAGGTGTCGCCGAGGCCGAGTATGACAATGATCCCTATGGACTCATCAGTAGGCTTTACTTGTCTCCTGATTCGCCAAGAAGCGCGCCTGAAGTGAGTGATCCTCGCCGTGCGGCCGGAGGCTGGATTCCGCGACTCGGGATGCCTGTTGGTTTACCAGATTGGCTAGACCAGCCTGATTTGGATTATGTTGTAGGTGAATTTGAGCGGTCTGGGTTCCGGGGCGGCGTGAATTACTATCGAAACTTCCATCGTAACTGGGAAATCACTGTCGATCTGCAGGATACTCGCATCACCGTTCCGACACTCTTTATCGCAGGTGAAAAGGATGTGGTCATTGCTGGCGCAAACCAGAGCCGGCTGGAGGGCGCAATGAGCCGAGTGGTTGATGATCTTAGGGAGGTTATTCTGCTGCCCGAAATTGGACATTGGGTTCAGCAGGAAGCCCCAAATGCAGTCAATCAGGCCATGTCAGATTTTCTCACTGAGATCAGTATAGTCCCCTGAAGCTGCTGCAATTACTTTGCTGAACGTAGTCATATAGTCCTAGACTGTCTCTCGGGCTATCGGGGCGTAATGAACACTTGTATCGTCCCAACGTTGGTTTGATGCCCAAAAAATTTCCCAATAAGGCTGAGGGGAAGACACGAAGCCAACGACATTGAGATGTGAGCGGTCAGCCAGCGAAAAAGCCTTGATTCGCCGGTTATGTTTATGGCCTTGCTAATTTGCATACCCACTAAATTAGACAGAGGAAGGAAGCCGTAAACTAAATTTGACCGATAGGTCGTGGGTTTTATTATATCGAATCGAAGGTCAAGCTAAGCCTAATCAACGACTTACCAAAGGGACACGGGGCTATCCTCAATCCTTCATTCCGACTGCTGAAGCTGTTTGCAAAGCGCCGGAGTGTTCAAGCAAAGCAGTGCGCGGTTTCAAGCCAATAGCGTTTTCACCCCCTCTATGGCGCGATCTACATGTTCAGTCGTATTATAAATAGTCGGGCATAATCTTAATCCCCCGGTTGGAGCCGAGGCTATGCCATAGTCAGAGTATAGTCTGTTACTGATCTCGCTCCTCCGGTCTCCTGATACTTTGACGATACAAACGCCATGACTCAGCTGCTCCGTCAACGGGGTCAACAGTTCCAGATTGGCCTCCGTAATCCCGTTCTTTAGACGCTGGGCTAGGAATCTAATTCGTTCTTCGATCCGCTTTGGTCCAAGCTGATCGTGAAGTACGGCAGCTGTTCCAAGTGCTGCCAGCGCAGCATCGTCACGTTGACCGAGTGACTCAAATTTTCTCGCACCGATAAGATCGGTATCGGTGTCATTGCCCCATCCTGGCGCTATGACACTCGGCCAAAGACTCGCGATGTGTTCTGATTTTATGTAGAGCAATCCAACTTCCCTTGGCCCCATATACCATTTGTGAGCACTTGCGCTAAACGAGTCAACATTTAGAGTTTTTAGATCCAGATCCAATGCGCCCCAGGACTGAGCACCGTCAACATGAACATGAAGCCCGTGATCATGAGCCGCTGAGACCAATTCAGCGACGGGCAAGCGGACGCCGCTTGTATTTGATATCTGTGTAATCGCCAGAACTCGAGAATTGGGTCCAAACTCTCGCAAAAAAGTATCCAGCAGTTCCTGCTCGTTTGAGGGTGCTTGAGGTGTACTGATCCTCTTAATATTGAGTCCAAAGCGCTCGGCGCGCACATCCCAAGCTACGCTGTTGGTAGGATGATTCTGGTCCCACAGTAAGACCTCATCACCGGCCTCCAGAGGGAGCCCATTGTTGATCATGTTGTTGGCTTCACTGGTGTTTCTAACCAGGGCGAGTTCGTCGGCGGACACGTTCAGCTGAGTTGCTATCCTGCTACGGCATTGTTCAAGTAAGTTGGTGTACTTGGCTCTATTATTGAATGAGCAGTCATGATCAATATCTGCAGTGAAACGCTCGACGCTGTCGGTCACGGCGCGAAAGGATGGACATAGGTTTGCTGCGTTCATGGGCACTGCGGCTTCCGTGAAGGCAAATTGGTTGCGAACCTGAAGCCAGAATGTCTCTTCATCCCCAATCTGGGCATGCAGGGTGTTCGGAGTAGCTCCCATGGCGGCTAGGAAAGCGGAGCTCTTCTTCAGAAAGTCTCGCCGGCTGTTCTTTTTACTTGGCTTCGGCATTATATCCTCCAATTCAGATTGGCTGGCTCGCCTCTTCTTTGACGAACTTAGATCCGCCTCATACGCATTACCGTTAGATTACCCTCTGAGTGCGGAGCTCTGCAATCTCGGCATCCGTATAACCCAAGCCATGCAAGATATAGTCGGTGTGTTCGCCAAGGGTCGGGGCTCGGTGGCGTATCTCGCCCGGCGTGTCAGAGAGCTCGACCGGAGTCGTCATGATTGGGACGGCGGTGGGCAGGCCAGGGAATTCGACTGGATGAAAAAGGCCCTTGGCGGCAACATGCGGATCATCCAATACATTTTGGGGTGAGAGTATCGGGCCCGCAGGAATTCTGGCCGTCTCCATTTCGTGGAGGACTTCTTTAGTTGTGCGCTCAGCGCACCACTTGGCCAGCCTGTCACTGATAATCTCGCCATGGTCTCCGCGGCTGATATCGTCTTTGAATCGTGGGTCGTCCAGCCACTGTTCTTCTCCCATGAGTCTCGCCCAGCGTTCGAATAACGGACCACCTACAGTTTGCACAAGAACCCAGCCGTCCATGGTTTTAAAGGTATCAGCTGGGGCAGATGTTTGTGAGCGATTGAGGGTGGCCTTCCGGTTAACTTGCAGCGCATGCTGCTCGATGGCGGTAGCGTTCATCATCGTCAGCGCGGTGTTAAATAATGCCCCCTCCACAACCTGGCCATTACCGGTCTTTCGCCGCTCGTAAAGAGCTGCGAGCGTTCCAAACGCAGAGAGGCTGGCAGTGCCAAAATCGATGAACGGAGCATAGGCTTTGACTGGTTGGTCAGGCGTACCTGACATGTACATATTTCCGGACATCGCTTGGCCAAGTCCGTCGAAGCCGACGCGATTGGAGTAGGGGCCGCCACGGCCAAAAGCGGAAATCATAGTCAGAATAATGTCAGGTTTGATCTTAGTCAGACTCTCATAATCCAGTCCCATGGCGGTCAAAGTGTCAGGCGGCAGGTTGGCTACTACAACATCAGCGGTCGCAACTAGCTTCTTAACGATTTCGCGTCCTTCCGCTTTCATGGGGTTTAGCGTCATTCCTAGCTTGTTACGTCCAAGCTGTAGAAACATAGCACCATCGCCAGCTTCTGTGATCGGTGAGACAAAGCGGTCTTCCGAGCCGTCAACTTTCTCAATGCGGATGACTTCGGCTCCGAGATCAGCAAGGAGTGTGGCGCAGTATGGGCCAGCGATGTAGCGCCCGAAGTCTAAAACTCTGACACCTTCCAAGACGTTGCTCATGTTCATTAATCCTGTCGAAAAATAAAGCAACGAGCGACAGGCGATCGTTGCTGAAGAGCTTAAGTCTAACACAAGCACTTATTCATCCCGAGATACGCCGGAGGCTCGCGCTGATCGGCATCGGGCGGCTCACTGACCAACCCCTTCCGATGGTCCTTGAGCACGGCAAGGAGGGCAGTGTAATCTACATCTTTAGCGTCATCCCGTTGGCCGAAAGTATTGCAAGGCTCTGAACTATGCACGTCCAATCTCCCCAGCCGGCGGCAGTACCGTTATTAGCGGTGCGATATAACACCCAACTTAATCAATTCAAGGCAGTTCGATGATTCACTATTTTCTGCGCTTTACCCCAATTTCGGTTTTTTATGCTTTAGCCGTTCTCTGGTTCATAACCAATGTGGCGTTCGCGCAGGAAATTGCGCATCCGGGCTATGAAGTTGCGCCCGAGCGGAGAACTACAGGTATCGGTAAATTCTATATGGGGCGGGAGATTTCATTCGTCATGGGGCATCAGGCGGCGCAATGGCTAAATCGACCGAGTCGGATTCAGGAAGAGATGCCGGATCAGGTTGTGGCGAATATGGGTCTTTCTGCCGATGATGTGGTCGCAGACATTGGTGCAGGCTCCGGGTATTTTTCTTTTCGCATCGCCGCGACGGTTCCGGAGGGTAAAGTGCTCGCAGTGGATATACAGCCAGAGATGCTACAACTCATTGAGGAGCAGAAAGCATCTGACCGCATTGTCAACGTCGTAGGGGTGCTGGGAGAGATAGATGACCCTAACTTGCCTGCTGAATCCATCGACGCGGCAATCATGGTCGATGCCTACCACGAGTTCTCTCATCCCTTTGAGATGATCAATGGCATTTACAAGGCGCTACGCCCAGAAGGAAGGATTTTTCTCTTGGAATATCGGGGAGAGGATTCCTCAGTACCGATAAGGCCTTTGCATAAAATGACTGAAGAGCAGGTTGTCAAAGAGATGAGTGTCTTCGGGCTAGAATGGACAGAGACTCTCGATTTTCTGCCTTGGCAACACATGATGATTTTCACTAAGCGTGGGTAATCGTTCTCTTCGGTTCGCCGGGTCTGTCGCCTTACTATCGCTGTCCGGCTTCGCTGAGAGCGCAATTATTTATTGCTTCTGAGTCGCTTGATTCGACTTGCCTTTTCAGAGTTTGCGCCACCGACCTGATTTCAGTCTGGTTTGCAAGGATTTCCCGAAAATAGGATAATGAGAAACCCATTTGGCAGTGGTCCAGCCGGGCGTTGTAACGTTCGCCCTCGGTAATTGCCCGTCTGAAGTATTCCAAACTTGCAACTGAGAAACATCATGCAACGTGAATCAATGGAAGTTGACGTAGTCATTGTTGGAGCGGGTCCAGCAGGCCTTGCGACTGCCTGCAAATTGCTTCAGCTGGCGCAAGCCGGTGGTCGTGAATGGACAGTTTGTGTGCTTGAAAAAGGGTCGGAAATTGGCGCCCATATCTTATCAGGGGCAGTGTTCGAGCCGAGTGCGCTAACGGAATTGTTCCCGGATTGGAAAGAGAGAGGCGCACCCTTGAGAACCGCCGTCACCAAGGATGCGATCTACTACCTTGGCGGAAATGAATCCTTTTTTAAATTTCCTTCGCTGCTGGTTCCAAGAACTATGGATAATCATGGGAATTATATAATTTCCCTTGGAAGTTTATGCGCTTGGTTGGGTGAAAAGGCTATGGAGTTAGGGGCCGAGGTTTTTCCGGGTTTCGCTGCCGCTGAAATCCTTTACCATGAGGATGGGAGCGTCAAAGGCGTTGCTACGGGCGACATGGGGCTATCCGCAGACGGCGAGCAAAAAGCGTCATTCGAGCCCGGATTTGAGTTTCACGCCAAATACACCATTTTCGCTGAAGGTTGCAGAGGGCATTTGGGCAAAGAGCTCATTGCGCGGTATAGTCTTGATGAGAATTCAGATCCTCAGCACTACGGCATCGGCATCAAAGAGGTGTGGGAAATACCGGAGCAAAAGCATGAAGAGGGGCTGGTAGTTCACACAGCCGGTTACCCCATGGTTGGTGATTCTTATGCGGGGAGCAGCGGTGGTTTTCTGTATCATACCGAAGGCCATCAAGTATCACTAGGGCTTATCGTAGATCTGGGCTATAGCAATCCGCATATCAGTTCTTTTGATGAGTTTCAGAGGTACAAGCAGCATCCGATAATCAAGCAGTATCTTGAAGGGGGTAAGCGCCTAAGCTATGGCGCGCGGGCAATCATCAAGGGCGGCTTGAATTCGCTGCCAAAGATGACTTTTCCGGGTGGTTTGCTGATTGGCTGTGACGCTGGTACTTTGAATGCCGCAAAGATAAAGGGCAGCCATACTGCCATGTGGTCAGGAATACTGGCCGCAGAATCGCTGTTCGAGGCGCTGAGCACTGACAGTCCACCTTCCGAAATTGTTGAATATTCCTCAAGGTTCAAAAAGTCCAAGCTTTACGATGAGTTGCACCAGACTAGGAATTTCAGCGCGGGGTTTCATAGATTCGGATTTTGGCTCGGAAGCGCTCTTGCGTTTATTGAGCAGAACATTTTTTTTGGTAAGTTTCCCTTTACTGTGCACGACAAGTCAGAAGACCATGCGCAGCTCAAACTGGCCTCAGAATGCCCTCGAATCGAATATCCTAAACCTGACGGTGCAATAAGTTTTGACCGGCTGTCGTCGGTCTTCCTGTCCAACACGAATCACGCCGAGAATCAGCCCTGTCATTTGCGCCTTGCTGACGTCTCGATTCCGTTAGAGGTTAATCTGCCGAAATACGATGAGCCCGCGCAGCGCTACTGCCCTGCTGGCGTGTACGAAGTGGTCGAAGCAGCAGAAGGCGGCAAGCGGTTTCAGATAAACTCCCAGAATTGCGTACATTGTAAAACCTGTGACATCAAGGACCCATCACAAAACATCACTTGGGTGGTGCCTGAGGGAGGAGGCGGCCCAAATTATCCTGGGATGTGATCCCCCGAGGCATTGTCTTGAATGGACAGTAATCAGTGTGGTCAAGGCTGATGCCCGGTTTGTTGACTTGCGGGCCCAGACAAGCAAGCCGACTCAATGATTGGAATTTGTCTTCTTACAAGAGCATGATGGTGGCCGTATTTGGAAGTGTTTGGCCCGGATTGATTAGTTACCACTTCATTTGTGGTGTCGTAAGGGATCAGAGAACAAATGACAAATTCTGCTTTTTCTAGAATATGTTTGTTTCACGCTGTCGTCGTGCTCGAAACGGCTTGTGCAAGTATTGACCTTGAAACCGGATTTTCCAGAGACAGCGCCATAGAATCTGAGATTATTTCCCAGTCATCAGACACTTATCCTTGGATTGATCCTTTATATCTCAACTCGGAAATCACCGAAATGCTTGATCGGCTCATTGCGAAGAGCGACAGTTCGGAGTTACGCATTGCCAAAATACAGGCTTTATTGTTCAACAAGAGCTATCTGAATCTTCAGTATTCCGAATTCCAAACTCATACCGCTGAAGAGGTTTTCCAGCTACGCCGGGGAAATTGTCTATCAGTCATGAACCTGTACATTGCCATGGCACGCTACGCTGGCATTGATGCTGCATTTCAGACGGTGGCTGTCAGACCGGAATGGGATAAGCGAGGGGAACTGTTGGTTTTGAGCAGCCATATTAATGCGTCGGGTAATTTGGGTTACAAGCGAAGGTACATCGTAGATTTCACCCCTGAAATTCAACTTCAGCAGCTAACCGCAAAAGCAGTCAGTGATCGCCATGCCCGCGCTTTATTTTTCAACAATCTGGGCGCCGAGGCATTAATAGCAGAAGATCTGGATGCGGCGTTTGGTTATTTCAAAAATGCTATATTCCTGCAGCCTGATCTGGCCATAGCTTGGAACAATATCGGAGCCGCTTTTAATCGAGCGGAGAAAACTGATCTGGCTGAATACAGCTACCATATGGCCTACTGGCATGATAGTGACAATGCCACGGCGGTAAATAATTTGGCGAAGCATTATCGCAGTGTTGGTGCGTCGAATAAGGCGAAGCAATACGAGACGGCGATCCGCCAATTCAATGAGCGCAACCCATATCATCATTTTGCTAGAGGCCAAGTGGCCCTGAAAGCTCAGAACCTGGTCCTCGCGCGGGATTCCTTCTTGAGCGCCGTGCGGCTGAAAGAGACAGAACCGGACTTTTATGTGGCACTTTCGAAGGTGTATGCCGCCATGGGAGAAGATTCTTTGGCAGCAGAGCTGCGCCGAAAGGCTGAAACTGTGCTGGTAAGCGATGCCGCTATTTACCAGCCAAGTTCAGAAAAACTGCGTTTGATTGATTCTTCGAGAATTATCGGGAAAGGGCGAACTGGCACTTCTATAAAAATGGATCAGTTCAATAATCAGCTTTGGTAGGATGCAGCTTTGAGTCCCCATCGTATAGGCCGAAGAGCTTCAGTTCAACTGTCGGTCGCGCCAGTATTTTGTGCCTTTGATGGTTGCTTGTAACGCTAGGCCCGATTGAGTTAGTTGATAGATAGTTATATTGCCGACAATGGCCTCGCCGCTGACCGCAGCCCCCAAATCGCCGGCCTTTGCTGCGGCATCAGCCTGACCGCCGATTGAGATGCCAACGTCAAGAAAGCGTTCAAGCGTTGCGCGATCATGGAAAACAAAAACTGCTCGAAAGTCTTTAATGCCGGCGCCCAGACCTAGCCCGACTTCGCCCATACGCATGAAAGTTTCCGTGCCGGTTTCATTGTCCCTAACAACGCCCAGTCCGCCACCGAAACTGGCCAAAACTAGATTGACATTTGCATTGGTGAATACGGCAAAGCCCGCCGCATTGTCGATCTGAACTCTTGTGTCAGGCTTTATCAAGTACAGCTGTGTGAGCACGTCCTGGCGCATGTCGAAAATATCCTGGCGGCGCTGATCAACACTGGCATCCCTGAGTCCAGTTGCTGTGCAACTAAGCAGGAGTGCTCCTAGCGACACCAAAAGAGCTTGTTTCAGAAAAGCCATGAGAAAGGTCCCTTGTTCAACAGTTTGACGCATGATGTCTAAAGTTGGACTAGTTGCATCGCCGCAACGCGAATTGGATCATCTGATCAAGCGATTCACGATACTCTGAATCTGGTAACAGTGATAGGCACGATTTTGCCTGATTAGCTTGTTGCTCGGCTTTTTCCTGAGTGTAGGTGATGCCTCCTGAGTCAAGTACGATATCGATCACTTGCTGCAATTGCTCATTATCAGAGGGGTCTGCGGCCAGGCACGTTTTGATAAGATCTCGCTCGTTGGCCTGACAGTGGTTCATCGCAAACAGCAGAGGCAGGGTTGACTTTCCCTCAGCGAGATCGTCTCCAAGATTTTTGCCCATGGTTTCTGTATCTCCTTTATAGTCGAGGACATCGTCGATAAGCTGGAATGCAGTGCCAACATGCATCCCAAAGCGTCCTAAAGCTTCGGCAATGGTGGTGTCCGCGCCTGCAAGAATGGCCCCACATTCCGCTGCAGCTCTGAACAAAATTGCTGTTTTGTTTTCGATGACGCGCATGTAGTCAGTTTCGTTCGACTGCGGATTAGATTTAGCCAGCAACTGCAGGACTTCTCCTTCAGCAATCTTATTGGTGGTATTGGCCATGATTTCCATGACTCTCAGGTCGCCAATTTCAACTAGCACCTGGAAAGCTCTCGAGTAGATAAAATCCCCGACGAGGACGCTGGACGGATTATTCCAGGCCGCATTGACAGTCGGCTTGCCGCGGCGCAGGGTAGACATATCGACTACATCATCATGCAGAAGCGTTGCCGTATGGATAAATTCGATTACCGCTGCCATTGGGATGTGTTGTTCTGTGCTTATACCACATGCTTTCGCAGTCAACAGGACCAATAGGGGACGCAGGCGCTTCCCTCCTGCATCAACGATGTAGTGACCAATACTTTCGACCAGTTCCACTTCTGAGTAAAGTTGGTCGATGACAAATTGGTTGACAGCAAGAAAATCGGCCGCGACGACTGATCGGAGTTGTTCAGACATTGTGGATTTCAAAGATGGCATAACTCCAATCTGGTAACTTCAGGATACCGAACATTATGCTAGGGAGCATGAGGATGACTGTCAAGAGAGTCATTTCACTGAGAGTCGAGTGATTTCGCGGCCTCTGGAGCTGTTCAGGACGAGGAAATAGCGCGCGATGGCACTTGCCTCTGATAGGGCTATACCGTAGAATTTGCGGCCCTACTAACCGAGCTGAAACGTTTCGGACAGGTATCGGAGAAAGATATGTATGCGGTAATCGAAAGCGGTGGCAAGCAGCACCGAGTTACTAAAGGCGAAGTTCTTAAGCTGGAGAAACTGTGCGCTGATGCTGGTGAAGAAGTCACATTCGACAGGATTCTGATGGTCGGTGAGGGCGAATCTGTCAAGATCGGAACGCCCTACGTTAACGGCGGACAGGTTACCGCTGAAGTGCTCAAGCAGGGCCGCGGCAGCAAAGTGAAGATCGTCAAATTCAACCGGCGTAAGCATTCTAAAAAAACCCAGGGTCATCGCCAGAGCTTCACTGAAGTGAAAATCACAGGTATCAAAAGCTAGGCTGACGCTATTTTTGGAGTAAACCATGGCACATAAAAAGGCAGGCGGAAGTACTAATAACGGCCGCGATTCCATATCCAAACGCTTGGGAGTAAAGCTGTTCGGGGGACAGGGAGTGAATGCCGGCGGCATCATAGTCAGGCAGCGGGGAACCAAATTCCATCCTGGCGAAAACGTGGGGTGTGGTAGAGACCACACTCTTTTCGCCAAGGCAAACGGCGTGGTCCGATTCTCTGAGAGGGGCCCGCAGAACCGAAAATTCGTTAGCGTCGAGACAACCTAAAACGTCAAGGTATTCCAAAAAGCCCCGTCGGTTGATGGGGCTTTTTTGTTTCTGCTGAGCTCATCAGGAGTTGGCCGGGATTCGAGTTATGAAATTTGTCGATGAAGCGGAGATCAAAGTCGAGGCAGGGAAAGGCGGGAATGGCTGTCTCAGCTTCCGTCGTGAAAAGTACATCGAAAAAGGCGGACCTGACGGAGGCGACGGTGGTGATGGGGGCAGTATTTTCTTTCAGGCAGATGCTGCCCTGAACACGCTGGTAGATTTTAGATTTAAGCCGCATTATCGGGCACAGTCGGGCCAGCCGGGCCAAGGCCATAACTGCACAGGACGGGGCGGTGAAGATTTGTTGATTAAAGTGCCAGTGGGCACCAGTGTGATAGATGTCGATACCGAAGAGTTGATTGCAGATCTTGAAAAAGCCGACCAGCTAGTGATGGTGGCAAAGGGCGGTTTTCACGGACTAGGCAATACGCGGTTCAAATCCAGCACGAACAGAGCTCCGCGTCAAACAACCGAGGGCACTGCGGGTGAAACGCGCACTCTGCAATTACAATTGCGATTGGTGGCGGATGTCGGGTTGCTTGGATTGCCGAACGCCGGAAAGTCAACTTTTATACGTTCTGTATCTGCAGCTAGGGCAAAAGTTGCCGATTATCCGTTTACCACCCTCGTGCCTAATCTAGGGGTGGTCACTCTGGGCCTTGAGCGAAGTTTTGTCATTGCGGATATGCCCGGTCTAATTGAAGGTGCCTCACTTGGAGCAGGTTTAGGCTTCCGTTTTTTGAAGCATCTGTCTCGAACCAGGCTTCTTCTTCATATCATTGATGCGCTTCCGGTTGACGGTAGCAACCCAGTAAGTAACGCTGCGGCGATTTCCGGAGAGCTACAAAGCTTTAGCGCAACGCTGGCAAAGAAGGAGCGGTGGTTGGTCGTCAACAAGATTGATCTGTTGCAGCCATCGGACAGAGAGACGCTGATCGAAAATCTTCGTAAAACGCTTAACTGGCGGGGGAAAATCCTGGAGATTTCAGCTCTGAATAGCGTTGGGTGTGATGTACTTTGCGCCCAACTAATGGACTCAATAGAAACCCATCGTTTGCGATTGAAGGTAGATGAAGCTTATCGCGAGCTTCATCGAGAGCGAGATCGGGCAATGGCATTTGAAATCAGACGCAGTATTGAGCAATCTCGCGCTCGCCGTCATGACAATGCTGCAGAGAAGAATGAATTGGACGACTTGTATCACATGGATTGATCTGACGCGCAGGCAGAACATGTTACGGCCATGAATCGAGAGAAATTTACGAAGGGCAAACGCTGGGTTGTTAAAGTAGGGAGCTCCCTGGTCACCAACGCTGGACTGGGACTCGAACGGAAAGCTATAGCTGACTGGGCCAGACAATTGGTTTGCCTCAAAGCAACTGGCATGCAATTGGTACTCGTGTCCAGTGGCGCGGTCGCTGAAGGTGTCAGCCGCCTGGGATTAATGAAGCGCCCTCGCGAAATTCATATGCAGCAAGCTGCTGCTGCAGTGGGGCAGATGGGCGTCATTCAGGCCTACGAGAGCTGCTTCATGGAGCACGACGTGCGATCCGCCCAAATCTTGCTGAGTCACGAGGATCTGTCGGATCGTACCCGCTATCTGAACGCCCGAAGCACGCTGCGAACTCTTTTAGAGCTGGGAGCAATGCCGGTGGTTAATGAGAACGATACGGTAGCAACCGCAGAGCTGTGCTTCGGTGATAATGACACGCTAGCGGCGCTTGTAGCGAATCTCATAAATGCAGATGGCATGGTTATTCTAACTGACCAAGAAGGTTTATTTACCACGGACCCCCAAGCGTCTGATGATGCACGCCTTGTGGCGAGCGCTGCGGCGAACGATTCGAGTTTGCTTCCCATGGCAGGTGCCGGTGGCAGCCTGGGTCGGGGGGGCATGCAGTCGAAAGTGAATGCAGCGAAGCTGGCAGCCCGGTCCGGCACAGACACGGTTATAGCGAAAGGGACGACGCCAGATGTGCTGTTGCGTCTCGCTAAAGGTGAGGTGCTGGGTACTCATTTATACGCCAACAGCGAACCTATGACGGCTCGAGAGCAATGGTTGGCAGGCCAACTGAGTCTGGCAGGGACCCTTATCCTTGATGCTGGGGCCGTTCAGGTCTTGCAACATTCTGGCCGGAGCTTGCTAGCTGTCGGCGTCCAAAGCGTGACGGGCAGCTTTCTCCGCGGCGACGTGGTGGCCTGTCATGATGAAAAAGGTGTGGAAATTGCTCGAGGGCTGGTTAATTACGACGCGGCGGAAGTCGCTCGCATCTGTGGCAAAACCAGTGATCAAATTGAAAGCACGCTGGGTTATGTTAGCGAGGAGGAAATCGTTCACCGCGACAACCTCATTCTCGTATAGTACGCGAGTAACGCGGCACTCTGACAAAGGTACCTTCGGGTCTGTCGTTACTGCATGCCTTTGACCGCGGCATTTAGACGGCTTTTATGCCGGGCAGCCTTATTCTTGTGGATGATGCCTTTGTTAGCCATGCGATCAATTACCGGCACCGCCTCGTTATAGGCGTTTGACGCCGCGCCTTGGTCGCCCCCAGCGATAGCGGCGTCTACCTTCTTAATATAAGTGCGCACCATGGACCGGAAGGATGCGTTGTGACGACGACGCGATTCACCCTGGCGGGCTCTTTTGCGTGCTTGTGGAGAATTGGCCAATTGTAGCTCCTTTTTACTGACGTCGGGAGTCGCTCTGCTTGTTAGAATCCGGGTTATCGTGTCAGCGCGGGTGAATTTGTATTGTTAGCAAAGGGTCGAAACTATGCCGTTTTCAGCTATCGATGTCAATATTGCAGTTGCTGGAAATGGTTTCTCTCAAATCTTAAAATATATAGTAAAAACAACAGGTAAATTAATTATTCTAACCAGCCATGGAGCCTCAAAAATATGGGCCATGCATCGAAATGTTTCCGAGTATGAGTATCGATAAGCCAACCGTCGAACAATCAGCCTCACCAAAGCAGGCCCAAAAAGAGGATTTGCTTCGGTCAAGTGGGGTTACAGGTTCGATGACCCTGATTTCCCGAGTTCTCGGATTGGTCCGGGATATCGTTATTGCGCGGCTATTTGGTACTTCCGATGCGACAGATGCTTTTTTTCTTGCAAATAAAATTCCCAACTTCATGCGCCGGCTATTCGCCGAAGGGGCATTTAGCCAAGCCTTTGTACCTGTTTTATCTGAGTATAGAAGTCAAAAGCCACTTCACGCCGTTCAGAATCTGATCGGTGCGACCACTGCGAGCCTCGGTGGATTTCTGCTTGTCATCACGCTTTTGGTCGTGTTCGCAGCACCCTATATCGCGATACCTATTGCCTATGGTTTTACGGATGAGCCGGAAAAGTTTGCACTCTTCGTTCAAATGTTGCGAATTACATTCCCCTACTTGTTGCTAATCTCTTTGACGGCCTTGTGCAGTGCCATACTCAATAGCTATGGACGATTCGCCGTGCCGGCTCTGACTCCGGCATTATTAAACATTTCACTGATCAGCTCCTCCTTCTTGTTGGCCCCTTACCTGCGGCGGCCCGAGCTAGCCTTAGCATGGGCGGTCTTGATAGCCGGGTTCGCTCAGTTGCTTTTTCAGCTTCCTTTTCTCGCGCGGCTACGCTTGCTGCCAATACCAAGGCCAAATCGTGACAGGCAAGGGGTATTTCGTATCAAGCAGCTGATGCTGCCGGCGCTATTCGGAACATCCGTAAGTCAGATAAATTTGCTACTGGATACAGTGATCGCCTCCCTTCTTGTCACTGGAAGTGTTTCCTGGCTTTACTATTCAGACCGTCTTGTGGAACTGCCACTGGGTACCTTTGGTATAGCTATTGCAATTGTTGTTCTTCCGAGTCTGTCCCGGCACCACGCTGAGTCTTCTTTGGAAGCATTTTCAAATACTCTGGATTGGGCATTAAGGCTGGTGGTGCTGATCGCATTGCCGGCAGCCATCGGATTGATAGTGCTGGCAGAGCCATTGCTAATTACACTTTTTCAGAATCAGAACTTCCCTGTCCAGGATATTATAAATTCGGCCGGGAGCTTGCGGGCATATGCTTTTGGATTACTGGCTTTCATGGGAGTCAAGATTTTTGCTCCAGGATTCCACGCTAGGCAGGATACGGCGACGCCAGTACGCATCGGGATTATTGCGATGTCAGCGAACATGGTACTAAATCTGCTTTTTTATCTCAGTGGTTGGGCCCATGTTGGACTTGCACTTGCAACCAGCCTCGCCGCCTACATCAACGCAGGGGGGTTATTACTAATTCTGAAGCATCAAGGTGTATTTCGATTGCGACCTGGTTGGTCTCGGTTCTTGCTCCAAGTCTCGCTGGCGAATTTGGTCATGACGGCATTTGTCTTCTATGGTTCTGGGTCCTGGATTGTATGGCAAGACTGGTCTGTTCTTGAGCAGGCCGCTAGGCTAGCCTCTCTAGTAGTAACAGGTGTCTTTACTTATTTTGCAGTTTTGTTTGCAACAGGTATGCGTTGGTCGCAGTTCAAGAGATAGGGATAGATAGGAAGGTGCGATGATCGACATTTTAGAAACGGCCGTGACTTCGCGGCACCTAGCTTTAAAGTAAGTGAAAAGCAAGTGAAAGCACGAAGCCCAGATAGAGAGTGAAAAAAGTCTACTCCAATAACAACATCGTGCTGGTTTGGCATGTAAAAAACATGCTCGAACAGCAAGGTATTGAAGTGAAAGTAAGAAACGATCGCCTATATTCGATAGCGGGTGAAATTCCGTTGACGGAATGCATGGGTGAGGTCTGGGTAATCAACGAACTTAATCATCAGACTGCAGAGCGGTTGGTTGACGAAATGGAATTGGGAAGCCTACCGGAATTTTATTCTTGGGTCTGTCACGGTTGCGGCGAAGAAGTGGATGGCTCTCTCGCTGTTTGTTGGAACTGTCAGGCTCCGCTAACGAGCAAAGCTCGTGATTTATAAGATTAAAACAGAATTCACTATTATCGCCCTCACTACGGGAGACAGTTCCCAATTATCTACCATATTCATGATGAGCCTTGATCCGATTCACAAGTGTTGTCAGGCTCGCGACATGAACTTCCCTGTGATGGTATTAACTTTTACTGTTTCACCTGGCACTATGTATTCGGGAACCTGGATTTCCAGGCCAGTTGACAACTTTGCAGTCTTACTTCGGTTAGTGGCTGAAGAACCTGTCACCGCTGGCGGTGTATAGATGACCTCGAGACTCACTGATTTAGGCAGTTCAATGGCGACTAGATTACCTGCAAAAATCAGGGCAATAATGTCTTCCTGCTGTTCTACCAGATAGGGAATTTGCTCTACTACTCGATCTGCCTCCAAACCGTATTGGGTAAATTCCTCCATATCCATGAAATAGTAAATTTCGGCATCCTGGTAGGAGTACTGGACGCAAGTTCTTGAACAATCTGCTTCTTTGATAAGATCTTCACCTTTGAAAGAGCTATCTAGTTTCTGGCCCGTCTGTAGGTTGTTAAAGCGGACTTTGTAGATGGTAGAAGCGCCTCTTGATGAGGGGGATTTTGCTTCCATCTGTTTCACGATGTGAGGAAATCCATCGATTTCTACAATCATGCCTTTTTTCAATTCGCTCGCTTTGGGCATCACTTTTACCTTTCAGATGTCTACCAACTAGACCTCAGAAAGTGTCGTATCTTCATTGGTCTGACTGAGCTAGAAAATTAAAGCAAGGCATGCTGATGTACAATGGCAATGCTACTAATTTGGAATTTCTTTGAGTTGGTTCTTGATTTACACCATAATCCACGCCTTCCAGATATCGGAGTAACTATGGCAAGCACTGAGAGCAATGAGGTTCATAACCTACACATAACGGGATTCGAGTACCTGCCCACGCCTGACGAGTTAAGGCAGGAGTTTTCCCTCCAGGGTGAGGCTTTGGAAACAGTCAGAGAAGGCCACCGAGGAGTCAAAGGGATTCTGGACCGGGCTGACCCCCGCCTGATTGTTGTCGTCGGACCATGCTCTATACACAACCCGGATGAGGCGATTCAGTATGCCCGCTTGCTGAAGCTCTTAGCTGACGAGCTGTCGAATGAATTATTGATCCTGATGCGGGTTTATTTCGAGAAACCAAGGACGTCCGTCGGCTGGGATGGACTTATTTACGATCCGTTTCTCGATGGCAGTCATAAGATCGATCAGGGGCTGCGAATAGGTCGAAAGCTCATGCTGGAAATCGCAGAACTCGGCTTGCCCATTGCGATTGAAGCTCTGGACCTGATTTCTCCTCAGTATCTGCAGGATCTCGTGAGCTGGACTGCAATTGGTGCCCGCACAACGGAATCGCCCACCCATCGAAAGCTGGCCAGTGGAATTTCTTCTGCCATCGGCTTCAAAAATAACGTTGATGGCGATTTGTCGGTAGCTATCAACGGCATTCGATCGGCATCAGCGAATCACAGTTTTATTAGTGTTACTGGAGAGGGTCGAGTGGCGGTGTTCCGCACGGAAGGCAATCCGCACTGTCACATAATTCTTAGGGGCGGAAAGAGCCCTAACTACCAACCGGAATTTGTAGCACAGTGTGAAGCTGAGTTGCGGAAGTCCGGTCATGCTGAAAATCTCATGATCGATTGCAGTCATGGGAATTCAAAGAAAAACCCTGAGAAACAGCAAGAGGTGCTGAATTCAGTCGCTGAGCAGATCTTGCAGGGAAACCGATCAATCATCGGCGTGATGCTTGAGAGCAATATAGAGGAAGGAAATCAGCCTATTCCTTATGATTTGAAAGAAATGCTCCCAGGAGTCTCCGTTACTGACGCCTGCATCAGTTGGAAAACTACCGAGGCGATACTGCGAGAGTTCGCCGAAGCAATTCGGGACTCGCTACGCACACGAGCAGTCTGACTGCGCTTGTCGCTGCCCGCCTCGCTTATTTCTTCAGTGCGATCATTCCTCGGCTTGAACTCGGCTAACGGAATCTGGGAATGCAAATCAGAGCACTGCCTTGATGCTCTTAACTAAATAGTCGATATTGCTCTCATTGATACTGGCTATGTTGATTCGGCTTGAGCCTACCAGATAGATACTATAACGCTGTATCAAAGTTTGTATCTGGTCCTTGTTGACCCCTAAAAATGAGAACATGCCTTTCTCCTTCTGTATAAAGCCAAAGTCTTGATCGATTCCGGCGGCATGGAGTCGTGCGACTAGGAGCGCTCGTAGGCTGTTGATCCGGTCACGTACTTCCTTTAATTCAGAATCCCAGTCGCTGCTGAGTTCTGGATTTTCCATAATAGTTTGTACGATGGCTGCGCCATGATCTGGTGGCATAGAGTAGTTAGCACGTGCTGCTGCTGCTAGCAGCGTGGTTGCCGCGGCAGCGGCTTCAGCGGTTTCGCAGAACACCGTGAGCGCTCCGGTACGCTCGCGATAAAGGCCAAAGTTTTTTGAACAAGAGCTCACAACTATCAGCTCTGGTAATGACTCGGCAAGAAGCCTCACGCCAAAAACATCTGCGTCTAAGCCGTCTCCCAGACCTTGATACGCCAGATCGATGAAAACGGTAAAACCCTGTGTCAGCGAGACTTCTCGTACTGCTCGCCACTGCTCTTCGGTTAGATCAGCTCCGCTCGGATTGTGGCAACATCCATGCAGTAACACTAAATCGCCCTTTGGTACCTCACGAAGGCAATTAAGCATCTCGTCAAATTTCACGGAATGAGTGTCGAAGTCATAATAGGGATATTTTCTGAATTTGAGCCCGGCTGAGCCTATGAGTGGAATATGATTCGCCCAGGTTGGATCGCTAACCCACACGGTTGCTTCCGGATTGGCCTGACGAATAAATTCAGCGGCGATGCGAAGCCCACCACAGCCACCGGGTGTCTGAACGGTCACCCGGCGATCGGAGAGGGATTGCTTGAGAGCATGTCCTAGCATCAGGCTGGCGATGATCTCATTGTATCCGGGAGCTCCCGTTGGGCCGACATAGGCCTTGCTGTCCTGCGAGGCAACCAGAATTTCTTCCGCACGTTTCACCGCTCGCATGACAGGTGTGTTGCCGTTTGCATCTTTGTAGACCCCGACACCAAGATCGACTTTAGACGGGCTTGCGTCGTCGCGATATGCGGCTGACAGGCCGAGAATAGGGTCAGGTGGAAGTGGCTTAAGTGATTGGAACATGTTTGTTTCTCTGTCTACGTTGGTAAGCTTTTAGGGTGTTTTGAAGCAAAGATGCGCGAGTCATCGGGCC
>MDTD01202315.1_pt1 | contig 21525 bp, 22 predicted proteins | sample 811221 | NCBI WGS metagenome assembly MDTD01 (sample SAMN05326646, study PRJNA326480) | marine metagenome | isolation source: seawater | place: Pacific Ocean: South West | collected 2011 | reverse complement strand
GAAAAGGAAAATTTTACCCTTTGCATTATGATTGGAAAAAACTTAAATTTGAATTTACCGAATCTACAAGATATTTATATACTAACTCAAAGTGTGCGAAAGCTATCTCTTATACTTGGAATAAAATTAATAAATTAAAATTAGTTGGTAATTTTGATAGCTCAAGATTAGGATCTCATGAAAATATATGTGAGGGCATAGAATTAACAAAAAATATAAAGGGCGATATTTTAGAAATTGGAGTTGGTAAGGGTGCTTCTGGTTTAACAATATTAAATTATTTGAATTTATGTAAAATTAAAAAAAAGACTTACTTTTACGACACATTTATAGGGTTTAATTATAAAGAGGCATTAAAATCTTCAGATATTATTTGGTCCAAAACCCACAAACTTTTTCCAAAAAAAATTTGGATTAAAAAAGTTAAAAGAATGTTTAGTTCTGTCTCAAAAAATTATGAACTAAAAGAACTAAATATAATTTCAGATATAATACCTTCAAAAATAAAAAAAATTTCATTATGCCATATAGACATAGATCAGCTTGAAGCTACCTCAATTGCTTTAAAAAAAGTTGACAAATTATTGTCAAAAGGAGGAATAATTATGTGTGAAGACTCCGTTTATACGCCAAAACTATATGGTGCTTATACTGCTTTTAGAAATTTTCAAAAAAGTTCCTTTGGAAAAAAATATATTCCAATTTTTAAAAAAAATCATTTCTTTTTGATAAAAATATAATAATGTCCACTTCGTTTTTTACAGAAAATCAACAAAGAGTTTGTTATTGTTTATTAGTTTGTGCGTGATTTAATTTTTATAATAGGTTCAAATTCCTTTTCAGGATCGTCTTTCATTGACCATTTATTAAGCAAAGGTCACAAAGTTATTGGTTTAAGTAGACAGAATGAAAAAAAAATTCTTGCGAAATATAGCAAAAATAAATTACTGAAGAATTTTACTTTCAAAAAAATAGATATTAACAAAGATTATAAAAAAGTGATTAACCTTGTTAATCACTATAAACCAAAAATAATAGTAAATTTTGCAGCACTTGGCATGGTAAACGAGAGCTGGGATAACCCTGATCATTGGTTTGAAACTAATGTAGTTTCTTTTTCAAAAATAATTAAACAAATATCTACTTTTAAGTTTATAAAAAAATTTGTAAATTTTTCAACACCAGAGGTTTATGGTGATACCTTTAAAAAAATAGAAGAAAATGATAATTTCAATCCAACGACACCTTATGCAATCTCAAGAGCTGCTGCAGATATATATTTGAAAAAAATATGTGAAGTAAAGGGTTTTCCCGTAATTATAACAAGAACTGCAAATGTTTATGGACCATATCAAGACCTTTATAGAGTAATACCTAGGACAATAATTAATTTAGTCAGTAAAAAAAAGATAGAACTTGATGGTCAGGGGCAAGTAACAAGATCATTTATTCACATCGAGGATGTTAATAAAGCACTTTATAAAATTTTATATAAAGGTAAAATTGGAGAAACATACCATATATCAACAGATGAGTTTGTAACCATTAAAACTTTATGTTTACAAATCGCAAAAATTTTAGAATTAAAAAAATTTAAAGTTGTTAATAGAAAAGAAAGATTGGGAAATGACAAAAGATATAAGCTTGGAATTAAAAAAATAAAAAAATTAAATTGGTGCTATAAAATTTCACTTAAAGATGGGTTAACTGATACAATTCAATGGTATATTAAACATTTTAAAATCTTAAATATAAAGAATATTAATTATATTCATAAAAAATGAAAATATTATTTAGGAAAAATTTTTCAATTGCATCAGATTTTAAAAAAAAAATTAATACTAAAACAAGAAAGATAGATCTTTGTTTAAAATATAACAAAAAAAGCTCAATTTTATATTTAGAAAGAAATTGGAAATTAAAAAAGATAATTTCTAAATATAATTGGATTAAGTATACAGAGCCTGAGAATCATTTAGATAAAATAACAGACATAATTAAAAGCAGAGTAAATAAAAAATTAAAAAAAATATTTTGTTCTTCTTATAAAGATATTTCTCTTAAAAATAGATTATTTCCAATAAATGAAAATTATATTCTAGGAAAGAATAAAAAAAATTTTAAAGGAGTTGAATTCTGTCAACAAGAAATAAATAAAATAAAATTAAAAAAAAAATATAATATAATTTTATGTAGGCATATTTTAGAGCATGCATTTGATCTAACTAAATTTATTCAAAGTTTAGATAAAATTGCCACAAGAGATGCTTTATATTATTTTGAGGTACCTGATTGTGAAAAACTAGTGAAGAATAATGATTATTTAATGATATGGGAAGAGCATTTGACCTATTATTTTAGGTCAACATTAATTCATTTCCTTGAGAGTAAAGGATTTAAAATTTTAAAATTTATAAAAGTAAAGCAAGAGCATGAAGATTTATTATGCGTTATAACTCAAAAAACCAATAATAAAATGATTAGTAAAAAAAATCATTTAAAAATGACACAAAAAAAAAATTTATCATTAGTAAAAATTTATAAAAACAATTTCAAAAAAACAGTTAATAAAATTCATAATTTTTTTAAAAAACATAAAGATAAAAAAATAATTTTATTTGGAGCTGGACATACGGCTAATACATTTATTAATTTATTCAATGTTTCATCAAGAATAAATTATATAATTGATCAAAATAAAAATAAAATAGGTAAATATTTTCCAGGTACAAGAATAGAAATCATAAGTATTGAAAAATTTAAAAAAATTAAAGAATCTAAAATTTGCTTGATTTCATCTGATCCAGCAAAAGATCAAAATATTGGAAAAAATTTAAAAGATGAATTTACAAAAATATATTCTATAATCACAAGTTCAAAAAAGTTTATGTTATGATAAGAAAAAATAATGAAGTATTTATTTTAGACGAAAAAATTCCTTTACTAGAAAAAAAAAATTTTAATTTTTTAATAGATAAAGCGAAAAAAAATAAAAATCAGCGCGCCAGGTATTGTACTCACAAAAACTCAAAAAAAAAATTGCAGGAAATGTTTATAGTTTTGACAAAAAATTGCAAAATTAAACCTCATAAACATAAATTTAAAGAAGAGTCTTTACATGTAATTTCTGGGGTGGCAGATTTATTAATTTACAATAGTAAAGGAAAATTAGAAAAAAAAGTAAAATTAGGAACATTTTCTTCAGGCAAAACTTTTTATTATAGAATTAATAATGAAAGTTTTCATACATTAAGAATAAAATCTAAATATTTTATTTTTCATGAATCAACCACTGGTCCATTTATTAGAAAAAATACAATTTACCCTAATTGGGAAGTAAAATAAATATTGAAAAATAAAATTTTAATAATTGGTGGCGATAGTAGATTAGCGAAAGAATTAAAAAAAAAATTAAAAAAAAAGAAAATTAAGTTCATAGCAACTTCTAGAAGAACAAAAAAAAATTATTTAGATTTTAAAACTATAAAAAATTTTAAAATACCTAAGAATACAACTTGTTGTATTATATTAGGTGGAATAACTAATTATAATGAATGTGAAAATAATAAGATAAAAACAAGGAAAATTAATACAATCAATATTCCAAAATTAGCTATCAAAATTTTATCCAAGAAAATATTTTTATGTTATGTTTCTTCAAACACCGTTTTAAATTATAAATTTCCCGCAAATGAAAATGCAAAAGTTAATCCAAAATTTGAATATGCTCTTCAAAAATCTAAAGTTGAAAAAAAATTGTTAGATTTTGCTCGTTTAAAAAAATTAAATGAGTATCTAAGCATTTTAAGATTAACTAAAAATGTTTGTCAAAATACACAGCCTTTTAAAGTTTGGATAAATCAGATAAAAAATAAAAAAAATATTGTTGCATTTGATGACTTGTTTTTTTCACCGATACTTTTTGAGAATAGTGCAGACATTTTATTAAAAATTATAGAACAAAAAAAAGTGGGTATTTTTCATTTAAGTAATAAAAAAAATTTAAATTATTATAATTTTGCGAAAAAGTTGTTAAGTTATTTAGGTTCTAAAAATAAAGTAATAAAAAAATCATCTAAAGATTATGGATTAAATTTACTTTATAAACACAATATATCATCGCTTAGTATGAATTATACTAAAAAAAAATTAAAGGTTAATTATGTGAAATTAAATGAGATTTTTAAATTCTTTGAAAGAAAAATAAATGAAAAAAAAAATTAAAATAATTGGAATAGGTAAATTTTTTCAAACTATTCATTTAAAATACTTAAAACGTCAATTCAAAATTATAGAATGTTACGATCCCCGGATTGATCTTTTGAGATTATTTTCAAAAAAAAATAAAATAAAAAAAAATTATACTAATTTAGAAAAATTTTCTGCAGATACTAACAGAAGCATAACTTTTTGTTGTTCTTCAAGAGAAAGTTCTTTTCATATTTTAAAAAAACTTATTCCAAAAAATAAATTTATCTTTTCTGAAAAACCATTAGTTTTTAATTTAAAAGATGCTAAGGCTCTGTCCAATTTATCAAAAAAAAACAATACTTATGTAAAAGTCGGTTTTATGACAAGATACGATAAGTCTATTTTATATCTAAAAAAATTTTTAAAAGAGAAAAATTTACTAAATACATTAAAAAATGTTGAATTTGAGTTATCCAACAACAAGTTATATATAAATAAACTAAGTTATATTAGAACAAACGAAAATAATGATTTCTTATTTTCAAAAATTAGATATCCAAATTGGTTAAAAAAAAAGTACTATATAAAATACCACATATTTATAAACAGATACGCTCATATATTAAATCTTTCAAATTTCTTTTTTAAAAAAATTATACCTACTGATTTTATAATAAAAGATAAATATAATTTTGATGTTAAAGCAAAATCAAATAAAACAAAAATCAAAGTGGTGTGTACTAATAAAAAATCATATCTTATAAAAATTGTATTAAATTTTTTAAATGGTGATCAAATTGAGTGTATTCTTAAAAATCCTACTATACCTTATATCTCTTATATAAAATTTAAATCAAGAAAAAGTATAAAAAAAGTAAACTTTAAAAACAATCTTTTTAAATATCAGGCAGAAAAGTTAATTAAAAAAAATGACCAATCCTCTACAAATCTTGAGGATTTAATCAGAGATATTTCATTAATTGAAGAAATATGGAAAACAAAAAATTAAAATATTGTAATAAATATAAGTTGATATAACTATAATTTTTCATGAAAAAAATTTTAGTAACTGGTGGTAGTGGTTATAAAGGAGCACTATTGATCAAAAAACTTGTTAAACTAAATTATAAGGTTATCAATGTTGATCGAAATATATTTGGAAATTATTTTTTAAATCATAAAAATGTTAAAAATTATAACATTGATATTAGGGAAATTGATAAAATTAATTTGAAAGGTGTATATGCTTGCATTCATCTTGCGAGTATTGCTAACGACCCTATGACAGAAATAAATCCATCATTAAGCTGGGAAACATCTGTCTTAGGTACAAAATTATTAATTGAAAATCTTATAAAATATAAAGTTAAAAAACTCATTTATGCTTCATCGGGCTCAGTTTATGGCATAAAAAAAGAAAAAAAGGTTACAGAAGACTTAAAGCTAGAACCTTTATCAACTTATAATAAAGTTAAAATGGCTACTGAAAGAGTAATTATATCTTATAAAGACAAGATTAATTCAGTTATATTAAGGCCAGCAACTGTGTGTGGGTTTGCACCTAGAATGAGATTAGATGTGACTGTAAACATGCTGACATATCAAGCACTTAAACATAATAAAATAACTGTATTTGGAGGATCCCAGAAAAGACCGAACATACATATTGACGATATTTTAGATATATATTTATTTTTTTTGAAAAGAAAAATAAAAGAGGTAGAGATTTATAATGTTGGATTTGAAAATTTATCAATACTACAAATGGCAAAGATAATATCAAAAAAAATAGGTGCAGATATTAAAATTGTTAAAAATACTTATGATAAAAGAAGCTATAATTTAGACTCATCAAAACTTTTATCATTAGGTTTCAAACCAAAGAAAAAAATCGAAGATGCAATAAATGAATTAAAAGATTTATATGAAAAAAAAGTGTTTGTAGATAGACCTAATTTTCATTCAATCAAATGGCTTAAGAAGAAAAAACACTTATTTACTCAAAAGTAAGATTTAATGAATTTAAATTTAAATAAAAAATATAATTACAAGACCTCTCTAAAAAGATCTAATTATCATAGAAAAAGAATTATTGATATATCGCAAAATGTAAATGCACTCCATGCAGCTGGTGCATTTTCCTCAATGGAAATTTTAGATTTTATTTATTTTGGATTAATGAAATTTAAAAAAAAAAAGTTCTTGGATACGTTTATTTTATCAAAAGGTCATAGCAGTATTGCTCAATATGTAATTTTAGAGACATTGGGTATATTAAAAAAATCAGATATAGAAAAATATTGCACAAAAGATGGAATTTTAGGGGCACATCCAGATTATGGAAATCCAGGAATCGAGGCATCTACAGGTTCACTTGGTCATGGAATGGGTATAGCTGCAGGTATTGCATATGCTAACAAAATAAATCGAAAAAAAAGCAACACCTTTATAGTAATAAGTGATGGAGAGCTTCAAGAGGGTTCTACATGGGAATGTATAATGATGGCAGCAAACTTAAAATTAAGTAATTTATTATGTTTTATAGATCATAATGGATCACAATCATTTGGAATAACAAGAGAAACTCATCCCAGTTTTTACCCAATTGCATCAAAAATAAGATCTTTCGGTTGGAACTGTATTGAGGTTAATGGCCATAATCCCAAAGAGCTTATGAGGTCAATAAAAAAATTAAAAAAAAATAAACCTAACATGATTCTATGTAATACAGTAAAAGGAAAAGGAGTTTCGTTCATGGAAAATAAGCCAATTTGGCATTATAGATCTCCAAATAAAGATGAATATAAAATAGCAATGAGAGAATTGAGTAAAGTTAATGAGAAATAAATTTGCAGATTTAATTTATAAATATGGAAAAAAGAATAACAAAATTTGCGTACTAGTTGCAGATATTTCTCCAGCTGGTTCAATGACTAAATTTAGGAGGGATTATCCAGAGAGATTTATTAATACTGGAGTAGCAGAACAATCGATGATTGGATTGTCTGCAGGTATGGCTTTAAAGGGCATGAAGCCTTTTTGTTATACGATAGCTACATTTGCATTTTATAGACCTTTTGAAATGATTAGGGTAGATCTTTGCTATCAAAATCTTCCAGTGACAATCGTAGGGATGGGAACAGGCACCATTTATTCTACTTTAGGTGGAACACATCTTACTCAAGAAGACATTTCTATAGCTAGGGCTTTACCAAATTTAAGAATAATTTCTCCATCAGATCCCTATGAGCTTGAGAAGGCAATAATATTTTGTATAAAAAATAATAAAGGACCCATTTATTTGAGAATTGGAAAAGCTGGAGAAAAAATATTTAAATTCAAGGAAAGTGAAAATTGGAAATTTGGAAAAATTAGAAAGATTGTAAATGGTAAAAACTTTTGCTTTTTAACTTATGGACCAATTATAAGCCAGGTATTTAAGCTACGAGAGAAATTGAGAGATAAAAATTTATCAAGTTCTATATATAGCTGCCATACTATTAAACCCTTTGACCGATCAAGAGTGAGCAAAATATTTAAAAAATATAATAAAATTGTTGTTATTGAGGATAATTCTGAAATAGCTGGGCTTGGATCTTTAATTAAATCCTTAGCTTATGAAATGAATTTTAAGGGAAAAATAATTACTTATAATGTTAAAGATAATTTTATTCATTGCTATGGAACACAAGAAGACTTACTGATAAAACATGGGATAAATTTTGATAGTATCTTCAGAGAGATGTTAAAAAAATGAAATGTGCAATTCTAGAAAAATCAAAAAAACCATTAGTTTTGTCAAGTATAGAAGTTCCGTCAAATTTATATTTTGGACAAGTTTTAGTAAAAATTAAGTATAGCGGTATATGTGGATCTCAATTGAATGAAATTGACGCCGCAAAAGGTAAAGATAAATATTTGCCACATTTATTAGGTCATGAAGGTTCTGGAATAGTTGAAAAAATAGGTGAAGGAGTTACTAAAGTTAAACCAGGGGATCACGTTGTTCTTCATTGGAGAAAAGGAAGTGGTATAGAGGCTCAAAGCCCTAACTACATCTGGAAAAATAAAAAACTTAATTCTGGAAAAATTACTACATTCAGTGAAAAATCTATAGTTTCAGAAAATAGAGTGACAAAAATTCCAAAGAATTTTGATCTTAAGTTAGCTGCCTTATTTGGTTGCGCTATCTTGACTGCGTACGGAGTTGTAAATAACGATGCAAAAATTAAAATAGGACAATCTGTTTTGATATTTGGATTAGGTGGTGTTGGAGCTAGCATTGTTCAAGCATCAAAATTAGTGACAGCTTTTCCAATAATTGGTGTAGATATTAACAAAAAAAAAATTAATTTAGCAAAAAAATTTGGTTTGACTGCGGGAATACAATTTAAAAAATCTAATATTTTAAAAAATTTAAATAAATTATTAAAAGATGGAAGAGCAGACATTGTAATTGAGACGACAGGAAAAAAAGAAATTATAGAGTTAGCCTATGATGTCACAAAGCCAAATGGAAAAACAATTTTAGTAGGAGTTCCTAAAAAAAAAATTAATCTTTATTCACTACCTTTGCATTTTGAAAAAATTTTGACTGGTTCTCATGGAGGGTCAGCAAATCCTGATGAAGATATACCAAATTATCTAAATTTAGTAAAAAATAAGATTATAAATTTTAAAAATTTAATTACACATGAATTTAAGTTAAAAGAAATTAATAAGGCATTGAACTTAATGAGAACAGGAAATTGTGGAAGAATAATAATTAATATGGAGAAAATTTAAATATGGGCAGATTAGTAGATTTCGTAACTAGCTTACATAAGTCAACTTCAAGAAATTATATAGATAGAATGATAGATGACAAAGCCAAATGCATGACAGTAGCTAAAAAATATGACTTTGATTACTGGGATGGGGATAGAAAATTTGGATATGGCGGATATAAATATATGGAGGGTAGATGGAAGCCTGTAGCAGAAAAAATAATAAAGAATTATAATTTAAATAATTCTTCTAGTATTCTTGATATTGGTTGTGGAAAAGCTTTTTTACTTTACGAGATAAAATTAATTTTACCAGAAATTAAAATTGTAGGAACGGAAATATCCAAATATGCAATTGAAAATGCAAAAGAAGAGGTTAAGAAAGATATAATTTTACATCCTGCTGAAAAAAAGTATCCATTTTCAGATAATCAATTTGATTTAGCTTTTTCTTTAAATTGTTTTCATAATCTTAAAATTTTTGATTTAGAAATTGCATTACAAGAAATGCAAAGAGTATCAAAAAATAAGTATTTACTGGTTGAGAGTTTTAGAAATGATTTGGAGCTCTTCAATTTAGAATGTTGGGCATTAACCTGCCAGGCATTTTTTGCACCTGACGAATGGATTTATATTTACGAAAAAAATGGATTTGATGGAGATTATGAATTTATTTATTTTGAATAAGAATAATAAAAATTTATGAGTGATAAAATACAAATAAAAAAAATCATAAATTTAAAAAAAAATAAGAAAAAAATCGTACTTTGTCATGGAGTCTTTGATGTACTTCATACTGGGCATCTAAAATATTTTAGTCAGGCAAAAAAATTGGGACATATATTGGTTGTTTCTGTTACTTCAGATAAATTTGTAAACAAAGGTCCATCAAGACCGATCAATAAACTAAGTGAGAGAATTTTTTTTTTAAAAAATATAATAGATGTTGACTTTGTTTTAGAGAGCAACAATTTAACATCAGTTAATATTATTAATAAAATTAAACCAGATTTTTACTGCAAGGGTCCTGATTATAAGTTTTCAAAAAATAAAGATAAAAATTTAGAAGATGAAATTAAAGCAGTAAAAAAAAATAATGGTAAGTTCGTTACTGTTGAACACATAAGTCGAAGTTCAACTAAAATTATTCAAAAACAAAACATGATAAAAAATAATTTTGAAATCTTAAATCACATTGAAAAAATTAAAAATAAATACTCCCTTGATAGTCTAATTTCCACAATTAAAGATTTAAAAAATAAAAAAGTTTTAGTTTTAGGAGAACTAATAATTGACAAATATATTTTAGCAGAAGCAATTGGAAAATCAGGCAAAGATCCAATGTTAGTTTTTAAAGAATTGAGAGGAGAAAAGTATCTTGGGGGAACTGCTTATATTGCCAATTTATGCTCTTCATTTTCCAAAACATTCTGCATTTCTCATTTAGGCGAGATTGATAGTCAAGAAAACTACATAAAAAAAAATATTAATAAAAATATTAATTATTTTTTTTTAAAAAAAAAAAATAGCCCTACAATCACAAAGTTGAGATATTTAGATCACTACAAAAAAAACAAAATAATTGGTTTTTATAATATTGATGATAGAAACTTATATAAAATAGAGGAAAAAAAATTCTTAAAGTTAATCAAAAAACATATTCATAATTCTGATATTATTATTTTAGCTGATTATGGTCATGGTGAGATTACCTCTACTATAAGAAAAGAAATCCAAAAATATAGTAAAAAATTATTTCTGAATACTCAAATTAATTCTTTTAACTCTAGGCACCACACACTTAAAAGGTATAAAAAAGTCAATACATTGTGCATAAACGAGAGTGAATTAAGATATGAAATGAAAGATATGAAATCTTCAATTTTAAATTTACACAAAAAACTAAAGAAAGAGATAAAATTTAATAATCTAATTATTACAAAGGGTAAATTTGGATCAACATTAATAAAAAATAATAAAATCTATAACTGCCCAGCTTTTGAAACAAGTCCATTAGACACTACCGGCTCTGGTGATACTTTTTTTAGCCTTTCGTCACTTTTGCTTAGTCAAAACTCTGACCCAGATATCGCTTTAACTTTTGCATCAATGGCGTCGGGTTTTAGCGTAAGGAATTTAGGTCATAAAAGGTATTATAATTTCAATGATTTAGAGGCTGATATAAAAGATTTCTTTCAGGACTAGATTATTAATGATCCAAACTATTGGTATAATTTTTTTAAAATTTTTAAGTTTTATTATTAGTATTTTTAGTATTTTGATTAAAAAGGAAAACATAAATGAATTAATTTTTTGTCAAGATAATAGCGGAATAACACCAAATATTAGATTAGAAAAAATTGTAAAATCTTTAAATAAAAAACAAATCTATCCAAATCTTTTTATACACAAGAGTAAATTAATCAATTTTACTAAAATAGAAAAATGTTTTAAAAAAATATATACTTATAATAATTTCATTGATCTTTTAATATTTTCAATCAAGAATAATAAAAGCAAATTTAGTTTTTTTACTGAGTATGAACTTTTATCAGGTTTAATAATTAGATTGTGCAATCAAAATAAATTTTATTTTGATAATTATGATCAGATTATTGGTATCCATAAAAAAAATATACTCATAATCATATTAGAAAAATTTTTGATATTAAATAGCTATAATATTTGTAGATCTAATGAAATTAAAATTTTAAAAGAAAAAAATATTAAACATATATTTTTTCCAGATTACATTTCAAAAATTTTATTAAATGAACAATCAATAATAAAAAAAAGGACCAAAGAAATATTAGATGTTTGTTACGGGGGGAAAGTTAAAGAGTCTCGAGAGTGGGGAAAAAATACTTATGATCATAATCTTGACGAAGTAATTATTAAATTTTCAAAATTCAAAAAAATAAATTTACATATTTTTCCATCTTCAAATTTATCACAAAAGTCAAGAAATGATTATATAAATTTATGTAATAAATATAATAATGTTTTTTTTTATGAAACTTTAAAACATGATGAATATTTAAAAAAAATAATAAATTTTGATATTGGTTTAACTATTTTTCCAAGCATAAATGAAATTGCTAATAAAAAAAATAAATATTCTATGGCAAATAAACTTTTTGATTACTTATCGTGTGGAATGATTATTTTATATCCTAATTTTGATTTAAAAACTAAAATTAATCCTTTTTCAAACCAATTCTTGAAACATTACAATTTTTTGGCAAGTGTAAATATTGATAAAAATGAAGATTATGTTCTATCAAAACTTTTTGAAAGTTTAAATAAAATGAATTTTAAAAATTTAGAAAAAAATTTAATTGATAATCAGATTCATAGATTAATTAAATTCTATGGAATAGACAACTTTAAATAAAATACACTTAGTCGAATGAAAAATATTAATTTATTTAAAGTTTATTATCTTGGTTTATACCAACTATAATCACCTTTATATGAAGTTTTTTTAAATAATTTGATCCAATTATTTGTTGATAAATACGTTGCTGTCAAAACGCCCCAATTGTCTAAATTTTTTTTTTCTTTTTTATTAGAATAGGCGCCAACCATAATAAATATATTTTTTTTATTTTTTACTACTCTTGACATTTCTTTAAGACATTTTTTAACTTCATCTATATCTAAAATGCTGTGAAGTGAGTGAACATTTATAACCAAATCGAAATAATTTCTTTCGAATGGCAATTCTTTCATATTTCCAATAATTAAGTTTTCTCTAACTTTTTTATCTCCATTTGCAATCGCATAACTCGATATATCTAAACCTATATTTTCTTGATTTTTTAATAATTGTTTAAATTCTCTTAAAAAAAATCCTTTAGCACAACCTAGTTCTAATATTTTAGAATTTTTATCCAATTTATAATGTTTAATAAAATTTTCTGCGATAGTTCTCCATCTACCATCATATTTATATCCACCATAACCTTGCTGTCTTGTTCCATCCCAAAATTCTTTATCAATTTTCCAGGTTAAAATTCTATCAGTTTGGTTGGCTTTCATTCTTGCCTTCATTGGTTTTTTCTTTTCAGAATAATTACCTAATAAATTTATTTCCATTATTTTAAATTTTATGGTTAATTCGATACTTAGCAGGAAGTAGAGCTCTTCTCAGATGGTGGAAATCACCCTCTTTGGAGAGAATAACAGGTATACCATTATATAATGGGTAAACTTGTTTACACATTGAGCAAGAAATTATATTTTCTTTTTTTTTTAATAACAGTTTTGATGATTTATTTTTTTTAATACACTTAATACATTTTAAAATTTTTAATATTTTCATTATTTAAATTAATATACTTAATTGTAAATTTTGTAAAATTATATATTGATATATATATATAAAAAATTAAAACAGGTATCATGGTAAAAGTATCAAATTTAGAAAAAAAAATTTTAGCTTTTGAAAAAAAACTACAAAAAAATATGAAAAAAGTTTTTTGTCCGGTACATTTATCAATCGGTCATGAAAAAGTAGCAAATCATATTGATAAATACTTGAAAAATAGTGATTGGTTTTTTTCATATCATAGAAATCACCACCATTATTTAGCAAAAGGTGGCTCTGAGAAAAAACTTTATGATGAAATAATGGGTTTAAAATCTGGAATAAATAAAGGATTTTCGGGCTCACAATCAATTAATGATCAAAGTATAAATTTTTATTCAACAGCAATTGTTGGTGGTTTAACTGGAGCAGCAACAGGAGCTTCTCTTGGTTTAAAATTAAATAAATCTAAAAATGTAGTTGTATGTGCATTTGGAGATGCCGGGGTTGAGCAAGGTGTTTTTTGGGAAAGTATAAATTATGCAGTATTAAAAAAATTGCCAATAATCTACCTTTGCGAAAATAATGGAAAATCGGTTGACTCAGTTATTAAAGAGCGCCAATCCGGAGATATTTCTTACAGAGTAAAATCTTTCGGCATAAAATGTTTTAAATCATTAGATAAAGCAATATTATTCACAAAAAAAAATAGACTACCTTCTTTTTGTGAAATTAAAGTTAGGTTAAAAGCAGCACACATAAATATGGCAACAATGCTAGACTTATGTGATCCAAAAATAAAAACAAAAACCAAAGAGTCTTTTTAAAATGACTACATTCGTAAAACAAATGAATTCTGCGTTAAACGACTTATTAAAAAAGGATAGAAATGTTTTGATAGGAGGTCAACTTATAAAATATGGAGTTGCTGGACTTACTAGTGGGCTATACAGAAAATATCCAAAACAATTTATTACTTATCCTGTCTCTGAATCTTTGATGAATTCTAGCGCAATGGGATTGGCATTGGCAGGTAAGCGCATAATCATGGTTCATGTAAGAATCGATTTTTTAGCAAGTGGTATGTGTGCATTAGTAAATCATATACCAATATGGTATAAAAAAGGTTTCAAATTACCAATTACACTAATATGTCAGATAGGAAAAGGAATGGGTCAGGGTCCTCAACACAGTAAAAATTTATCCTCATGGTTCGAAAAATTTGAAGGTTGGACCGTTAAAACCCCTTATACACCAAAAGAAGCAAATCAAATGTTGAAGGAAAGTGTTAATGGAGATAAGCCAGTAATATTTGTTATTCATCGTGAATTTTTTAATTTAAAAAAAAAGCAAAAGAAAAAAACATCAAAAAATATTAAATTATGTGGTGCAGCAAAAATTTACGAAAAGAAATTCTATAAGAAAAATTAGTTAATTATTATTTAATAATTTTTTATCAGTTTGATGGTACTTAGATAATAATCTATCGATATGAGAATAAACTAGATTTCTTTTTATATTAGAAATTTTCAGCTTTTTTTGATGTTTTCTGATAATTTTAATTATTTTATCTTCATTCCAGTTTTTATCTATATAACAACAAGCATTATATTTTTCCAAAAACTTTGATGTAAACCAATTTACTTTTCTTTTATTATAAAATGGAAAAATAGAAATCAAACCGGAGCCAAGATAATCAAATATTTTATTACCCATTGCATATTTATATTTTTTCCTAGCTCTTTGATTTGGCCAATTATCAATAGGAAAAACAATAATTCCACAATCATAATAAGAAATTTTTTTTAATAATTTTGAATATTCAAAATTTTTATTAAAAGAAATATTTTTATACTTTTTACATAAATTAAAATATTTTTTAAAAGAAATATTGCTCAGAGCTTTTGATGGAAAAACATGTAAATTTATTTTTCTAAATTTTGAAAACCAAATTATTGTTTCGTTGAAATTTGGATCGTACGTATTTAAATCACCCCATTCGTTCGCTTCTTTTAATTTTCCCACATAACAAACGTCAATAGTTTTTTTGTTAATTTTTTTTATTAATTTTTTTTCACTTGTGTTCAAATCTGAAATATAGTCACTGAAAAAAATATATTTAATTCTTTTGTTTTTTAATAGGTTTAATTCTTTAGATCTTGTAATATTAATTGAATTAAAAATAATAATTTTTTCAATTATTGATTTCAAGTTATTATCCCAAATTTCAGAAACTTGATCGTAATTATCAAAAAAAAAATTGTTTATTTTAAAAATATTAGCAAGAAAAATTTCTCTTAAATTACCCTCAACATATGCGTGAAGTGGATTTTTACCAATGCTCAATACAATATGTATTAGTTCAAATAAATTTCTATAGTAAACAATTTTTTTAAATAAATTTTTGTATTTATTGTAATCACTAATATTTTTATGAATTATTAAAATTGGTTTTTTATTTTTTAAGTTTAAAGCTTTGGCAATTTTTATTAATCTAATATTTGTTCCAATATTATTTTCGGTTAAAAAATATATATCTGAATTTTCTTTATTTTTATAAAATAAAGAAATGCATTTAGCTACTTTTTTAAAAAAAAAATAAGAAAGACTGATAAAATAATATAACAAATTATAAGCTACTTTATTCATTGATTAAAAAAAGGATTAGCATCCATTTATAATGCCCTTAAAAATAAACTCAATTATAATATCATTGTGTTAAGAATTAATCAGAGCAAAAAAAACTAAAACAGATTATAAATATCTTATAATATTTACATTTTGATAAGAAGATGTAGGCTTAACTTATGAAAAAGACAAACGATATAATAAAATATTTTGACGAAATAAATGAAAATTTATTATTAAACCATAAGCTTTTATTTTTATTAAAAGATATAATTATCAAAACGAAAAAAAATAATGGAAAAGTGATTGTTTTTGGAAATGGTGGTAGCGCTTCGACTTCCAATCACGTAACTGTTGATTTGACAAAAAATGCTAAAGTTCAATCAATGAATTTTAATGAGTCAAATCTAATTACATGTTTTTCAAATGATTATGGATATGAGAAATGGATTTCAAAAGCTATTGAATTTTATGCCACTAAAAGAGATTTAGTGATACTTTTATCAGTTTCTGGGGAAAGTAAAAATTTAGTCAATGCAGCCAAGATGTGTAAAAAAAACAAGTTAAATTTAGTAACATTTACAGGTAAAACAAAAAATAATTCACTAATCAAAATAAATAAAAAAAAACTAAATTTTTTTGTTAACTCCAATTCCTACAATATAGTCGAAATTGTTCATCATGCTTTGCTACTCTGTGTTGTTGATATGATAATAGGAAAAAAAACATATTCTGTTTAATGAAAAAAAAATATTGTTTTGATATTGATGGTATTATTTGCACTACACAAAAAAATAATTACAAATATTCTAAGCCTAATTTAAAAATTATTAAAATAATCAATACCTTATATAAAAAAAATATAATTATTCTTCATACAGCAAGATATATGGGTCGTTCAAAAGATAATCAAAAGCAAGCAACAAAAAGGGCAAAAACAGTTACTCTTAATCAATTAAAAAAATGGAATGTTAAGTACCATAAAATTTTTTTTGGAAAACCATCATATGATTATGTTATTGATGATAAGTCTATCTTAGTTAACTCAAAATTAAATAAGAAAATTACCAGTTTATTAAAAAAAAATTTAAAACTATAATTTAATAAGTTTATATTTTGATAACGAATTTAATTGATTATGTTTGTTCTCCTTAATTAAATTTTTAAATATTTTTTGGTGTTTTAAATCTTTATTAAACCACCAAATTGGATGAAGGTTCAGCTGAAAACTTTTTTTTTCTTTTATAACTTCGTCGTCTTCAATAGGTGAGCCAAATCTAAATTTTCCTCCTGAGTCAGCAAAATATTTATCAAAAAATTTTTTATCATATAGGTTAGTGAATTCTCTATATTTTAAAATTTGTTTATTCGTTCCAAATTTATGAATTGAAAAAATTTTCTGAGTTCTTGGGCAAATCTTTTTTAATATTTCAAATTGAGCCTTAAAATCTAATGAACTAGGATTATAATGAAGACCAATGATATGCCCAAGTTTATTTATTTTATTTAAAATTTTTATATTTTCTTCTTCGAGTAGATTATAAAAAGGACTGTCTACTAAAACAAAAAAATGAGACTTTAGTTTATTAATGGTATTTATTTCTGCTATTTTTAACGCATATTTTAAACTAAAGTCAACATCATGTCTTAATATAATATTTTTTTTTGACTTATATTTTCTAAAATCGACAAATTTATAATCTATTTTTTTAAAATAATTTAAAAAATTTAAGTAAGTATTTTTATTTTTTTTCCTCATGTATAATTTGGCGGTTCTTTAGTGAAAACAATTCAATATCCTTTAATTCAAGTAGTTTATCATATCTATGAGTTATTAAAATGATAGTATAATTTTTTTTAATAAGTTTATTTAATATTTTAATCTCAGTTTCTTGATCTAACTGTCCTGTCCCTTCATCTAATATAACCAAAGATGGATTTTTAATGATTGCTCGTGCTATCGAAATTCTTTGTGCTTGACCTCCGCTAATATTGTCATTGTTTTCACCAACTGTATCCTCTTTTCTCATATTTAAATTTACAAATAAATCATTAAGATTTGAAATTTCTATACTTTCATTAAAAGTATTTTCATTATAATCTTTTCCTAAAGTTATATTATTTTTAATTGTATCATTTATTAATTCAAATTTTTGAGGAACAAATCCAATTTTATTTTGGAAAATATGAAAATTTTTTTTGTTCAATTCAATATCGTTTACAGAAATTTTCACCTCATCTGAATAAATAAATCCCATTAATAAGTTTATTAATGTTGTCTTTCCTGCTCCTGAGTCTCCATACAATACATTAATTTTATTTGGAAAAAAATTAACTACTTGTTTGTTAAATAGAATATCATCTCCAAATTTAAAATTATCAATTTTAATGGATAATTTCTTTAAATTATCAAACTGACCTTCATCTTTATCTTTTTCTTGATCATTATATTTTGTTTTAATCAATTCAATTAGATCTTTTTTAAGATACTCAAAGCTATTTATCCCAGATCTCATAATAGTATAATATGAATAGGCATGAGAAATATTTGGAAAAATTTTGTATCCGAATATTCCAAAGAAGGTCAATGTCGTAACTAAATACTCACTTCCAGTTTTATATAATGTCAGTGATGTAACTATAATAAAGCATACTAAGATTGTTTCCAAAATAATTCTTGGTATTTGACTGATAGCATGTGAAAAGCTGTTGAATTTTATCAATTTTTTATGAATACCCATAAGATCTTTCATAAAAAAATTTATTGCATTATTAATAATAACTATTTTGATTATTTGAAAACTCTCAAACATTAATTTATTAAGCTTGTAATTTGCAGACGCAATCTCGTGACCAGTTTGATCTAATCTTTTTTTGATTAATTTTGTAAATACTAAAAAAATAAAAGAAACTCCCAGAAATACTGAAATTGTTAAGATTGGAAAAAGCACAATGGATATCAGTGACAAAAAAATTACAATTAAAGATTTTGGAATTATTTCTGTAATTGGAAAGAAAAATTTATTATCCAAAGCGTCACTAACAGTTATGTTGGCTCTTCTTTGAGATGAGCTTTGATCTAAAAGTTGATGATAATCTTTCTTAAAATAAAAATTAGTAAGTTTATATTGAATATCTCTTGTAATTTTTTGTGAAACATAAACTTGCAAAAATGTACTTATTCCAATGAGAAAGTTTCCAATTACAACAAGTATTAAGAATGTAAAACCAGTAAAAAGAATAAAATTTAGCTCAGTATCAAAATTAAAAAAGTTGTATACATGACTTAAATATTTATTTTCGTTAATATACCCTGGATTTATTAAAATTGTTAAGAATGGTATTGCAGATGTTAGACCTAAAATTTGTAAAAAATTTGCAGATATATTAAATAATATGTTTGAAAAAAAATATATTTTAAGTTTTGGGTCAATTATTTCAAAAATTATTTTAAGTAATTGTAATATTTTTAACATTTATAATTAGTTTTGATATGTGAAATCTAATAGATAAATATATCCAAAATTATAGAATTGAAAGATAAATATGTGTGGAATTTGTGGAGTAAAATTTAGCGAGGACCAAAATATTTTATCATTAGATAAAAATGATTTTTTTAATTTTAATTATGAATTACTTCATAGAGGTCCAGACTTTCAAGATGGTATAATTTTAGATAAATTATTTTTAGGATCAACTAGGCTCAAAATATTAGACCTCGATAATAGATCAAATATGCCCATGAGTGACGATCAAAATATATTATTGTTTAATGGGGAAATTTATAATTATAAAGATTTAAAAAATAGATTAATTTCATTAGGAGAAACTTTTAAAACTACTTCAGATACAGAAGTAATTTTAAAATTATTTAAAATTTATGGAACATCATCTTTTGATATGCTTGAGGGAATGTTCGCAATTGCTATATTTAATTTAAGAAAAAAAAAACTTTATCTAACTAGAGATATTTTTGGAATAAAACCCCTTTTTTATTATCAGGATAAAGAAAAATTTATTTTTAGTTCTGAAGAAGACCACATTGCAAAATATGTAAATAATACTGAAATTTCTGAGTTTGCCATTTATTCTTATTTAAAAAAGGGAAGCGTACTTCAACCTTTTACAAAATATAAAAAAATAAAATCTATTTTACCAGGTGAAGTTTTTGCAATTGATCAAAAAAATAAAGTTCAAATAAGTTCTTTTAATAATATAAAAAAAATAATTATAGAAGCAGAAAATTCAGACATTAAATTTAACAAAGAAAATTTTATAGATACAATAAAATTAGAGATAAAAAAAAATCTTTGCTCTGATGTAAAAAATTCCCTGATGTTATCTAGTGGGATAGATTCGTTGTTTATATATAAGCAAATAAAAGATACTGCATCAACTTTTACTTTATCAAGTGAGGAATACAGAAATAAAGAAGTTGATGAAATAAAGAATCTTTCTGACCTAGGAATAGATGTTACAAAATCAAAATATCTAGAGAAAGAATATTCATATGATCATCTATTAAATAAAAATTTTAGTTCTCGACTTTCATTAGATGGTCCACAATATTACTTATTATCTCAATTAATATCTCAAAATAACATAAAAGTAGCCTTATCAGGAATTGGAGGAGATGAAATGTTAAATTCTTATCCGTCATTTAAATATATCCCTATTTTATTAAGGTTAAATAATTTTTTTCCACTTCTAAAAAAATTTAAAACAAAAAACTATCGGTTCGAAAAATTTTTGAGAATAATTCAGTATCAAAATATTAGTGATGTATATTTGGAATTTAGAAGCTCATTTTCAGATAAAGAAATAACTAAAATTTTAAAAAATTTCAAATCTGTAGATAGTTATAGAAATATAATTATTGAAGATTTCAAAAATAAAACTAGTGGAATAAAAAAAATCAGAAATAAAATTAAATCTCTTGAGCTAAATATATATTTAAGAGATCAGGTACTTAAGGAGGTTGATTATTTTTCTATGCTTAATTCTGTTGAAACAAGAGTTCCGTTTTTGTCAAAAAAAGTATTATTTTATAGCTCTTTGCCTGATGCACAAAATACAATTTCTAAAAAATTATTAATAAATGATGTAAATTTTTTTAAGAACAAAAAATATAAAAAAATACCTTTTTTAATCGAAGATTTAATTATGAAAAATTATAAATCAAAGATGATAAATAAAGCTAAAAATTTGATAATCTAAATCTTATTTAAGATCTCTTTTTTAAATATTGAAAAATTATACTTAGGATTAAACTTTTTTGAACTATTTTTGTAAGCGTTGCGTCCAAATTTTGATAACAAACTTCTTTTTTTATATAAATATATAATTTTTTTGACAACTTCATTCAAGTTATCTTCTTTTATTATATATCCTGTTGAATTATTTATAATATAATCTGATTTTTTTTCGTTTAAAAAAACAATCGATGGAACATTAAAAAATGAAGCTTCCAAAACTGGTCTTCCAATAGCCTTAACTCTTGAAATAAAAGTCATTAAAGTTATTTTACTATAAACCGAGTCTAGTTTGTTAGTGTCTCCCAACAAATAAAAATTATCAAGCCGTTCCTTTGGGATAAAATATGGATTTTTTAATATAGCAGATAAATAATAT
>MDTD01114914.1_pt1 | contig 21525 bp, 21 predicted proteins | sample 811221 | NCBI WGS metagenome assembly MDTD01 (sample SAMN05326646, study PRJNA326480) | marine metagenome | isolation source: seawater | place: Pacific Ocean: South West | collected 2011 | reverse complement strand
GCTCTGGTTCTGGTTCTGGTTCTGGTTCTGGCTCTTTAGCAGGTTCTGGTTCCGGTTCTGGTTCTGGTTCCGGTTCTGGTTCTGGTTCTGGTTCTGGTTCTTTGGCTGGTTCTGGCACCTGAGCAGTTACTTGGGTTTGCGACGCTTGTTCAACATCCTCAGTTTTATTTTCTGGTGGATTTAATACACCTGTTGCTGCAACTATAGCTCCAATTACAATTACAGTTATCAAATCCATATACTGAATTTAAACTATAAATTAGTTTTATCATTATAGTTAGTGAACAATATGGGTTGCTTGTGAACAAAAAAAGCAAGATTTTAGTGCTTAAAATTATATAAAAATAAAATTATTCTGGTTTGAAAATCAGGCACAAACCATTGCTGCAAAATCTTTTGAGTGATTCTGTTGGACCATCATCAAAAACATGTCCATGATGAACTCCGCATTTGGCACAATGATACTCAATTCTTTTAATGCCAAATGAATAATCAATTTTAGTTTTAAATGCCCCTGGTATTGCTTCAGAAAATGAAGGCCATCCGGTTCCACTATCAAATTTTGCAGTTGAAGCGAACAATTTAGCTTCGCAATTAGCACAATAATAAAAACCTTTTCTTTTCTCATTTAGTAGTTTGCTTGAAAACGGTCTTTCCGTACCCTCATTAAACATTATATCTAGTTGTTCTTTTGAAAGATTAGGATTTATTACTTTTTTTGAAGCAGCTAATAGCAAATCTAAAGGATAAATAAAAGAAGATATAATCGAAAAACTTAAAAATTTAATAAATTTTCTCTTAACTAATTTCATAAAAATAATTTATAATAGTAATCAAATGATTACAATTTTTTTGTTATTTTTAACAATTTACATTGGATACTATTTATTCAGGCCTGTAACAAAAAAAGAAATTGATAAATTTCAAGACCCAAACAATTGGTCAAACATGGGCTTTTAGGGCTTTTAAGTGCTCTATTATACTCTCAGACAGAGCAATTAAATCATAACCACCTTCAAGAAAGGAAATCACTCTAGCTTTGGCGTGAGTATTAGCAATTTCTACGATTTTTTTTGTTATTTTAAAAAAATCTTCAGACTCTAGGTGAATATTGGCTAATGGATCTCGTGTATGAGCATCGAAACCTGCAGATATTAATATTACTTCCGGTTTAAATTTATCTATTGGTAAAAGGACTTTTTTTTCAAATATTTTAAAAAATTCTTTACTTTTAGTTCCCGCCTTAAGAGTTGCATTAAATATATTTCCGACACCAGTCTCATTCTCTGAACCAGTCCCTGGAAAAAGAGGATATTCATGTGAAGAAGCATAAGCAACTGATTTATCCTTATAAAAAATTTCTTGGGTACCATTACCATGATGAACATCAAAATCTATAATTGCTACTTTATTAATCTCATATTCTTTCTGTAAGTATTTGGCAGATACAGCAACATTATTTATAAAACAAAATCCATTAGCTCTAACTGTTTCCGCATGATGACCTGGTGGCCTTACTGCACAAAAAATTCTCTCATTTTTTTTCATTAAATCATCACATGCGGCAATACCAGAACCACAAGATCTAAGAATTGCATTTTTACTATTAGGACACAATATAGTGTCAGCGTAAGGCTCTTTCTCAACACCTACCAATCCCTTTTCAGGGATGTTTTTAAAAATTTTGTGTAAATGTTTTAATGGGTGAACTAAAGACACAGTTTCTAAATCAGCTAAGGGAGCTTCTTTAAATTTAACATTTAAATCAGATGAATTTATTGAGCTTATAATACTGTCAATTCTTTCTCTTCTTTCAGGGTGACTTTGTCCGTTAAACTTGAGCAAACAATCCTTGTGAGTATAAACAATCATAAAATTAATTTAGATTATAAATATTCAATTAAAATTTTACTAGCTTTTACTGATGATGGAGCTGAAACTTTAAATTTGTTTAATATTAACTGAGTTTTTTGTACCTGTTCTTTAATTTTATTAGGATTATTTATATAAGAACTTACAGTTTTAAATATATTTTTAGGGTTACACTTTGATTGGATTAACTCTGGTATCACTTCTTCATTAGCAGCGATATTTATTATATTTGCAAATTTAACTTTTACTAAAGCCCTGATTACCAAATAATTAAAAAAGTTCATTTTATACAAGATAATTGATGGAATTTTAGATTTACAAATTTCTAGTGAAACTGTTCCAGATTTTGACACTGCAAAAACAGATTTTTTAAGTGTATGCAATTTAATTTTTTCATCACTTATAATTTCATAATTATTAATATTTTTTACCTTGATGTAAGATTGTATAAGATTAGCATGTTCTTTAGTTGCGTGAAAAATAAAAATAAAATCTTCATAGTTTTTATTCATCAATTCAATAAATTCGGTAAGAACTGGCATTAGCGCATCTACCTCAGATTTTCGGCTGCCAGGAAATATAGATATTAGTGCTTTATTTTTATTTAGAATTTGATTTATATCAATTTTGCTCTCAGGAGTTTCGTCTAATAGTGGATGGCCGACAAAATCATTTTTCATGTTTTCTTTGTCGAAATATGGTTTTTCAAAATCAAATAATAATAAAATATGATCTATAAATTTTTTGATTTTTTTTACTCTTCCTTCTCTCCATATCCAAACCTGTGGCGCTACATAGTGTATAGTTTTTATCTTTGGGTTTTTCATTTTTACTTTATCCGCAACTCGTAATGTGAAGTCTGGGCTATCAACTGTAAATAAAATGTCTGGATTAAAATCTATTATAGCTTTTACAGTTTCATTTATTTTTTTTTTTATTTTAAAAATATTAAAAATAACATTAGTAAATCCTATATATGTTATTTCATTCAGTTTAAATATTGAGTTTATTCCTAATGATTTTAAGTTCTCACCGCCTACACTTAAATATTCAATATTTGGATCAAATTTTTTTAATTCTTTTATTACTTTAGAAGCTAGTTTATCACCAGAAGGTTCTCCAGTTAAAATAAATATTTTTTTCATTTAAACATTCTCCAAATTTCACCATTATCTGATAATAAATAAATATCTCCATTTTTATGAATTTTAATATCTCTAATTCTGCCAATTTTACCTGAAAAGATAGTTTTCTCATTAATAAATTTCATTTTATTAAATTTAATCTTTCTTAACGATTGGTCTTTTAAAGAGGTAATTAAAGCATCACCATTCCACTCTTTAAAAGTTTCACCTTTGTAGATAGTCATAGCGCTGACAGCTATAGATGGTACCCAATATTTAATAGCTTTTGTAAAACCTGGTTTCCACTTAGGTCCAATTTTAGTACCTGAATAATTGGTTCCACCCCAGCCAAGTATTTTCCAACCGTAATTTTCTCCAAAATTTACACTCCCAAACCAATCACCCCCTCTAGCTCCGTGGTTAGTTATATAAATCTTATTATCAAAGGGTGAAAGAGACATCCCTTGAGGATTTCTTACACCTATTTGATAAATTTCTGGAAGCCAATCTTTTTTATTTATAAATTTAGGATTGTCTTTAGGAATAGAACCGTCCAAAAATAATCTAATAATGCTACCTGGGTGTTTCCTAAAATCTTGGGCGATCATACCTTTACCGCGCTCTCCAGCGGTTATATATATATAACTATCTTTTATTACTAATCTTGATCCAAAGTGATAGCCTGAATTAATTGGAGGCTCAGCTCTAAAAATATTTTCAAAAGACATTTCTTTTTTATTGAAATTTGCTTTTGCAACTGATGTGCTTGATAAGCCTTTTGATCTATTTTCTGAATATGAAACGTAAACATTATTTTTGTGGTAAAGGATATCTAATAGACCGCCTTGTCCGTCTTCTAAAACCTTTAAGTTATGAGTAATATCTGTGATTTTACTCTTTTGTAAATTTATAAGCTTTATATTTCCTGGCTTTTCAGTAACAAGAATATTATTTGTGTCTATAAAAGATAAACTCCAAGGCCTTTCAAGACCTTGTAAAATTTTTTTTAATTTAAACTCTTCAGCATAAAGGTTGTTGAAATAAAGTAAAAAAAAAATAATAATTTTTTTCATTTGACCAAAATAAACATTTTATTTTTATTGGCAAATTTAATACTTTGGATTTTATTCAAAAAAATATTTTTTTTGTGTTTTAAAACCAACCCTTTTAAACCTGCTTTTTTGCACTGCTTCAATGTTTCTATTCCGATAGTTGGAAGATCTATCTTATAGTCTTGTTTCTTTTTAGGAAATTTTACTAATACCCCTTTTAAATTGTCGTTTATTTTTTTTATTTTTCTTATCATGTTTTTAGTTCCACCTATTCCCTCTATTTTTAGAAGTTTATTATTTCTCGAAATTGCTCCTTGTGAATGTGAGAAATTGCCAGATTTATTAATTGCATTAATCGCAAGAATAATATCTTTTTTATCATTTATATCGGGGCTTACTTTTGTATAAATTCCTTTTGATAACGTTAACTCAGGAGTAAATTTATTTGAACTAATAGTGGTAATTTTCTCACTTTTCAAAATGTTTATTATTTGCTTTAAAATTGCTGCATCACCAAATTTTGAGCTTCTAATAATTCTAGGAATATAATAAATTCCTTTTAAATCTAATTTAATTTTCTTCAAATTTGGTTTGTAAACTTTGCCAGCAAATAATACTTGATTGCAATTATTCAATTTTAAAATTGATAAAATTTTTCCGAATTGTCCAATAGAAACGGAGTGGGAATTTTTATCTTTTTTAAAAATTTTTTTTCTTGTTAAGTCAATTATTAGGTATTTATATTTCTTCTTTATTTTTTTTAATATATATTTTGGAAATTCTGTTTCTCCAAAAATTAACCCTATCATAAATTTAATTTTGAGGTGAGCAAATTGGCCTTTTTTTATCTTTTTCTATAAAGTTTATTACTTCTCTAACAAGTTCATTATTCTTATATTCTCCATTTACCTTTCCTAAATTTTCATGAAAATTTTTTGATGAAAAAATTTCTTTACAGGCTTTATCTAAATCCATTATTTTCTTATTGTCATATTTTTTTCTTCTAAGTCCTATTAAATTTAATCCTTGCAAATAATTTCTGTTTCCAATCGATAATCCAAATGGAATAACATCTTTTAAAACTCCTGTCATTCCTCCTATCATTGCTAGCCGACCTATTCTTGTGAATTGTTGTATTGCAGAATTGCCTCCTATAACAACCGAATCTTCGATCGTTACATGACCTCCTAAAGGCACGTTGTTCGCTATAATGACATTGTTACCAATTTTACAATCATGAGCTACATGTGAAGAAATCATAAAGAGACAGTTGTTACCTATTGTTGTTTTAAAACCTCCTCCCTCTGTTCCTGGATTGATAGTTACATATTCTCTTATAATGTTATTTTCACCAATGCTTAGGCTATTTTTTTCATTTTTATATTTGAGATCTTGGGGTTGTGTTCCAATACTTGCAAAAGGAAAAATTTTGGTACCATTCCCTATAGTTGTAGACCCCTCAATGTGCACATTAGAAACTAATTCTACATTTTCTTTAATTACAACATTTGGACCTACATAACAAAAAGGCCCGATTCTTACATTATTGGAAATTTTTGCTTTTTTATCTATTACACTAGAGTTATGTATCATGATTTTCTATCTACAATAGTCGCAGACCACTCAGCATCTGCCATTCTTTTTCCATCTACTTTTGCTGTACCTTTATATTTCCAAACTCTTCCGTGAGATCTTATTGCTTCAATTTCTAAATGAAGTTCACAATCTGGTATCACAGGATTTCTAAATCTTGCTTTATCAACTCCCATTAAAAAAACTAGTTTATTTTCATATTCTTTTGGATCTATGCCGTGTGCTGTTAGCGCTGCTGCTGCCTGTCCAAAAGCTTCCACAATGAGAACTCCTGGCATTACAGGTTGATTTGGAAAATGTCCCTGAACATAAAAACCATCTTTTTTTACGTACATAATTGCCGTAGCTGATTTCAATGGGACTATTTTTGTTAATTTATCAATTAAAAGCATTGGTTTTCTGTGAGGCAACAGACTTTCAATTTTCTTTTTATCTATCTCAGTTTCACTCATTTTTTTTGATTTTTTAAAAACTCCTTCAAAGGAACTGCAGGATATCCCATTACAGTTTGATTGTCCTCTATATCTTTAACAACACCACTTCCTCCACCAATTTTAACATTGTTTCCAATTTTTAAATGTCCTGAAACTCCTGCTTGACCTCCAATTGAAACATTATTTCCAATGGAGGAACTACCAGCAAATCCAACTTGACCTGCGATCATACAATTCGAACCAATTTTTACATTATGTGCTATGTGAACTTGATTATCTAAGTAAGAATTAGTACCTATGACTGTATCATCAACAGAACCTCTGTCTATCGTACAATTAGATGCTATCTCAACATTATCCATAATTAATACTTTACCTATATGAGGAAATTTTAGATTTTCATTTTGTATTGGTATAAAACCAAATCCCTTTTGACCAATCTTAGTTCCATCTTGTATCACTACTTTTTCGCCAATAATTGTATTCTTAATAACTATTTCAGAGCCAATTATACAATTTTTACCAATTTGAACATTGCTCTCAATAATTGTATTAGAACCTATAATTGTATTTTTACCTATTTTTACATTTTGGCCAACTAAAACATTATTTCCGAATTTAACAGATTGGAATTTTTTTTTCGATGGGGGTTTCACAGAAAAATCTGGGTAATCAATATCTGCTAGTGGGTAAATTTTTTTTAGCACTTTTGCCAATTCCACAAGAACATTTTTGACTATAATTTTCTCTATTTGTTTTGGCAATAATATCTCAAGCTTTTCGGTTGTTATACAAGCACCTGCTTTGGTTTTTATTGCTTGATCTTTATATCTAATGGACTCAAAAAAAGTGATATCATTTTTTTTTGCCGAATAAAGAGGTTTAATATCGTTAACAATAAAGTCTTTTTTCAATTTTGAAGAAATGAAAATTTTACTTAATTTATAGTTTTTTTTTTTAAAAAAAAAATTTGAATTCATTCAAATTTATTTTAAATTTATTGATTTCAATTTTGAATTCAATTTTTTCATAATATCATCGGTGATATTTAAGTTTTCGTCAGCTAAAAGCAAACTTTTTTTATCAACTACCATTCTAATTTTTTTCTCATTCATGTATTCTTTTATAATAGGATTAAGATTTCTAAGAAGTTCATTTCTAGCCTTAGTTCTTTGTTTTGCAACAGAGTCCAATAGAGTGTTTCTCTCTTTTTGAAGTAGAGACACTTTTTTTCTTAAATCTGCTACTTTCTTTTTATATTCTTCGGCAGAAATTAATTTTTTTTGCTGAATGATTTTTTTTTCTTCTTCTTGAATTTTAACCTCTTTATTTTTTAGGCTTTTAATTCCTTTTTCTAACTTATTTTTTAAAAAAGTTTGTGCTTTTTTTCCGGCATCACTATTATTTAATATATATTTAAAATCTAAAAAATAAGGGGTATCAGCTGAGATACTGTTAGTTCCTAAAAAAAATAATAAAAATAAAAATAATATTTTTTTATTCATTATTAAAAAGTTGTTCCTAGTTGGAAATTAAAACTTTGAGTTTCATCAGTTGAAGCTTTTGATAAATTTTGAGAAAGTGTAAATGTCATGGGTCCGATAGGAGACATCCAACTTGCCATAACGCCAGTTGAGGACCTTATTTTATTACTTTTATCTATCGAAGAATCGTAATCTACACCCCACACATTACCAAAATCTAAAAATAAATTAATGTCAGTATTAGTGTCCTCAGGTAATAAGTTTGGTAAATTGGCCTCAAAATTTACCGCTGCAGCATAATTTCCACCTACGTGGTCATTTCCATCTACAGGTCCGACTTTATTTCTCTCAAAACCTCTTAATCTTCTATTTCCTAAACCTCTTCTTTTGCTCAATCTTACATCGTCAGAACCTATTCCATTAATAGAGGATAAATAAAGTTTTCCTACACCAACAACATCCTCATTTAATGTTTTGTATGAGCTATGAGAAAGTGTGTTCGCAATAAAAGATTTATCAGCAATAAAAGGGAAGGATTGTCCAAAACTTGTCACCGATCCGCTCCTTGGCATGAATACTCTATCTCGGGAATCAAATTTAAATCCATAATTTCCACTTAATTCAGTGAAATTTCCGCTTTGTTTTTTTAATGAATCTGAGGCAGTATTATCTGTTCTTAAGTCATCAAAGCTAGCATTTAATCCAAGAGAGGTAACCAAATCCTCGTATTGTTCAAAAGATGTGCCTATTCCTGATGAAATAATAGTATTCTCATAACCTTGATCTGGTTTGTCATTATTCTCACTTGATACATAATAATTTATTGAATTTCCTAAAAAATTATAATTTGGATCAACAAACGACAAAATACCACTCAGCGACTCGCTATCTACTTCAATATCAAAAGCCACTGATTTACCCTGTCCTAACCAATTGTTTTCCTTAATATTAAAAGCAAACATTCCTCCATCTGTTCCAATACCTGCGCCTGCACTAATTTCTCCAGTAGGTTTTTCTTCAACAATTACGTCAATAACTTTTAAATTATTCTCGCTTCCATCAGCAACTTTTACATCTACGTTTTTAAATATATTTCTAGCTTGAATTTTGGCAATGGACTTATCCAGATTTAGCTTTGTGAAAGGATCGCCCTCATCTAGAATAAGTTCACCTCGTATTACTTCTTCGTTAGTAATATTATTCCCAATAATATTTATTCTTTCAACTAATGTTTTTTTTCCTTCGAAAACATTGAAAGTGATAACCATTTTATCTTGTTCAAAAGTTTCTTGAACATTATGTTCTACGAATTGAAGATTATTTTTGTCTATTAATTCATCCAGTTTTTCCAAAAGCTTTTTAATTTTAAATGGTGAATAATAATCCCCAATGTATTTTTCATAATCTTTATTTAAATCAAAAAATAATTCTTTATCAAAAACACTATCCACGTTAGTTGAAATTTTTTTAATTATATATCGATTACCTTCATCAATTGAATAAATTAATTCAGCGGTATTTTTCTTGCTTATTTCAGCTAAATTTGATGTTATTTTTATATCGTAAAAACCTAACGACTTGTAATAATTACTAAGTAATCGTTTATCTAATTGAACTAATCTTTCAGTAAGATTTGTATTTTTTGTAATAATTTTCCAAAATTTATCTTCCTCACTCGCTATAACATCTCTTAACCTGCTTGATCTTATATTGTCATTACCAAGGAAGCTTATCTTTGATATTTTTGTTCTCTCTCCACGTTCAATTTTAAGAATTAAATCTAGCCTTGTATCATCTATTTTTTTAAAGTTAGCCTCTACTTTAGTAAAATTATATCCTAATGTTGCATATAAGTTTTTTATAAGTTCTATGTCTTTAGCAAGATTTGATTTAATAAAAGATCTTTTTTCTTTCGATTTAATGGTTTTTCTTATTTGCTCTTTATAATTATTAGTTTTTTCCCCTAAAATAACTAATTGATTAATTACTGGATATTCTTTTAATCTAATTAAAAGTGTATTAGCTCGTAAATTTATTTTTACATCTTCAAAGAACTCTGTGGAGTATAAATTTTTAAGAATTTGATCAATATCTTTTTCCTGGTAGTCTTTGTTTAATTCAATTTCACCATATAATTTTATAGTCTCCTCTGATACTCTATTATTCCCCTCTATACTTATTTTATTTATTACTTCAGCCTGAGAGTTAAAGAAAAATAAAGTTGAAACGAATAAGATTGAAAAAAATTTAATCACTGTACCTCTTAATTTTTTTATATGCTGTCTTTCTAGCCCACATGTCAATTTGAATAATTTGATCTACGTTTTTAGGCTTCTTTATAGCATATTTCCTATAATTTCTATCCTTAAGTATAACCATTATGACTTTAAAAATACTTAAAAACGGTATCTTTTTTTGGAGAAATTGATCAACTAATATTTCATTAGCTGCATTTACAATTATTGGTGAAGATGGGTATTCATTAACTTTATTTTTAATTTTAATTATTGGAAAAATTTTTTCATTTACTTTTTCAAAAGTTAAATTATTTACATGGTTTTTAAAGTTTTTATTTTTTGAAATATAAAAATCTTTGATGTCTACATTATCTTCAAATATTGCGTTAGCCAACGGAATTATCATAGACGTTTGATGATATAATAATTTTACTAATCCATTTTTAAATTCAATTATAGCATGAACTAAAGAGTTAGGATGAATTAGTATATCAATTTTATTCTTAGGAATATTAAAAAGTTTTTGGGCCTCAATTAATTCTAAGATCTTATTCATTAAAGTTGAAGAGTCGATAGATATTTTTTTTCCCATTTTCCATTTGGGATGTTTCAAAGCTTCTTTGGGTTTTATTTTTTTAAGTCGTGAAATTTTATATTTTAAAAATGGTCCACCTGATGCTGTAAGGTAGATTTTTTCAATTTCCTCCATTTTATGATGTTCAGCTAATTTTAAAATTGAGTAGTGTTCTGAGTCTACAGGAATAATTTGTGTTTTGTTTTTTGAAGCTAAGTTTTTTATCAAATTCCATCCGCATATAATTGACTCTTTATTAGCAATTAAAATTTTCTTGCTACATTTAATCATTTCTAATGTAGGTTTCAAACCAGCTATACCGGGAATAGCAGAAATTGTAATGTCGTTTTTTTTTCTAAATGTATTTGAATTAAATTCACTAAGAATTTTAACTTTATTTTTTTTAAACTTTTTTTTTATTTTTTGGTATACAGTTTGATCAATTACAACAAAATAATTTGGTTTAAATTTCTTTATTTGTCTACAAATAGACGAATAGTTTTTTTTTGCTAAAAGTAAATTTACTTTAAAAAGACTTTTTTTTTTCTCAATTATTTTAAGGGATGAAATACCAACTGAACCAGTTGAACCTATAATTGAAATTAATTTTTTCATTTAATTAATTAATATAAAAGTAATTAAACCTACTGGCACCCCTAAAAATATTCCGTCTAATCTATCAAGAACCCCACCATGACCAGGTAGTACATTACCAGTATCTTTAATTTTAGCTTTTCTTTTGAGAAATGAAAAAAATAAATCTCCTAATTGCGAGGCCAATGAAGTTACTAATCCTAAAATTAAAATTTTGTAACTAAAACTATCAACAAAAACAAAATTGATAATAGTAAAAACTAAACAAGTAAAAATAAATGATCCTAAAGATCCTGAAATTGTTTTATTTGGACTAATTTTGGTAAGTCTTGGTCCTTTTACAAATTTACCTATAATATAGCCACCTATATCAGATGCCACACAACCAAGTAATAAAATAAATATTAATGATTTGAAAAATATATTTTGTGAAAATATAAAAAATATTAAACAAAATAAAAATACATATATAATAAAAAAAACATTTGAAAAAAATAATTGAGATTTATTTCTTAGAATTTTTTTGTTCATGCTAAAAAATTCAATTATTGAGATAATTCCTAAGAGAATTAATGATAAGGTTAAAATAAATTTTGAATAGAAAATTAATACTATTAATATTATTAGAAATATTGAAGTAGATATTCTTTCTATTAAATTTTTCTTAGTCATATTGATCCAAAATTCCTTTTTCTACTATGATAAGTTTTTATAATTTTTTTTAAATCATTTGATTTAAAATCTGGCCATAATTTACTTATAAAAAATAATTCTGTGTAAGCTAACTGCCATAGCATAAAATTACTTAACCGTTGATGTCCACCAGTTCTTATTAAAAGATCAGGAAACGCTTGTTTTTTTGTGTATAGGTTTCTTTCAATATTTTTAAGTGTAAATTTTTTTGTCTTTTTAAATGCATTAATAATTTCATATTTTGAACCATAATTGATAGCTAAATTAACATTTATCTTTTTATTTTTTTTTGTAAGATTAATAGTTTTCTTAAGTATTTTTTTCAGATTAGGAGATAATTTATTTAATTCACCCAAAATATTTATTTTGATACCTTGGGCGAGTACAGTTTCAATTTCTTTTAAAAAATAATTTTTTATTAATCGAAATAAATAAGTTACTTCAGTTTTTGGTCTTTTCCAATTTTCTGATGAAAAAACATAAAAAGTTACAATAGGTACTTTAAGTTCAATTGATTCTTTGACGATTTTTTTTACTGTTTCAACTCCTTTAAGATGTCCGTAATTTCTACTCTTTCCCTTTTTAACACCCCATCTACCATTACCATCCATGATAAAGGCAATATGGTTTAGTTTATTCATATTTGACTTATCTCTTTTTCTTTTTCTGAAGAAATTTTGTCAATATTATCTATATTTTGGTCAGTAAGTTTTTGAATATTTTTTTCTAATCCTTTGTTTTGGTCTTCCGAAATATTTTTATCTTTTAGTTTTTTTTTTAGGTCTTCGTTTGCATCTCTTCTTATATTTCTTATTGATACTTTAGCTTTCTCGGACATGCCTTTTAAAACTTTTATTAACTCTTTTCTTCTATCCTCTGTTAAATCTGGAATTCTTAATCTGATTGTTTGTCCATCTACTTGTGGGTTTATCCCTAACTCTGATTTTTGTAAACTTGACTCAATTAGAGTAATATTAGCTTTATCCCATACTTGAATAGAAATTAATCTCGCTTCTGGAACACTTACCGTAGCTAACTGTTCGATTGGCATTTGCTGACCATACACTTCAATTTTGATTGTATCGAGCATACTAGTATTAGCTCTTCCAGTTCTTAGAGTGGAAATATCTTTTTTGTACGATTGGATAGTTTTATTCATTTTTAATGAATAATTTTTTTCGTTAAATTCACTACTCATAAACTAAACTCCTTCGCCAACTTTATATCTAATAAAATCTTTAATTATTATTTCTTTTTGTAACGAGTTTTCTTTAAGTATGTCTGAAACCTTTTTCTTTGGATCCATTATCCAAATTTGATGTAAAAGAGAATTATCGCTAAGAAACTTATTTATTTTACCCTTTGAAATTTTTTCTACCATTTCAGCTGGTTTTCCAGAATTTAATATTTCGGCTTTAATTATCTCTAATTCTTTATCAACTGTTTTCTTTTCAATGCCATCTTTATCAATGGATAAGGGACTAGAAGCTGTAATATGCATAGCAATTTTTGTACCCAGCTCATCATTTTTATTTTCTGAAATTCCTTCGATCTTAACTATTGAAATAATTTTACCTATGTTTTTTTCTAATGCTGAGTGGACATAGTAAAAATTCTTACCATTTTGATTGTCAAAAAAATTAGTTCTTCTGATAGTTATTTTTTCACCAATTTTTGCAATTAAATTTACTAAACTATCTTTTACAAGAGTGCCGTCAGACATTTTTGTATTATTTAATTTGTCTAGATCGCCTTTAGATTTAAAATTATTTTCAGATAATTCCTTACAAAATTTTATAAAGTTTTCGTTTTTAGCCACAAAATCTGTTTCACTATTTATTTCTATAATTGAAATCTGGCCGTCTTGTTCTTTAATTAAAACTAACCCCTCAGATGCGGTTCTATCCATTTTTTTAGATGCTTTGGCGATACCTTTTTTTCTTAAAAATTCAACTGATTTATCAATATCTCCATTACTTTCATCTAGAGCTAGTTTACAGTCTTTAAAACCTACTCCGGTTATTTCTCTGAGTTTCTTAATATTCTCTAAAAGATTATCGTTTGACATTGTAGATTGTAATTTAGTCTATTTTTTTTTAATAGCAGTTTTGTCTTTATCTTTTTTATCCTCTATACCTTTGATAAATTTTTCTGCATCTTTAATTGTATTTTTTAAAAGTTCACAATAGAGGTTTATAGATCTTCGTGCATCGTCATTTCCTGGAATTGGATAATCAATACCCGTTGGATCTGAATTTGTGTCTAATACAGCAATAATAGGTATTCCTAGTTTTTTTGCTTCTGCTACAGCTAATGATTCAATATTTGTGTCTATTATAAAAATTAGGTCAGGTGTTTTTTTCATTTCAGATATTCCACCTAATGATCTCTGTAACTTTTCTTTTTCTTTACCAAATTTTAGTATTTCTTTTTTTGTGAAACCTATGTTTTCTTTTGATAATTGATCATCAAGTTTTTTTAATCTTTTTATTGAATTTTGTATTGTATTCCAATTTGTTAACATTCCACCTAACCACCTATAATTTACATAATATTGACCAGTTTCTTTCGCTAACTCGCTTATTTGTTCTGAAGCTTGTTTTTTAGTAGATACAACAAGTAATTTTCCACCTGAGGAAATAACTTTGTGAACTTCTAATAATGCGTTTTTGATAAATTCTACAGTTTGAGTTAAATCTATAATGTGAATTGAATTTTTTTCACCAAAAATGTACTTCTTCATCTTTGGATTCCACCTCAAAGTTTTATGGCCAAGGTGAACACCAGCTTCTAATAATTGTTTTATGTCGACTTTTGGTACGTTCATTTTTTTTCCGGTTAATCCACCACAGTAATTCCAATTTAATGGACCGGTAGGGCATCACCCTTGTAACTGTGTGCGAAATTAGTAACTGATATATACAAACAATTCAAAAAATCAACTATCTAAACAGTTATTTTTGCTACGTATTTCTTAGCTTTTAGAGCTTTTAAATGATTAAGATCAAATTTACGATTATTTTGTAAAGAATAACTTGCTAATTTATTGTTATTTTTAATAATTAAATTTACTTTTGTGTCTCCACTCTTAGCTAAAATTTCTTTTATTTCATCAATTTTAAAGTCTTCATTTAATTCAATAGTTACCTTTGAGTAAGGTTGTTTAATCATATCATCCAAACTTAATATCTTCCTTACATTAATTCTTTTTTTTATAGTTTCGTTTAATGGTTTATCTTTTTGTAACGTGAGAACGAAAGACTCTGACTCTTTTAGTTTTTCTCTATTTTTAATCAATATCTCTGAAAATAAAAATAACTCAAACTCACGTTTTTGATCACTGAATTTGATAATTGCGTAAGGTGTTCCTTTAGCACTTTTTTTTTCTTGAATTGACATTACTGTACCTGCAACCAGACCTTCATTTAAATCATTATTGTAAAATTCATCAAAAGACACTATTTGTAGCTGGCTGAAAACTTCTACATAATCGTTTAGTGGATGGTTAGTTATGTAAAATCCTAATGATTTAAATTCTTCTGCTAACAATTCTTTTTGTTCCCATTTAGAAGAAGGTAAAAATTCAAAGTCCTCTGTTAAGTCACTTGTGTTTCCAAATAAACTTGTTTGATTTTTATTTTTGTCGTCATTAACATTTTTAATTTGCTGTATTATTTTAGGTATAGATGTTAAAATTTTATTTCTATCTTCATTAAACTCATCAAAAACACCTGCTTTTGTAAGCCCTTCTAACTGAAGCTTATTTACATCTTTTGACTCTACTCTATTAATAAAATCCAAAAATGACTTAAATTTACCATTTTTTTCTCTCTCCTTTATAATATTAGAAATTGCCTCGAACCCCACATTTTTGATTGCTCCTAATCCGTAATAGATTTGTCCATTGATTGCTTTGAATTCTGCAAAACATTTATTTATAGAAGGTTTTATTATGTGAATTTTTAATCTTTTTAATTCTTCTACAAACTCTCTGAGTTTTGAGGTGTTTGTGAGTTCTGTTGACATTGTAGCGGCAATAAAATCCTCTTTGTGATAAGTTTTTAGATAAGCTGTTTGATAAGCAATAAGAGCATAAGCTGCTGCATGACTCTTATTGAAACCATATTGAGCAAATGGTTCAATTTTAGTAAAAACAAAATTTGCTACTTCTTTTGTAATCCCATTTTTTATAGCTCCATTTATGAATCTTTCTTTTTGCTTATCTAATTCTGCCTTCTTTTTTTTACCCATTGCTCGTCTTAAAATATCCGCTTCTCCAGCAGTGAAACCTGCTAAAGTTTGAGCAATTTGCATAACTTGTTCTTGATAAATAATTATCCCATAAGTTGGTGTTAAAATCTTTTTTAAAGTAGGGTGAATGTAATCAGGTTCTCTCACTCCATTCTTGCAATCGTTGTAAATTGGAATATTGCTCATAGGTCCTGGACGATATAAAGCAACCAAGGCTATTATATCGTCAAATCTATTTGGTTTCATTTGCTTAATGGACTCGCGCATCCCTGCGCTCTCCAGTTGAAATAATCCTGTGGTTTCTCCTGTAGACAAAAGAGAGAAAACTTTCTCATCATTTTGATTAATTGCACTTATATCTAAATTAATATTTTTATTCTTTAGTCTCTTTAATGTCTTATCAATTACAGTGAGTGTTTTAAGCCCTAACAAATCAAATTTAACTAAACCAGCATTCTCAGAAGAATACATATCATATTGTGTTGAGGGTAAGATAAGATTTGAGCTATGATCAACATAAAGAGGAAATTGTTCTGATAATTTATCACCAGCTATTACTACCCCAGCCGCGTGAGTGGCCATATTTCTATTAAGACCCTCTAGTTTTAAAGATAGTTCTAGGAGTTTTTTTACTTTTGGATTTTTTTTTACTTCTTCCTTAAATCTAGGTTCTCTATCAATAGACTCTTGCAAAGTTAAAGGTCGGGAAGGATCAAAAGGTACCATTTTACAAAGTCTGTCTACATGTCCATAAGATAATCCTAAAACTCTTCCAACATCTCTCAAAGCCATCCTAGCTTTAAGCTTACCAAAAGTGATAATATGTGCCACTCCATCTTTATATTTTTCTTTTAAATATTCAAAAACTTTATCTCTTTTTTCCTCACAAAAATCGATATCAAAATCAGGCATTGAAATTCTATCCGGATTTAAAAATCTTTCAAAAATTAAGTCGTACTCTATTGGATCAAGATCTGTGATATCTAAACAATACGCTACTAGAGAACCGGCTCCTGAACCTCTACCAGGACCAACAGGAATAGAATTTTGTTTAGCCCATTTTATATAATCTGAAACTATTAAAAAATAGCTAGCATAATCCATTGAATTGATAATATTGATCTCGTGATTTAATCTATCCTCATATATTTTTTTTATTTGTTCTATTTTTTTGGATGTATCTTTCTTTAAAATAAAATTTTCAATTCTTTTTTGTAACCCATCTTTTGCCTGTATAAGCAATTCATTTTCAGGTGAATTACTATTTTTATTAGCTATAGAAGGCAGGATAGGTTTTGATTTTTTTGGCTTAAAGTTAAATCTTAAATGAAAGTTGTAATTATTTTGTAGAGCCTCAGGAATATCAGAATATAGTTTTTTTAATTCGTGATTCTTTTTTAGGAAGTGCTGGTCACTTAATCTAAATCTATTTTTATCATCTACAAAATTTTTTTCCCCAATACATCTTAATACATCGTGAGCTTCATACATTTGTTCATTAATATAAAAAACATCCTGTGTGGCAATTAATGGAATATTTAAAATTTTAGAGTTATTAAGAAGGAAATTTTCAAAATTTTTTTCTTCATTTTCATGATGTCTTTGAATTTCAAAATAAATCCGATTTATAAAAAATTTTTTTAAAACACTAATTATTTCAATGAAATTTTTAAGTTTATTTGCTTGAAACAATTTACCAAAAAAATCTCTATAATTTCCAGAGAGTAAAATTAGATCTTTATTATTTGCTATTAAATCTTTAATTTCACAAGCTGGGTCTTCGGTTTCTTTGCTCTTTAAATAACTTATTGATGACAACTTAGTTAAATTTCTGTAACCCTCTTCAGTTTTAGCGTATAAAGTAATCTTTCCAATAATATTTTGCTCTTTAATATTGATCTGTGTACCAATAATAGGTTGAGTTCCAACTTTGGAGAGTTTTTCAGAAAATTCTAATGCTCCGCATAAATTAAAGCTATCGGCTAATCCCAAAGATTTAATTTTATTTATTTTACAATATTCAGCTAAATCATCAATTTTTATTGCACCTTCACAAATTGAGTATTGGGTATGAATTTTTATATTATTAAAATTTTTATCATCATCGAGCATTCACTCGTTTTATATTACCATCAGAAATAAACAACTTGTAATCGGCCCTGTTAGCAAGTTCTCTATTATGAGTTGCAAAAATTATTGTTTTTTTTAGTTTTTTTAATTTTAAAAAAATAGAAAATATTTCTTTTGAAGTTTTGTAATCTAGGTTACCTGTAGGTTCATCAGCTAAAATAATTTGTGTTTCAGCTATCAATGCTCTTGCGATGGCGACTCTTTGTTGTTCTCCACCAGAGAGTTCATTAGGAAAGTGATTTGCTCTATTTAAAATTTTAAGGCTATCTAAAATTTTTTTAGCCTTTTCTGTAGTTAATTTATTGCTCTCCCCTCTTATTATTTGAGGCATCATAACATTTTCAATTGCTGTAAAATCTGTCAATAAATTATTATCTTGAAATATAATTGAAATATTTGTTTTTCTAATTTCATCTTTTTGATCTTCAGATAAACTTTCAGTCTCTTGTTTGTTAATAGATATTTTTCCTTTAGATGGATTATCCAGTAAAGCCATTAGATGGAGTAAAGATGATTTACCTGATCCAGATGGACCCACTAAAGCTACAAGTTCTCCCTCTTTGATTTTGATATTAAATTTCTCAAATAAAGTTATTGATCCATTTATATGCTCAAAGCTTTTTTTAAGGTTAGTTATTTCCAATAAGATTTTACTCATACCTAAGAGCCCTAAATGTACTCATTTTAGAAATTTTCATTGCCGGTAAATAAGATGCAATAGCAGAAATGATTAATGAAATAATAAAAATTACTAATATAGAGTTTATGTTAATTTCACTTGGTAGTTTATCCAAAAAATAAATATCAGAGGGGAATATCTCAAAATTAAACATTGTTGATAAAAAAATTCTCAATTTTTCAATATTTATTGAGAACAAGACTCCTAGAATTACGCCGCTCACTGTGGCGAAAAAACCAATCGTCAACCCAGTTAAAAAAAATGTTTTTTTTATTGACTTATTACTAAGTCCTAACGTCTTTAAAATAGCAATTTCTTTGGTTTTATTTTTAATTAGTATTGTTAGTCCTGAAATTATATTGAAGGCAGCAACTACAACGATTAAGGATAATATTATAAACATTACATTTCTCTCAACTTTAAGAGCGCTAAAAAGAGATTTATTTAGATCTGACCAAGTATAAATAAAATAATTTTGATCTAATTTTTGGATTTTTTCTTTATAATTATTTGCTTCTAGAGGCTCTGTTAAAAATATTTCAATATTTTGGTCCTCTTTCTCTTTATTAAAAATTGATAACGCATCTTCAATATTTAAAAAAACAATATTTTGATCAAACTCTAAAAATCCTGTACTAAAAATACCTGCAATTTTAAAATTTTGTTGCTTTGGAAGAGCACCTATTGGTGTAGTAACAAATGATGAAGACATTACACTTAAATTATCCCCCTCGGTTAAATTATGATTAAAAGCAAGCTCCGAACCAATAAAAACTTGATTTGATCCAAAATTTTTAAAATTACCGCTAGTTAAATAATTAGAGAAAAATTTAGAAGTATTTTCCTCTTTTTTATCAACACCTTTTAGTATAACACCCTTGGCATTATCATTGCTAATAATAATCCCCTCGCCTGAATATGATTTGCTTAAACTGATATCTTTAAAATTTTCTTTTAGTTTTAAAATAAATTTTTCATCAATTTTGAAACTATTTGGTTGAATTACAATATGAGGATTTAATCCTAAAATTTTTTTCGTTAAATCTGTTTTAAAACCGTTCATTACTGACATCACAATGATCAATATTGCAACTCCTAACATGATGCCAAGAAATGAAAAGATTGAGATAATTTTTAAAAACCCTTCCTTTTTTTTAGGTCTTAAATTCCTATAAGAAATAAGTCTCTCAGCTTTAGTAAACAAGGTGTTAATCTTTTAATTTTAATTTGATTTTATCGAAACTTAATATTTCACTTTTCGACTTCAATTCTTGAAATTCAAAATTGTCCCCCTTGGATTTTGATCCGATAATAATTTGAAAAGGAACTCCAATTAAGTCATGTTTTTTAAATTTATTAGACATATTTTCATCAACATCATCTAACAATACGTCAATATTTTGTTTCTTAAGCTCTTGATAAATTTTCTCTGCTTTTTCTAGGTTTTCTTTATTATTTTTACTTATATTTGGTATAATCACTACGTCGAAAGGAGAGATGGATTTAGGCCATTTCATAACATCATTATTATACTTTGCTTCAATAGTAGCCCCAACTAATCTTGATACTCCTATTCCATAAGATCCCATTTTAACAGAAGTCTTTTTCCCAATTTTATCATCAATTAAACAATTCATTGGCTTTGAGTATTTATCACTGAAATAAAAGATATGACCTACTTCAATACCTTTTGTTATAATTTGATTTTCTTTTTTTACAAATTTATTAAAATCTTCTTTTTTATATTTTTCATCTGTCACCGCATATATTCTTGTAAAGTCTTCTCTCATTTTTTTAAGTGAAGCGTCCTCAAATTTGTATCGGTCTAGATCGATTTCAAAAATGTCTTTATCAGCGTAAATATCGCTCTCACCTGTTTCAGCTAATATTACAAATTCATGAGAAAGATCACCTCCTATAGGACCTGTGTCTGCAGACATGGGAATAGCTTTTAAATCTAATCTATTAAAAGTTTTTAAATAAGAGTAAAACATTTTGTTATAGGATTTTTTAGCTTCTTCATCAGATAAATCGAAAGAGTATGCGTCTTTCATGTAAAATTCTTTACATCTCATTACGCCAAATCTTGGTCTAATTTCATCTCTAAATTTCCATTGAATGTGGTAAAGAAGTTGAGGAAGAGATTTGTAAGATTTAACACTTTGTCTAAAGATATCCGTAACAAGCTCTTCATTCGTTGGTCCATAAAGCATTTCTCTCCCCTGTCGATCTTTAATTCTTAACATTTCTTCACCATAATCATCATATCTTCCGCTTTCTTTCCATATTTCCGAAGATTGAATAGTTGGCATTAACATTTCTTGTGCACCTATAGAATTTTGTTCCTCTCTAACAATTTGCTCTATTTTTTTCATGACTTTAAATCCAAGAGGAAGCCAAGAATATATTCCCGCCGAAGACTGTTTTATCATACCTGTTCTAAGCATAAGTTGATGCGATTTAATTTTAGCTTCTGCAGGAAGGTCTTTAGTAATAGGGATAAATAGTTTTGAAAGATACATTATTGTAAAAACTCTCTTAAATTTAATAAATCAGCATTTACAAGATAATATATAACTATAAAAATTATAGTAGTAATTAATGTGGTTATTAAAAATTTTTTTCTGATTTTGGGATTTTTGGGAGCTCCCGGGTCCATGCCTTCAATTTTTTCCTTAAAAACTTCTTTATTTGATTGAATTCCTATTGGTAAAACAGAAAAAAATATTATCCACCAAATCATTACATAAACAATTATTGAGCCAGTTATACTCATTAAATCATAGCAATATTGATATTAGTAAAAGG
>MDTD01156460.1_pt1 | contig 21530 bp, 16 predicted proteins | sample 811221 | NCBI WGS metagenome assembly MDTD01 (sample SAMN05326646, study PRJNA326480) | marine metagenome | isolation source: seawater | place: Pacific Ocean: South West | collected 2011 | reverse complement strand
GGGGAGGAGACTGATGAGATGACTATTGTACGTTTTCGAGCGGCAAGGCGCCTATTCACCAATCGAAGATACGATTGCGTTTTACAACTACAACTAAATCTTAGACCTCCTCCTATGGTCGCGCACGATTCGATTCTTCACCGGCTACGCCATGCCGTACACGGCTTCGTCTGAAAAATCGGATTGACCGTTGAACCTCTCGCGCGTTAACGCCCACATGGGATCCGCAGCCTCGGGCGAAAAAGTGTTTGGCTCGCTAAATGGAGCCCACATGTCTTTTAGTGCGTAATCGGCAATCGCCAAGCGAGCGTATTTGCGCGCGCTCGCTTTCAACACGTCGTCCAAGTAATCTAAAATGTTCACCGTCGGATCCAAGCGCCATTGCCACCCCTCTAACACCATCACGGTGACGACGGCGATCATGACATTGGGATCGAGGCACAAATGATAGCGCTGGACAGTTTCGAAAATCGCTCCCATGCACTCGCCGGCTCGCGGCGTTGACGATTGGAACTGATTCACCGCCCCCGCGATGTCTTTTTTGAATTCGCTGTAATCGACGTTGGCTTTCACGTTGTCGGCAAAGCTCAAAATCGTATCAGCCACCGTTGAACCGTCCCACGTGACGATAGCTTGAAACATCTTCGCCAAAGACGCTTGGTGAAACGGCGAGAGCCGAGTCGCGAGGCCCGTATCCAGGATGATGATTTCCGGCGACGCGTCGGACAGCGTCGGCACGACGCGCTCGCCGTCATCCGTCTCTTTTTTCGAAGTGTGCGCCTTTCCTCGAACGATGCTCGACAACGTGTGCGCGACGCCGTCGGGTAAACGCACCAAAATATTGCCTGGATGGAGATCGGCGTGCAAAAAATTGTCGTCGATGAGCATTTTGAAGAGAGTTTTCACGCCCAATCCCGCGAGCGTCTTGTTTTGCTCGTTGCCGAGCGCCTCCGCCGCGGCTTCGGGCGAGAGCAAATAGCTCGCAATGCTCACACCTTCCTCATACGTCTCCACCAAAATCTCCTCGGTGGCTAATCCGGGAATCGGCGTGGGAAAGCTCACCGCCGGCATGAGCAAGAAACTCTTTCTGAATTTATCTAAATTGTCGGCTTCGTGTCGAAAGTCCACCTGTTGAAGCATGTGCACTCCGAACTGCTGAATCGTATTCTCCAACTGCAAAGGCTCGAGCCACTTAATCGATTTCGATAAGCTTGCCATCCACTGAAGGATTTCAAAATCTCTCGTGAGCGCGTCGACGACGCCCGGATGTCGAATCTTCACGGCGACCTCTCTTTTCTGTCCGCCACGGCGAATTCGCCCGTTCACCAAGCGTTCGACTTCTCGACCCATCCCCGCCGCGCCGTCTCGCCACTCTTCGAGCATTCCCATCGCCGCGCGCGAAATTTCGCCGCTCATTATCAGCTCGACCCCCGCGCCGACGGAGCGCGTAAGGCGAAGCGCAAACTGCGTCGCCGTGAGGTGTTCCTCCGCGACGCCAGGAGCGAGTCTGGCGCGATGTATCTGCGCCACGCTTCCGCTCGCGAGCGGTTTTTCATCAAACCATTCAAAGATATCCTCGAATTTGCTCGCTGTCCCATCCGCCGCGACGCCGTACGAACGCTCTAAAATTCTCTTCGTTTCCTTCCACGAGTGTTCAGGTGCTCCTGCCTGGAGGCGCTCGAGTTCGTGACACATGGCGGCTGGAAACACGTCGTAACGCGTCGACGCCCATTGCCCCCATTTGATGAACGCCGGACCGGCGGCTTCGAGGATTCGCCTCAAGAGCCCGTACCAAAGTTGTTCGCCCCAGCTCCCCCATCCCAAGAGAAACGGAGCGAGGCACGCAAGCGGCGCAAAGGCGACGAACAACTGCACGGCGCGCAAGAACGTCTTCGCCCGATACGACCACGAACGTTTCATCGCCGCCACGGAAACCTCGACGGGGACGTCCAGCCGCTTCTCCAAGCACCGCGCGCTGCTCGTCGAAGCGCACGTTCCGATGACGCGCGTTCCGACGACGTACCCCGCCGCGACGCAGAGCGTCGCTGTCGACGTGCGTCGCCCGCTCACGCTCACCGCCGCCAGCGCCGTGTTGACCGCTTTTCCTCCGCTTGCGCCGGACGCCGCGAACCCGCTCCGCGCTCTCCCCGCGCCTCCTCGCGCGCTCGACGTCGACAGCATCGTCGGAGGCGCCCGCCGCCACGCGCGCGCCGTCGCCGTCGCCGACGCCGACGCCCGCGACGTCGATCGCGCGGTCGCGAACGACGCCGACGCCATCGTCGTCACCGACGCCGACGCCGCGCATCTCGCGACTCTTCGCATGGCGACGGCCGGCGGCGAGTGTCGACGCGATCTCGTCGGTGCGGGCCTGAGCCCTCTCGAGGCGCGAACCAAACGTCGAGCGCGCGCGCGCCTTTCGAGGCACGTTCTCGCGCGGGCATCGCCTCGATGACACAATTGATTACAAGACTATCTTAACGCGTCTCTTCTCTCTCACGCGTCGGTGTCCGTCGCTTCGACTGGCGTCGACGACGTCTCGCTCGGCGCCGATTTTTTCGCGCGCCGGTAGTCGCGCAGCTCTTCGTGCATTTCAGCCACCCTCTCCGCCTCGACGGTGAGCTGATTGATATCTGCCAGAGACATCGCGTCGACGTCGATGCGCGGAAGCATCGCTTCGCGGCGCGCTTTCGTGAGCGCCTCCACGGCGCGTTTCGTCTCACCGCGAGGCGGCGGCGGGATCCATGCGCCGCCGACGCGTGATTTATCCGCCAGCGTCGCCATCTCTTCAGTCAAGGAATCCACGGCGCGCTTGACATCCAACATGAGACTTTGATCGAACGGCACCATTGGTGCGGTGACGACGGACTGATTGTTGACGTACCACCGCGGCGGCGGCGGCGTGCCAGACGAAGGCGTGGGCGCAGCGCTGTTCATCGCGGTGTTCTCCGACGGACTGCACTGATCGTTTTGACGGTTGCGTTCACCCGACTCACTTAACGTCGCCGACGCGCGTTCCACTTCGTCTTTGGCTCGCGTCTCGCGCGGTGCGTCGCTCCTCTCGTCATCCGTCGGCGCCTCTTTCGACGCCTTCTTCATTCGCAAGACGGTCACGTCGTACAAGGTGAACTCCGTCTCGGATCGTGGATGCAATATCAAACGTCTACCATCCTTACGCAAGCCCAAAAGTCCCTCCATCAGGCCGGACGGCAACGCGCTCGCGTCACCGTCTTCCAGTTTCGCCTTGACGCCATCGGTGCGCCGAGACGTGTCGTCCCGGAGCGCGACCGAAAGCACGTCGTCGTCACCCGTAGAGAGACCGCCCTGTATGGATTCAAAATTGACCTGAACGCTATCACCCATCTCCACCACGGAAATCGACGCTTCCGAAGACGCTCTTCCCGCGACGTCGAGCGTGAAGCGCGTCGGCGTCTCGGACTCGCAGCTCGAACGCTTTCGCGCGGCGACGAAGTGTCCAATCGTGATTTGCGCCGCCACGGCGAGCCAATCGTTCTCGTTCCGCATCAGAGCGCTGAATAAAATCACACCGTCGTGGCGTATCGTCACGTAATTATCTCTCTGAGGCTCGCACGTGAGTCTCTCGTCTATCGCTCGACGCACGAGCGGTTGTTTGTCCGGCGAATAAATCAAGACGTCGCGCGCCTCTGCGCCGTCGTGATCCAGAATGGCTAGTCCCGCCGGACCCACGGGAACGTACTCATCGTTTTTCAAACGGTAGAGCTGCGCGATCGAGGCCCCGAATCGCACGCGTTCCGACGCGTCCCGAGCTGCGTCGTCGACGCCGTCATCAACGTCACCAACGGCGTCAACGGCACCAGCGGCACCAGCGGCATCAACGGCACCAGCGGCGTCAACGGCGCCAACGGCACCAACAGCGTCGTTGTCTCGCACACCATCGTCCTCGCCCCCCTCTTCATCCACGCTCGGTGTCGCGCCATCATCCGCATCCTCCGTCTCATCATCCGCATCCTCCGCCTCGAGCGGTGAGCGATCGGACGCCTCTCCCTTGGTCTCCTCCTCGACGTCTCCGAACAGGCGCAACACGCGCGTCTCGCTCGTCGGCGAACGCTCCATCGACCGACGAGGTGTGCCGACTACCCATCAATCAATCAATCAATCAATCAATCAATCGATGCAATCCATCAGCGTCAGTCGGTCGCGCGCGCGTCGATTCATTCATTCATGCGGGCGGTGATTCAGCGCGTCGTCTCCGGAGGAGTGACGATCGCGCGGACCAAGGTGCGACGTGACATCGATCGCGGCGCCGTCGTTCTCGTCGGCATCGGCGCCGACGACGACGACGAGGACATCGATTACGTCGTGCGCAAAGTTTTCAACACAAAGCTCTGGGAAAGAGACGACGAGACGCGCAAGCCTTGGAGCGCGTCGATCGCTGATTTAGGATTGGACGTGCTCATCGTCTCCCAATTCACCCTCCACGCCGAGCTCAAGGGGAATAAGCCGAGTTATCACCGAGCCTCGCCGCCGCTCGTCGCGAAACCCATGTATGAGAAATTTATGAGTAAAGCGCGCGACGAGTACGGCGTGCGAGCGGGGAAGATTGAGGATGGCGAATTCGGGGCGATGATGGAGGTTCACGTGGTGAACGACGGTCCGGTGACGATCATCGTCGATTCGAAGAACCGAGGGTAGGAGTTCTGTAATTGTTGTAGTGGTTGTCATTGTTCTAGTTCTAGATTCATCCGCAAGAGAAGACGGCGGCTCGCTCTCCTTCGCAACGCGCGCACGCGCACGCAAAGCCGTAATCGCGAAGCGACTCGTTTCTCTCCGCGAGAGATTTGGAATTATCATCGAGATATGACATCGTGATCTCTTCACCGGCCGCGATGTTTTTCCGAGCGACGATGACGCACGCGCCGGTGACGTCTCGCTCGCCCTTGTACGGCTGCGCGTTTGGGTCGCAGTCGTGGTTGAAACCGCTCTGAATCGAGAATAACGCGGTGCCGAGGCACGGAATGTCGTAATCTATATCGAGCGCGTCCAAGAGGGGTTGGGTGACGCGCTTCACCTCAGATTTTTCGTCTCCCTCCGGCGCGTCGTCGACGGCGAGAAAATAATTCTCCGTCGGGCTCTCTACGACGAGCTCGAGATTGTTCAACTCGAACGCGCCGATGAGCCTGCCGTACGTGTCGAGAGAAAAGAAACGAGGTCGCGCGTCAGCCTCATCTCTCCACGCCGCTCGAAGTAATTCCAAGGAATCACTCGAGAGCTGCCGCAACGTCCGTCTAAAAGCGCGTTCGTCGCTCTCATTCGCGCACTCGTCGGGCGTCGCCACCGACTCCCACCAAAGCGCGTTCGCCACGGATGCAAAGGGCGCGCGCGCGCAATCCTCGATCGCATCTTCGCTCGCGTTATCACACGCAGCCTTTCCTTTGCTCGACGACGCGGACAATCTCTCGACGTCGTTCCGTTTCGCATTCGCGCGACAACACATCGCGGCGACGGCTTTGGCGGCGAGAATGAAAATATCATTCGTCTCCGACGCGTGCGCGTAAAACTCTCGCAGCGCTTCCTTGTCGCGCGACGCGCCGCGAGGACCCAGACACATCATCGACTCGTGCGCGCGCCAAGAAGTCTCCGCGCACGCGTCTGAACAGTACACGTTTCGATCGCATCCTCCCGGGCACGCGACGGCGCGCGGACCGTCAAACGCCTCGGTGCCCGGAAGTTGCGCCTCGCCGTTCGCCAATCGCACCAAGTCACCGACGGTGAGACCGCTCGGAAGTGGCGTCGACGTCGACGCGCGCGCATCTTCGTCCACGATCCCGTATTTCCAGAGTAATCGCTCGCCAATCGACGTCGACACGTCGCCGACAAATCGAAAGCACCCAGCGCACGCGCGCGCGTGCCGTCTGTTGCCTTCGTGTTGCGCGGCGATGAGAGGTTCCTCTATGAGCACGCACTCGCCCTCCGCAAACGCGCGCGTGGAGAAAACGCCGCGTCCATGCCTCGCGGACGGTTTAATCTCCACGTTTGCCCCCGCGACGAGCTCTCCGGTCGCCGAAAGACGATGCGTGACGCGCTCGCGAGCGGCGGCGCGCCATTCGCGCTCCGACGTCGCCGCGTCCACGGGATCCATCGTTCGCGGGCGAGACCGTTCGTCCTAGAAGCGCGCGTTCGCCGATGTCACGACGCGGAGCCCGTCGACGCCGCGAGGTGGCGTCGGGACGCGCGACTCTGTCGACTGTGCCGACAGACGCTCGGGACGCGACGGCGAGCGGAATGAAACGGAAAGGTACTACGATGATTTTTGTTGATAACGTTACGCGCGGAGCAAAACCTTCAAAAGGGCCATCCGAATGAACAGACCGTTTTGAGCCTGTCGGAAGTAACCCGCTCGGGGATCGGCGTCGCAATCGACGGTGATTTCATCGACGCGCGGGAGCGGGTGCATGACGACGGAGCTCTGCGGCAACGCGTCCATGACGCTCTGATCGACGATGTACTTGCCGCTCGCCGCCGCGTAATCTTCGGGATTCTTGAAACGCTCCTTTTGGATGCGCGTTTGATACAAAACGTCCACGTCCGCTGCAACTTGAGCGAGATCGGTCGCCTCTTCCCACTCGATGCCCTTGTTCGTCAACAACTGTTTAATGTCGTCCTTCATTTTCACGACGTCCGGCGCTACAAAGTAAAACTTGACGTCGTTGAACTGCGTCAAAGCGCTCGCCAGCGATCGAACGGTTCGGCCGTTCGCTAAATCTCCCACGAGAGCGATGTTAAAGCCATCGAGACGCCCGATTTCTTTGCGGATGGTGTATACGTCGAGCAGCGCCTGCGTCGGATGTTGCCCCGGTCCGTCGCCGGCGTTGATGAGCGGCTTCTCGATCGCGTCAGCCGCCCTTCGCGCGGCGCCTTCGGTGAAATGTCTCAAGACCACGATGTCGGCGTATCCTTCGACCGTCCGCATCGTGTCCTCGAGCGTTTCGCCCTTGGCCGCGCTCGAATACTCGCCCGCGCTCTCCGTGCTGACGATGCCGCCTCCCAATCGACCCATCGCCGCCTCGAACGACAAGCGCGTGCGCGTGGACGGCTCGTAAAACAGCGTGCTCATCAGATATCCCTGCAGCATGAGCGACTCGGGCGTTCCCGGTTTCACCTTTGCCATCTCGTCCGCGACGTCGAAGAGCTCCTCCATCATGGCGCGATCGAATTGCTCCGCCTCGACGCACGACGTGAGCTCGGATAATCCGCTCGTGTACCGCGTCGCGCGCGTTCGCGCGCGTCCACGTCTCCCACAACGTCTCTTCGCGCCCTCTCGCCTCGCCGGCCGCGCCGCCGATGATGACGACGACGCCGTCCTCGTCATCATCATCGGCCTCGCCGTCATCATCACGCTCGTCTTCGTCGTCGTCGCCGTCGTGTGGGCGTGCGCGAGCAGATTCGACGTCCCGAACGCCGTCCCTCGTCCCCGCGCTCGTCGTCGTCCGGAAACCTACGCACGCACCGTCGCGGGCGTCACACTCTCGAGTGTGTGGTTTCACTCATCATTCGTTTTCAAACTCATCGCCTCGGTGAAGCCGAGATGAGATGAGGAGACGACCGGATGCGCGATGCGTGGTGGCGATGACGATCATGCGTGGTGTATTTTCAACAGTATTATTGTTCTTATTTATTACGTCAACGCGAGGGCGGTGACGTCAACGAAGACTTTTCGCGTGGGGATGCGCGTCGCGCCGAGCCGAGGCGCTCGCTCACACCGTCGCGTCGAGCCACTGCGGGGCTTCGGTGTTCTTCTTCTCCGGGAAGCCGGTCATGAAGAAGTCGGCGATAATGGCCGCGGCGCCACCCGCCATGGGCGCGATCCAAGCGATCCAGTGGCGATCCCAGAGAACCTTCGTCGAGACGGTTACGCCGGGAGTGGCGCGCCCCTTGACTCGAATAGTCCCGGCGACGGAGGACGCGAAACACCTGGCTGCGTTGATCATACCGCCGCTGATGTAGCCGGTGAACATGAAGGCGATGAAGTACGCAAGACCGATGAAGATGGAGGAAAAGAACGCGCTCTGCTTCAGCGAAGGGTGCGTTGCTTGGATGACGGTGACGAGGAACAGCCAATTCGCGATTGCTTCGGCAAAAAAGATGCGGCCGACGCTCGTGTCGCCCCAGACCCCCTTGGTGGCGCCGACGTGGCCAAGCGCGTCGTTCGAACCCGTGAGCCAGATGCACGTCCAACACACGCCGATGAGCGCGCCGGCGAGTTGGGACACCACGTTGGCGACCATTTGTTCCACGGTGATTTTTCCCGTCGCCATGAATGCGACGGAGACGCTCGGATTCATTTGTACGACCGTTTCCTTTCGGAACGCGTACGTGAGCAGAGTCACGACGGTGCCGTACACCATCGCCGTCGAGAATCCTTCGCCGTATTTCATCTGCGACGGCACGCACAGCGCGACGTAAGTCATCGTCGCGATGAATTCGATAATGCACCCGCGGGTGCTCACCGACTTGAATCCATCCTTAGCGTACGTCGGGCGCTTCACCGCCATCTCTCGTCTTCCCAGCATGTTCGGATCGAGCGCGTTTCTTTTCTCTCGGTCTCTCGGTCTCTCGTCTTTCGAACGCGAGCGAATTCCTTTCCGCGGCGTCGGCGTGTCACGTCGCCTCAGCAACCTTCGTGCCCCCCGATTGGACCATTGGACCATTCGGTTCTTTTTTCAACCGTCTTCCCGAATGAATCCCAAAGGATGACGATACAGACGACGACGATACAGACGACGACGCGTCGAACGCGCGCGGACGCGCGCGGACGTGGAATGGAATGGAATCTCTCGTCGAATGGTCGCGCGCGCGAGGCGTGCGCTGGTCCGAGGAGACGCTCGAGGTGAAGACCGTCTCGACGAGCGGCGGCGCGGGCGACGAGCTCGGGGCGACGCATCGCGGGATTTTCGCGACGCGCGCCATCGCGGGAGATGGCGAGGAAGAATTGATCGTCGTACCGCGCCGCGCGATGATCGCGTGCGGCGGCGATGGCGGCGGCGAGGCTGACGCCGGAGGACGGGACGAGGGAGCACGACGAGGACGAGACGCCGAGGACGCGCGGGACGAACTCGCCATCGAGTTGCTGCGTCTTCGAAGCGCCGGGAGTGAAAAAGGTGAGTTTGCGGAATACATCAATTCCATGCCTAGTACATATAATCTACTCCAGTCGTGGTCGGACGAGGAGATCGATGCCTTGCAGGACGCTCGGGCGAAAGCGCTCGCGCTCAGTAGACGCGAGCAGATTCGACGCGCGTACACCAGAAACAAGAACCGATTGGTCGATATTCTCGGCGAAAAGGGTTGTTCGTTCAGTGAATACGAGTGGGCGATGGCCACGGTGAGTTCTCGAGCCGTTTCTGTGCCGTTTCACGCAGCCGGCGCGCTTTGTCCGATGGGAGACATGTTCAATTACGCGCCTCCCGACGCGCCAGAACTGCTTGAAGTCGTCGGCGCGCCCATGCGTGGTGCCAGAGACTTTATGGATGAAAACCGTGATGACCACTGCGAGACGCGCGGTGCATCGCGTCTGAATGAAGATTTACCTCCCGTTCCAGGGTACGGTGCCTACGACGACGGCGAGAAAACATTCACATTCAAGACGGCTCAACAACCAGAAGGAAGAAGAGGCGTGCGCGCGGACGAAGAGATATACGTGTGTTACGGGGAATATTCAAACTTGCAGTTATTGGATTTCTACGGTTTTACTCTCGCACCCGATGAAAATCCGCAAGATGCGTACACGCTTGATGTGAACGGCTGGCCGCTCGAAGTGTTCGTCGGCGGGGTTTCGTGGATAGATTTAGCCAACCTCCGCGTCGAAATCGCCATCCAGTGTGCTTCAGCCACCAAGAGTAAAGTAAACGAGAAAGAAATACGCGACATCGCGCGCCGAGGAGGCGCTCTCGGTGCCGAAGCTGAGTCGCGAACGTTTGCGGCGGTGCGCGAAGCCGCCGCCGAGGCGTTGCTGAGTTTCCCAACCACCGCGCAGAGCGACGTCGAAGCGTTAGACGCACCCACGACGAGTCTATCCGAGAACATGAGACTGGCGATAACGTGGCGTCTTTGCGCGAAGAGAATAGTGCAGAGGGCGTACAGATGGGCGGACGCGAGGTGCGCCGAGGCGGATGCCGAACTAGCTGCTGGTGCTGTGTCGAACATCTCCCTCGCCCACGTTCGCCGTCCGAAATCGTGATACCAACATATTTGAGGTTCATGACTCGTCGACATAGCCATTATCGTGCATTAGATTGTGTAAGCCTAACAAAAGGCAACAAAAGGTCCGTGGTTGACGCGCGCGCCTCGTCGCCTCGAGGCGAGCCACGCGCGCGCCCCATCCGCCTTTTCAGCGCACGCTTCAGCGGTACGTCGAGCGCGCGCGAGCGGTGCGACGAAGGATAACGCGCGGATTTTTCGTACGCAGCGGTACCTGCGCGTGGACGCCCGCGAAACGCTGCGCATGGAGTCACAACGGCGTCGGGATCCCCGTGGAAACCCTGCAGCGCGTCCGCGGATCGTGTACTGACGTCGCGCCTTCATTGCCCCGAACAGGCTAGGAAACCCGTTATTAGAGATGGCGAAGCGCACGAAGAAAGTTGGTACGTACTCGCGATTCCGTCGCGCGCGGAGCTCGCGCCGTCGCGCTCGGTGATGCCGATGGAAGTCATGGATGAACGTTCTAGGGCTTGGACTCGCGAACGGCACGGATCGGGGCGCTCGCGAGGCGGGGCGACCGCGACGCGATGAAACCGAACCGAGAAATGTACTGACCGTAATACGTATCGTTCTTTGCGTCGCACAGGCATCGTTGGCAAGTACGGCACGCGCTACGGTGCGTCCCTCCGTAAGGTCGTGAAGAAGCAAGAAGTGTCCCAGCACTCCAAGTTCTTCTGCGACTTCTGCGGCAAGTACGGCATGAAGCGTTCGGCTGTCGGCATTTGGAGCTGCAAGGGGTGCAACAAGACCAAGGCGGGCGGTGCGTACAGCCTCGGCACGGGCGGCTCCGTCACCGTGCGCTCCACCATCCGTCGTCTCCGCGAAGCGACTGAAAAGTAAGCGAGCGATTCGGTGGCGCTGTGCGCGCGCGCGAGTTGTGATTCACTTCGAACGTGCGCGACAGGTTCATTGGACGTTTAATCAGTTTCGAATTAGCTAGTTTCGGTTGTAATGCGAGCGGTGGCTTGCACTTTCAACGCGCGTTCCTCGTCGCTGCCCGCACCCTGAATTGAACCCGTCGCACGTGAAACAAAACATTTGATACCGCTAAAGGCTATAGAATATGTATGTTACAAAACCCTAGGTAAATATTCGCATCGCGCCCTCACATTTTCATCGAGTGGTGCACTGGCTTCACGCCTCGCGAAGGCTGCCGACCGGAGAGCTTTTCGGCGGTCACTTCCGCCGCGAGTTTCCCCGATAAGATGGCGCCCTCCATTGAACCTAGAAACTTTTGCGAGGTGAAATCCCCGGCGAGCGTGAAGTTCTCGATGGGCGTGTTTTGAGACGGTCTGAACTTGTTCCGACCGGGAGTGGCGGCGTACACCGAGCGCGGCGTCTTCACGACGGCGGCTTTGCGGAGCTTCGCGCCCTCTTCTCCACCGATTTCGTCTGGAAATAAGTTTTCGAGTTCTTTCAGGGTCGCTGACACGATTTCATCATCGCTGGCGGCGATCCAATTCACATCGGAGCCGGCTGTCATATCGCAGGGTGCGAACACGAGCTCAAGCATGGAGCGATTCTCATCCGCGTACTCTGCGCAGCACTCGGACATGTCGGCGTAAACGCTGAGAAGAGGAGATCGACTGAAGACGAGGCCGTTATAAGGACGCAACTTTCGATCAAACCACAGATGAACGTTGATGACGGGAATGCCCTCGAGTTCGTCCAGTTGCTTGAAGAAAGGCATCGCGCGCCACTTTTCAGGCAGTTTGAGTTTCAACGCGTCCACGGGCATGGCGGAGACGTAGTGATCCGCCGTCACGATCTCCCCATTTCGTAACTTGACGCCCTCTACTCGACCGTTCTCATCGACGAGAATTTCTTGCATCGGCGTGTCCACGAGGACCTTACCACCGCCGACGCGCTCGATGTGTTCAGCCATCGGTGCGCAAAGTCTATCGGGTTGGTTTCCGTCCAAGAACGCCGTCTTCGACCCATGCGTTTCGTTGATGAAACGGTTCATCGCCGTCAAAATCACAGTCATGGACAACTTATCGGCGTCTATGAAATCTAAAGCCTTACCCATGGCGATAAACAACTCGTCTCTGACTCGTTTCGGCATGAAGTTCTTCTTCATCCACTCTTCCACGGACAATTCATCCTGTGCGTCGATGTACTCCTGGCCGCCGAGTAACATCGGCAAGAGCGGGATTCCCGTGCGGATCTTCTCCGTCCAACTAAGCATCTTGTCGTTAGATAAGATGGCCCATCCCATGTTGAAGGGCGCGGGTAAGGCAGGCGGGAAGAAGAATTTCGTAAACTCTCCCGGAAAATCTCTCATGGCGAAGGTCATGCTGTGTTCCTTCCACTGCAACCTATCCTCGATTTCCAGCTCGGCGAAGAGATTCATCATGTTCGGATACGCGCCGAAGAAAATGTGCAAACCAGTCTCGATCCAATCCCCATCCTTATCTTGCCACGCGCTCGTTTTTCCGCCGAGCATCTTCGCTCTTTCGATCAACGTCACCTCGGCCCCCGCGTCCGAACAATATTTCCCGCACGATAGCCCAGCCAAACCTCCACCGATCACCAACACGGTGGGCTTCTCGGTCGACGCTCGGTCGATTTGGAAGTTTCGTAGCTTTTGCGACAGCGCCTTGGCCTCGGCGTAGTTTTCGTTCGTCGGCACGTCCAGCGCAGGTTTCGGGAAATCGCCCAGACGAAGGGCGCTCGACGTCATCGTCATCTTTTTAGTCGCTCTCCGCGGCGACGCGTTCGACGCCGCATTCGAGCGACGGGACGAACGAACGCGTGACCACGCGGACGCGCTGGCGTGATCGGCGCGAATCGACATGCGCTGTGTTGAGCGCGACACTGCGGTGATTCCTCGTGTCGAGCGCGCGCCTGTAAGGAAATTTCTCTTGTACATGGTTCTCTTGTACATGTTACAAGCGGCGAGGCGAATCTCACTTCGCGGCGCTCGACGATGATCTATTCGTCGGGGCTGCATCGAGCTTGGCTTTCAGACGCACGACGTACTTTTTCACGTTCTCATCGCCTTGTCGCGCAAGTTCGTCGAGAAGGGGAACCAACCGTCTCGACTCGACGCGCTCTCGACAGACGCGATGACGACACACGTTGCCGAGAGAGTAAATGGCAATCTTGACGATGTCCACGTCCACCACGACCTCATTGCCTTCCGTCGGACCAGCGATGAGATTGATGATTGCATCGAGCGCGCCCGAGCTCACCATGAGACTGCACAGGACGCTCGAATTCCGCACGAGATTGCCGAGCGCGGCACACGCGTTTGACCGCGTCTTCGCCTCCTCTGACGCGTCGAGCAAGTGCATGAGCGGATCGACGGCGGCTGTGAGTGGGCCATAGAGCTCATCCGTGTGAAACGCGGCGTTGCCGATGGCGAATGTGGCAAACTTACGCGTGGTTCGATCTTTATCCCCGCAACGTTCGATCAACTTTTCCACTGTTCCGAGCTCTCGAAACTGTTCGTAGAAAAAGTTGTTGTGTCGACAGACGTTGCCGATGGCGTTGCAGGCTCTTGAACGCACAGTTGGATCGGAATGGTCCAATAAACGCGTCATCGGCTCCAAGACACTCGCTGCATCGAGCAATGGGTAGTTTTCCTTGTTCCCTCGAGCCAAGTGCATGATGAGGAGGAGCCAATCCGTGACGACGTGCGGAGTCCTATCTGAGAGAATTTTCGTGCACAAGACGGACTCGAGACCGCCGCTGGAGACGAATTCGCTGGCGAAAACGCGAGAACTCATCACTAAATAATGTAAGAGGGAAGTCAGCGACGGCCACGCCTCTCGATTAGCCACCTTGAGTCGAGATATCAACGTCTTCGCGACGTCCCGCCTGCTGAGAGTGCTCTTGAACCTCCGCATCGCATCCTCCGTCGTCCCTTGCTCCATCGCGGGTGTCGGCATGCAACTAAACGTTAAACGTATCAAATCTACGGCGGGCACGAGCACGAAATCGTTCGCCACGCTCGTGAACACCGTGAGCGCGAGACACAACGCTTCAGACACGCCGACATCGAGCAAAGTCACGACCGGGTGCTGCGTCCGAGAGTCCAGCAGAGGATCCATGGCGCGCAAAACTGCCGCGCACAACTTTGCATTTTCGATGGTGACATTTCGCTTGGACGTCTCATCCACCACTATCGCGGCTAAAATCCGTATTCCGTCTGCTGATATCGCCTGTGCGCGCACGTCCTCGCTGGCATCCGCGACGACTCTCAGCAATCGGGCGGAGTGCGTTTTCGTCGTCGCGTTCCTGATGAGTTTCTGCGTTCCATCTTTTTTCACCGACAACGTACCCGCGATGTAAGCAGTCAGAGGTCCAATTTCAGTGGCGGCAAACAGAGCACGGCATACCTGTGTCGCCGTCGCTTGCTTCGTGGATCTCGCTAACGTCTGGCACAAGGCGTCGGTGACACCCCCACCCTTTGAGTTGACCGGCCCGAGAGCGCCGCGAGTCGCCGCGAGCTCTGAACTGATTCCACGCTCTTTAGCGGCTTCGATCGCGTCCGCGATAGCCTTTGAAGCCGTAGTGGCGACAATTTCACCGATATCGCGACTCGTGTACCCCAATAATTTCCCAAGAAACATCAGATAACCGTTCAACCCGAGACCACACCAAGGCGTCGACCCGTCGGGAAACGCCACAGTGGACACCACTTTTATGGCTAAAGCTAACAACTCGGGCTGAGGGGGATCATTCGCATTCGCCGCCGTCGTGCAAGCGGCGATAACAGCCGCCGGGAGATCTTTCGTAAGCGCCACCGACCCGCCACCGACGCTCATCAAAACCTTCCTCGGAACCTTCAACATGGCGAGCAACGTTCGCAACGCTGACGCAATGTCTGCCATTTTCGTAGATTTTAACTCTATTTTCTTCGACGCGAGCGTTCTATTCGAAATGTAGCTCGGTAAAAATTTGCTGCGATGTGTGTTCTGCGGCTGAAGCGTCTCAAGAAGCTTGGAAAGCGCGGCTCTATCTCTGCGAAGGCCGGCGGCGGCTTCGACAGATTTGTACGCTTCGAGCTCGAGCTTTTGCAAATCTTCACTCACGTCGCCCAGGGTGGGGCCCAGAGTCGAGGCACCACCGCTTTCATGAATTCCTTTACGCCCATCGCCGACGACGCTTTGGCGTCGCCTCTCAATTTTCCTGAAGGCTGCTTCATTTTCTACGTTTACGTCCGAGTTGCCGTTCGAGAGTCCTTCGCCAGCGTCGTCCTTATCCTTGCGCACGAAGGGATGATCGAGCACGGATGGCCAATTCAATCGCTGTTGCGGTTTTTTGTTCAACAATCCTTGCAAAAACGATTTGAACGACGGCGACATCGAGTTCGGCCACGGAACGACATCCTTGACGATTCGTTGCATCAATGTGTACATGGACGTCGTGTAAAACGGAGTTTTACCGACGAATAGTTCGTACAGAATGACTCCCAAAGACCACAGATCTACGGTGTGATCGTATGGTTGCTCTTGCACGAGCTCGGGAGCCATGTACAGAGGCGTGCCTTTGATCGAAGTCATCACCAAGGACTGTTGGCTCATCGATCTCGCCAACCCGAAATCGCAAACCTTTACGCACCGATCCGCGCCTATTAAAATATTTTCTGGCTTCAAATCGCGATGAATCACCCGATTACTGTGCAAATAATGCAACGCATCGATTAACTGTATCGCAATCTCCCGCACCTCGCACTCCGGTAACTTGGTATCGTGCGTCAACACGTCGAAGAGCACCCCTTGCGCAAACTCCATGACTACGACTATTTCCTTCTTCGTCTCGAACGCGTCCAGCATCTTGATCACGTTCGGATGATCGAGCGTCTTCATGATGTCGATCTCGCTTCGCAACGATTCCAACTCTCGTTCATTCTTCCCGTGTTTCGGAATAAACTTCATCGCGCACGCGCGTCCCGTGTACCGCTGCCTCGCCTGAAACACTTTCCCAAACGAACCTTCGCCGACGGGTCGAAGGATGACGTAATCATCCATCGTATTCGATCCCTCGAGCGCGCGCGTTGGACGCTCTGTCGTCCCTCTTTCTTCCTCCATCGCCTCGGTCACCGATTCCGCCGCGCTCGCCACCATATCGCCCGCGCGCGATCGATACGAACGATTCGGCGCGCGCGACGAGACGCGACGACGACGACTTCACGCGACGACGACGACGACGACGACGACGATGACGATGACGACCTGTGTCGAGACGACGCGCACACACCGCTCCGCGCGCACGCCTCGCGCGACGGTGTGTGCGAACGACGCGGTCGAGGACGTGAGATCCATCCATCGTCCACGCGTCCGACGCCTCGGGTGACAGCTGAGGGAGGTTTGATTTCGACTCGAGACCCGCGCGGGGACGGAGGCGAGACGAGCGCGTCGATCGTCGATCGTCGAGGAGGAGGCGACCGAGAAGGAACGATGTGAATGGTGTGAGTGAGTATGGTTACAACACGGCGCGGGCGAACGATGGGACGGCGACGTCGGTCGCCGGAGGCCTTTACCTACCTCGGCCGCGGCCGCCTTTGCCTTTGCCTTTACCCCCGCCTCGGCCGCCTTTACCCGCGCGCTTGGCGGACGCGCGCTGACCGCGAAGATCGGCGAGTTGACGCTTATCGACGCTCGGACCGCCCGCGTTCCCTCGGTGGTATTTACGAGCGACGACGACTTTTCGAGGTTTTTTCACGCCGCCCGCCGCGCTTCGCCGCGCCTTGGCGAAGACGCGTTCAATCTCCTTCGCCTTGCTGACGTCGGGAACGTCGTCTTGCTCGATGATGGCCGCCGCACGCACGCGCGCTTGAGCAATCTTAGCCTCGGCGCGCTTCTTTTTACGCCAATTCGCTTCGGCAACCTTCTTAATGGGACGCGTGTTCACCGCCGCGAGCTGCGCCTTGGCCTCGGCGAATTCGGCGGCCGTGTACTGAGGAATAGGCTTCATGAAACGACGTTCATCCTCCGCGAACCAATCCGGAACGTCGTCGTCATCGAAGGCATATCTGTTGTACGCGTCTTCGATGAGCTCTTCGCGGTCCTTCTTGCGAATCATCTTCTGTCCCAGGGCTAAGATTCGGGCGCGCGTGTCGTCGGAGAGCTCGTCGACTTCGGAATCGTACTCGTATCCGGAATCTGATTCGCTACCGGTCGCGACGTCCTCCTCGGCTGCGACGACTTCGAAATTGTTCGCGCCTTTTCTACCCTTTTGACGTGTCGTCTCTTCGTCCGACTCGTCGTCGTACGTGTCGTCGCGCGCGCCCTTGCCTCGCTTCGCGTTCGCAACCTTGGCATCAGCCTTTGCCTTTTTTCCCTTCGCCTCGCGCGCCTTGGCTCTGAGATCGTCAAAGTTTTCTTCTTCTTCATCCGCCGCCGCACCCTTTCTTTTTTTGGAGGATTTCGCGCTCTTCTTCTTCTCCTTTGCGGGCGGTTCGTCCTCCTCGTCGCTCTCTGATCCCAAATCCGTCGCCGCGACTGCGCTCTTTTTACCGCTCGAAAACAAATCGTTGGAAAACCACATGTCGGCAGCCTTGGCGGCGTTCTTCTTTCGCTTGGTTCCGAGATCGACCACAAGCGGATTCGAGTCTTTCTTCGTCTTGTTTCGTTTGCTCTTCGGGACTTCCTCTTCCTCTCCATCGTCCTCCCACTCGAGCTCATCGCTGTCAGACTTGAACTCGTCGTCTGCCGGGTCGCTCGCGTCTTCGTCTTCGTCTTCGTCTTCGTCGTCCAGCTCTCCCGCCCCGAGTTGGGTGCGCTTATCTCTCCCCTTGCTCGGCTCGGTGAACTTTTCACCCTTCTTCATTCGCCGCGCCTTGTACATCTCCCACATGTCGTCCACCTCCCGGTCTAATCTTCGTTCCTCTTCCTCAGAGTCTGATTCCGCGTCCGAGTCTTCGCCGACGGCGTCCGGCTCTTCGTCGCTGTCGTACGCCGCGCCCAGTCCCGGCGTCGGTGCCTTGGAGACGACGTCGAGAGCGCCCTTGGTTTTAATGCGCGCGAGGGAGAAGAGATCCATCTCTTGCTCCACGATCGCCTCACCGCTGCTCGCCAAGCCTCGCGCCACGCGAAGTCGCTCCTTCGCTTTGATTTTCGCCTTTTTCTTCTTGTCGCGTCTCGCCTGCGCGTCCATGGAGCTCTTCAACTCGCTCATCTCGTTCAAGAGCTGATCCTTCTCCTCGTCATCGTCGTCGTCACCATCAGATGCTTCGTCTTCATCACCCGACGATTCCTCGGACGACTCGTCCGAGGAATCCTCAGTCTGTCCGCGACGTCCCTTTTGATGCTTCTTCTTTTCGAGACCGGCTTCCTTTCGAATCGTCATGCGCCAGCGAAGGAGAATCTTGAAATCAGCCTTTCCAAGCACGCCGAGATCGCTCATCAGCGAACGAATTTCATCAGTCGTGGTCGGATGGTTATCGAGATCCATCCATCCATCCTCAGGGGCTTCTAATCCCTTGTGATTCTGCGCGTCGGGAATGCAAAATGTCGTCAGTCGAAAGGCGTCATGAGCGTGTCGCTCGAAACGGAAAAAAAGATATCCATCGAAGGATTGAACGCATCCATGAAAGCCTCAGATGGGTAAACGGCATTGTACTAGAAGGTTTGTTTCAGCAGGGGCTCTGACCTCCCTTCAAACAAACTGTGAAGCTGAATCTTCATTGGCTTTCGGATGCGAGAAAAAAGCGTCGTCGGTGCGCGCGCTCACCTTGCCATCGAGAATGAACGTGTGGTGTGATCCGAGCATCTCGCCCGGTTTATCGTTCATGATGAAATCTTCCGCGGCGCATTCCTTGTACAGGGTGGACACACCGTCCTCGTAACCGCTTCTGTTACGTTTTCGCTTGCCATCCTTGGTAACGTCCACGAGTTGCGCCTCCGCCTCGGTGTCCGCGAACAAGTGTTTCGCGTCCAAAAGTCTGGGATCAATCTTCGTTGGCGCGAGGTATCCACTGCACACGACGTAAATCTCCGCAGACGTCCCGCGAGACGCCACCGGCTTCGTGGATTCAACCTTTTTAAACAATTGCTGACACGCGTACAACAGGGCGTGGTACTCGACGCTTCTGAAAACCTTCGTCACGAACCACCCTCCCGGCCCTAAAAACTCTGTCGCCAGACGCAACGAATCCAGCGTCAGCGCCGCTTGCGTGTACGATTCCTTTGCAAAGTTACCACCGACGTTCGGCGCGCCGTCGTGTATCACGACGTCGTACTTTAACCCCTGCGGCGTCGCGCGCTTGAGCGCCGCGCGGCAACTCTGCGTCGTGATGTCCTCCACCAGAGTCGTCACCCCTCGAATCGGTCGAATGGGCGCTAAATCAACACCCACGATCGTACTGTTCATCGGCATGTATTTTTGCGCCACCTGCAGCCATCCCCCCGGGGCGGCGCACAGGTCCATGCACGCCCTCGCCTTGCTCAAAAAGTCATACTTTCGATTCAGCTGCACGAGTTTGAACGCCGCCCGCGATCGAAACCCTTGCTCCTTGGCGAGGTAGTAGTACTTATCTGCGTTACACCGCGCGCGTTCGCGTCGTCATCGTCAGTCCTCGCGTCCTCTCGCGTCCACCGCACGCCACCAGCCGCCCGAGCTCATCATCGATGGCGGCGGCTGGCGGCTGGCGGCGTGCGTGCGCGCACACGGCTCGGTCGTCCCGCGCGCGTCGCGTCCCGCATCGTCGGCGCGCACCTAAGCGATGTTTTCCCTTCGCCTTACGACCCATGACGGCGGTCTCGAACGACGCTCGCCGTCACCGTCGTCCGCGTTCGAGTGCGGGAGTGACGATTGGGAAAGTCCTCCTCGAGCGACAAGGAAAATCGAGGCGGATCGACGGGGAGCGTTTGATTAGATTACAACGAATGCGGCGCGTCCATCGTCACTCGCCGTTATCGGGCGTGCTCGGAGCGAGGGAGACGTCGATCGCGACCTCGTGCACGCCGAATTCACGAGCGCGAGACGCGAGAAATTTGGAGAGTTCGTTCGCCTTGGTCTGCACGAGGAGCGCGTCGGCGTCCTCGGCGAAGGATTCGGGCGGAAACATGGCGGGAAGTTTGGCCAGCATGCGAAGCAAATGGAGAGCGCCGTAGCGCTCGCTCGGTTTCTTGACGGATGTATTGTGCCATTCGTCCTTGTACAGAAGATTGGCGTCGAGAGATCGGTCGAAGCACGCTTCGAAACCGCGCACGACGGCTTCCGCGCGCGCCGCCTTGACCTTGTTCGTCGGCGGAGACGCGCTCGCGAGAAACTGGTTCAGGACGTTGACGACGTTGACGCGAGGCGCGACGAACGGTCTCGGATCGGTGCCGCGAGACGCCTCGTAATCACACAGAAGCACCTTCCTGAGTGACGGTTGCATGGAGACTCGAATCGTTCTCTTGGCGCGTTCGTCCTCGGTGAGCGTCTTCGGCGCCGCCTCGCGCTCGGGCTCGGGCTCAGGCGCCGGCGTCTTCTTTCGCTCTTTCTGGCCGCGCACCGGTTCCCGACGCGTCCTCTTCCCCGCGCTCGAGCGAGCGCTCTCACCCGTGCGTCGTCTCTGATCTCCGCTCGATGACGCGCCCTTCGCTCTCTCGCTCTTGCCTCGTCGCTCCGCCCGTTTCCGCGTCGGCGCGCGTCCCGCCGCCGCCGCCGGTTTCGAACGCACCCGAGACCGATCGCGACTCTTCCACCGCGGACTCCCCGCGTACGCCCTGAGCACCTTCCTCGACACCCACTCGTCTCGCCGTCTCGGGAAATGAAACGATTCGTACCGCACTTTATACTCGTCTTTGTCTCCGCGTCGGCGTCTCTCCACCACCTCCACCGTGTAATCGTGATCGTCCTGCGCGCGCGAACGCGACCGAGACGGCGTCGGTCAGTCACGCATTCGTCTCGTCTCGTCTCGTCGCCGTCGTCGTCGTCGTCGTCGTCGTCGTCGTCGTCGTCGTCGTCGCACCGTCGTTCGAAGGAGTCGCGCGCCGATTTCAAAACCATCATCGTCGTCGAATTCGACATCACCGCCCGAACAGCGCGCCTCCTCGCTCGCGCTCGTTCCCGTCGATCCCGACCGCGCGCGAGAGGCGACGACGACCATGTCCACCCCTCGCCCGTCGCCCGTCGCCGAGTCTCGCGTCGCGAGCGTCCGCGGTGACGTCCCCGTCCGCGCGCGCGCGGGGTGTGGATTGACCCACACATCCTCGAGTCATGAACCTCCGATTCATCAATACATGCATACTTTTCAGTCATTCGTTCGTTACTCCGAGACTGTTCGAACGACAGAGTCGGACCGACCGTTCGACCGTTCGACCGACCGTTCGACCGTTCGACCGACCGTTCGACCG
>MDTD01068717.1_pt1 | contig 21530 bp, 20 predicted proteins | sample 811221 | NCBI WGS metagenome assembly MDTD01 (sample SAMN05326646, study PRJNA326480) | marine metagenome | isolation source: seawater | place: Pacific Ocean: South West | collected 2011 | reverse complement strand
TCAAAAGACTAAGCATTCGCCTCGCCTCGGCTAAATTCCTTGGCTTACCCAAAAGCTTATCGTCCAGATGAACGAGTGTATCAGCCCCGAGGACTGTTTTCCGGGGATTGGATACGGCTACCACTCTAGCTTTGGCCGATGCATTGCGGCGACAAATTGACCGTGCAGCTTTGCCTTTACCATGTGCTTCCTGTGTATCGGCAACAACCACACGAAATTTGACTCCCATCTGTTTCAATAGCTGATGTCTACGAGGGGACCCTGAAGCCAGAATAATCGGCTTCATGAAAAGGTCCTGTTATATAACCAAATCATATTCATTGACGGGTGAGTTTATTGGTCAACAGCAAAAAGTCGAGTCAGCCAAGCTTGCTAATCAGACCAGAATTTACTATATAAAAAGAACAACGTGCCTACACCCATGAGTTCTAATACCTCTACCGCGGAGCCGCTCTCAGCCGGCTTAAACTTGCAACTTTCTACAATGATGTTCCTCCAGTACGCAATTTGGGGAGCATGGCTAACAATTTTATATCCGTTCCTGATGGGATACCGAGAAATGCCTTTAAGTGATGTAGGCTGGATATTCTCAATTGGCGCAGTAGGCGCAATTGTGGCGCCGTTTCTAGCGGGACAAATCGCTGACCGTTATTTTAACACCGAAAAATATCTCGGGATCAGCCACATTCTAGGAGCCATTCTCATTTGGCAGTTGGCGTCCATCAGCACCTTCTGGGGGTTCTTTTGGTTCTCCCTTGCGTATTCAATAATTTACTCACCAACAATTTCACTGACCAATTCACTTTCATTTCATCATCTACCAGACCGAGACCGAGATTTTGGAAAAGTACGTGTATGGGGCACGATCGGCTGGATTGTGGCTGGAATAGTTATGGGCCACTGGCTACTTGCTAGCTGGACCCCCAACGAAAAAGAACCCGCCAAAGGAGTTACACTCGAACAGATTTATAACGACGCCGGAACTGATCAGGTGGCGGCTGCGATAGCAAAGAACCCCAAACAATTGGATGGAGTGCTCACCGTAAAACTAATTCAAAAGGCTAAGGAAAAAACCGTCACCGCAATTTTAGAGGATGCAAATAAGGAAGTACCTCAGAAAACCGCCACCGACGAAAATGGCGTCGCATTGGTAGATGATAAAGGCGAAGAAAAGACGATTATAGATTATCCCGCTGCTAAAACCGCGGCTTTGACAATACTAGACTCAAACGAAACTGAGCTGGCAAATGCAGAAATGAAAACTTTAGCAAAAGACATTCAGACCGGCTCACAAAACAAAGGACGAGCCGATGCGTTCCGTCTCAGCTCCCTGCTCGGAATTATCATGGGAATCTTCTGCTTTATGCTACCGAAGACCCCTCCTGCCAGAAACGAACAAAAAAGCGCCACAGTTGCCGCCTTAAGCGAAGTCAAACGTCAACCACTCATCACACTTTTCCTTTTAGCTGTTCCCATAAGTTGTATCCACCAATTTTACTTTGTATTTGCTTCCGATTTCCTCACACAGTTTCAAGCTGGCGCCGCTGGCTTTGTTGAGAAAGTCAACAGTATCTTCGGAGTTGGCGGAGGCGGCCTGATGACCATTGGCCAAATGTGTGAAATCGCAGTTCTTGCAGCAATGCCGTTTGTCGCTAAACGCCTCTCGCGAAAAACACTTCTTGCCACCGGAATCATAGCATACGGACTACGCATGTTCCTATTCGCCTACGTAAACTCATTCCCAGAAACAATGCACCTAGCCATCGTCATCATTGGCTCAGCGATGCACGGCTTCTGCTTCGGCTGTTTTATTTTCATAGCCTACATGGTGGTAGATGAAGAAACAACTGACGACATAAGAGCAAGTGCCCAAAGCCTCTTCAACGTTGTCATTATCGGCGTGGGCATAATTGTGGGTAGCAAAATATCAACTGGAATCGGTGAATTAGCTCTAGAGGATGGAGTCATGAATTACCCAAAACTCTTCAGCTATCCAATGTGGGCAGCAGTAGTTTGCTTGATACTTCTATTAGCATTTTACCCCAACCGATCGCTATCAATCGAAAACACCGATTCAGGAGAGAGCAACAACCCGGAGCCATCAGACAAAGGGGAATCTCGATCAGTAACAGAAGATGACCCTGAGCCGGATAACTCAGAAGAAAAAACAACCCCAGAAAAATAAAAACACTTGCAGTGAACCCCGCCCTGCGTATTCTCAGCGCGCGGGATGGAGCAGCCCGGTAGCTCGTCAGGCTCATAACCTGAAGGTCGGTGGTTCAAATCCGCCTCCCGCAACCAAATTTTGCCCCTGATTTTTCAGGGGCTTTTCTCTTACCCCCTAATTTCAGCCAAAACCTCGGCTGCGTGTTCCTCAGGCTTTACCTTAGCCCAAATCTTCTGAATCTTTCCTTCTGGATCTATCAAATAACTAATCCGGTGGATTCCCTCATATTCCTTACCCATGAATTTCTTCAACCCCCAAGCACAGTATTTATTGGCGATTTTCTGGTCTTCGTCAGCCAACAGCAAAAAAGGCAAATCATATTTTGCAACAAACTTGTCGTGCTTGGTTGTCGAGTCACCGCTCACACCCAAAACGACCGCCTTGGCTTTTTCAAAATCAGCGTGTTCATCACGGAACGCGCAAGCTTCCTTTGTTCAGCCAGGCGTGTCGTCTTTTGGGTAGAAAAATAGCACGACGTGCTTTCCCTTGAAGTCCTTGAGAGAAACCTGCCCCCCTCCGTTAGTAGATGCAGTAAAGGCTGGCGCCTTTGCCCCCTCTTTTAATGTGATATCTGGTCCTAATGCCATTGCCACTTCAAATTCAGGGGAACTTGCTCAACTGTCAAGCCACACCTATTTTCATGAACTTCCAGATTCGACTCTAAGCTCATCATATTGCCGCAATCCTTCCCGAAAATAAAAAACCCCAGTGATAACGGTTGTTACAGCAGATATGACGGCAAGCCAGAACGTCCCGACTGGCGGTAATTTGCAAAGCACCCACCCAATAACTATCATCTGGAAGACAGCTGAGGTTTTACTCATATAAATTGGCTTCACCTCAACATTACCCATGACCAAATATAAAAGAATACTCCCGATCAAAATGATCGCATCACGTCCGACCACAGCCACCGTTAACCAGAGGGGAATGCGTTGACCAAATGGATTGTGCTCAAACTCGATTGTCAATAAGACCAACCCCGCAAACATTAATAATTTATCAGCAATCGGGTCCAAATAGGAGCCAAGCTTGGTTGCTTGCCCGCGATACCTCGCCAGATACCCGTCCACCCCATCACTGACAGTAGCAACAAGGAAAATTACCATGGCTATATACCAATGGAGATGTGCTTCTGGGCTACGGAAATAATATAGTAACTGCGCTACAAAAAATGGCACCAAAATGATGCGCCCAATAGTTACTTTATTAGCAGTCGTCACTATTTACTCCAGAGATTTGACAGCAGTGGCTCGGGAAAATCAATCCATCTGAGCTATAGCTTTGTCAAAACGGCTCAGGACACGATCTCGACCCAATACAGTCATCAAATCATAAAGACTTGGGCCAACCTTCACCCCTGTGCAAGCACACCGAGCTGGCATCACTAGATTGCGCACTTTTAGCCCTAATTCATCGGCTAAGGCCTTAAGCGCACTTTCGAGGGACTCAGGAGTGAAAGTTTCAATATCGCCGTATTTCGCCCTCAGTTGAATGAAGGGCACCTTATTCTCCGGAGCAAATGCCTTTAAAGCCATAGCCTGATCATACTCAAAATCATCGGTGAAATAAAAACTGCAAAACACGGGTAGTTCATCAATTTTCTTCACCTTATCCTGGCAGGAAGCAAGTGCTGCAGTGATATATTCATCTGTTTCGTTGCCAAACTCTACCCCCGCAGAGGCAGCCATAAATCTGTACTGCTCCATGGGGAGCATACGTAGATGCTCATAGTTCATCCATTCCAGCTTTTCCAGGTCAAATCTTGCATTCGCTCTATTGATTTGGGGCAGGTCAAAACGTTCAATTATCTCTTTCATTGGTAATACCTGCGAATCATCCTTGGGTGACCAACCAAGCAGACTCAGATAGTTGTTTACCGCATCAGGCACATAACCAGCCTTTTGCCATCCCTCAAGAGATGCCCCATCATCGCGCTTACTCATTTTGCTGCCATTTGAATTAAGAATTAACGGTATGTGTCCGAACTTTGGCGGCTCTACTTCAAACGCTTTAAAGAGTGCGATGTGCTTGGAAGTGTTAGATAAGTGATCCTCCCCTCTGATAACATGAGTGATTCCCATCTCAATATCATCGACCACATTCACCAAATGAAACACTGGCTTACCATCAGAACGAACAACCACAAAATCAGGCTGAAGCTCTTCACGATCAGTCAACTCCCTTAGGACATCACCGCAGATCAGATCTGGAATGGTAATTGGTTCGCGCGGCATACGAAAGCGAAGGGCTCCTTCATCCTCATACAACAGCTCTTTTGCCCTTAACTCCTCAATCCGCTTAGCATAAATATCTGTACGCTGCGATTGATAATAGGGCCCATACTCACCAATGCTCTCGCCTGCCGGGTCATTCGTCGCAGGGCCTTCATCCCAATCCAAACCCAACCAGCGGAGTCCCTCCAAAATAACGTTGATCGCCTCAGGCGTATTACGTTCATCATCAGTATCCTCAATTCGCAGCACAAATTTGCCACCTGTATGTCGCGCATAGAGCCAATTGAATAAAGCGGTTCTAGCACCACCAATGTGCAGATATCCCGTGGGGCTCGGAGCAAATCGGACGCGTACACTCATGGACGCGGAAGATAACTGGCGAGTTTCTTCAAAACAACACAAAGTGCCCCCAGTTTGGGAGTATAAGCGCCTGCCTCCTTGGCCCGCCTGAGAGGCTCCAAAAACATGCTCTCCAATTCAATTGGGTTACCCTTTTCAAAATCAACAACTGTAGAAGCCCTATAAGCCCCCATAGCCCGAGTATTATCGATCATACGATTGGCCAAACCAGCCCCCAGAATAATGCCTTTTATTTCTGCGGTGTGTATAATTTCAACCATCAGCTGCTTAAGACAATCTCTCCACACCGGATCACATAGTAATTGATCAGTAGCCCAAGGCGCACCCAGCTTATCAGGCAAACGCCCCGACCCCATTGAATCCCAGCCTGCGGCGGCGGCAACCCCGCAGCCGTTAAAAGGAATATTCCAGACCAGTTTTTCCCACAAAGCCTCTTCAAGATTTTCTGTAAATGTGCAGGGAATAGCAGCATCTTTAAATAGTGACGTTATTTTTGCTGCCCGGTCATCCATGACTCTTGTGAACTGCCCTATCACAATCTTTCCAAAACCTTGATGCTTGACGACACCGGGTGAAACCCGGTTTAGGCAAACAAAACACAACCCACCCATTATTTTTTCATCACCGAATAAAGCCGCCAGTTGCTCGTAATTACCGAGGCCATTTTGAAGGCATAAAATCGTCGTCTGCTTACCAACCATGGGCGCTATCAAATCCTTATATTGACCATTTGCCGTCGTCTTCAGGCATACTAATACTAAATCACATACTCCGACTGATTCGGGGTTATCATAAATACACGGCTTCAGTGATATTCGGCGATTGGAACTATCAATATGAAGGCCCTGATCACGAACAACTCCGAAATCACTTCGAAGGAGCATGTGAACATCAAGTCCTGCACGACTAAGTAGCCCTCCATAATATCCACCAAGAGCTCCCACGCCAATAACACCAATTTTCACGGGTCAAAATTTACTTCATGAAATAAAAAAAAGCGCCCCATAAAGGGGCGCTCTGAATTGATAACAAAAGTTTCTAGACGCCGATCGCCTCTTTTGCTGCTTTAAGATAGGTGAACTTAAGTTTTTTCTTTGCTGGAACCTTTACAGTTTCGCCCTCTCTTGGACCGAAACGCATCACCATTTCCCGTGCTTTAGTCTGACGGATAGATACTTTGCCTAATCCGGGGATAGTGAACCCATCCTTTGCGTTTTTATAAGCTAATTCCGCCAAGGTCTCCAAGGCCACCTTTGCCTGTGCCTTTGAGATGTCCGCACCCTCAGCTACCGCAGCAATCGTTGCAGTTTTAGTAAGTTTCGCCATATGTCTTTTTCCTTTGGTTTAAATTGGTCGCCCTGCGACTTGGCGCAGTAAACTTACCTTTAGGTGTTTCCAGCAAGGTAAAAACGGAGCTTTTGGTTAAAATGTATTCACAAATATGCCTGTTTTTTCAGCACAAGCTTGACTTGACAGCCTTTAAAGCAAACATCAGCGCCTCTCATCAAATATGGAAAAATGCCCCGAAAAAGTGGTAATTGCTCTTTTGCAGCATTCTTGTGGCAACGAAGAAGAAGCCAATCTTAATTATTGCCTAAACGCTGCAAAAAAAGCAGCCGATAGGGGTGCAAACATTGTTTGCACCCAAGAACTCTTTGCCTCCCAGTACTTTTGTCAAAGCGAGAATCACTCAAACTTTAATTTAGCCGAGCCCATTCCTGGGCCGAAAACTGAAGCCCTCAGAGAAATTGCTTACAAGCATGATATTGTCATTGTCGCTTCACTTTTTGAAAAACGAACTGCCGGAATATATCACAATACCGCAGTTATTGTAGATGCAGACGGTTCTTTACTTGGAACATACAGAAAAATGCATATTCCTGACGACCCGCTCTATTATGAAAAATTCTACTTCACCCCTGGAGATCAGGGTTTTCAGGCTTGGGAAACAAAATACGGTAAAATTGGCGTGCTTATTTGCTGGGATCAATGGTACCCGGAAGCTGCTCGACTCACGGCATTGGCGGGAGCTGAAATACTTTTTTACCCAACCGCGATCGGCTGGCATCCATCAGAAAAAGAATCCAACGGAGAATCTCAGTGCTCTGCTTGGCAAACCATTCAACGTAGCCACGCCATTAGTAACGGCTGCTACGTTGCTGCCGTAAATCGAACTGGCCATGAGAATCCCGCCGGAGGTGACGGCATCGAGTTTTGGGGGCAAAGCTTTGTTGCTGCACCTAGTGGACAAATTTTAGCTAAAGGATCCGTTAATAAAAATGAAACCATTATGGTAGAAATTAATATGGCTGAGATTGAGAAATCTCGCACTGAATGGCCTTTTCTACGTGACCGGCGAATAGATGCCTACGAGGGATTATCCCAGCGCTTTTTGGACTGATGAATTACCGAGGCAGGATTGCCCCAACCCCCACTGGCCAACTTCATTTAGGTCACGCAAGAACTTTTTGGATCGCCCATGAACGCTGCAAGGAAGCAAATGGTACCTTATTGTACAGAAATGAGGATTTAGATGCCGACCGGTGCAAAGAGGAGTATCAAAAAGCTGCCATCGAAGATTGCCGCTGGCTCGGCATTGAATGGGCGGGTGACACCATTAACCAGTCCACCAGGACAGAATACTACCATGAAGCCTTTAAAAAATTACATCATGAAGGTCATCTTTACCCGTGTATTTGTTCTAGAAAAGATATCCAAGGAGCAGCCGCAGCCCCTCACGGCGAAGATGGGGAAACCATATATCCGGGCACTTGCCGAAATAGCGACACAGCGGTGTTAGACCAACAGGCAAACTGGCGTTTCCGCATCCCGGAGGGAAGGGAAATTAAGTTTGAGGACGGTTCTCTAGGACCTCAAAGTTTTACCTGTGGGGTGGATTTCGGGGATTTTCCGGTATGGCAAAAAAATGGAATGCCCTCCTACCAACTCGCAGTAGTCGTGGATGATGCAGCCATGAAAATTACCGAGGTTGTGCGAGGAGCTGACCTATTAGTTTCAACTGTCCGCCAATTACTACTTTTTGAAGCGCTCGGCCTTACGCCACCTTCTTATTACCACTGTGAATTAATGTGCGATGAAAACGGGAAACGTCTCGCTAAACGCCATAATTCCCTGAGCCTGCAAACTTTGCGCAGAAAGGGCAAAACACCTGAGCAATTAAGATCCGAGTGGTAAAACTTCCCGACCAATCGGTAAGCAACTGATCTTTAATGGCTCTCTCGGCGGCAAACTAGGCGGGTTGTTAGTCCCCATAGTTCACCCAATGATTATTCCCCCTCATTGGCCAAAACGTGGCCGGGAATGGTACAGGAGGGTGGATTAGTTAACCCAGTAACCACATACTGTCCCCCACTGGGGCAATTGGTAGAAACACCATCAGCAAGGTAGGGAGTAATATCAGCAAATGTTACTGCTGCATCAGGAGGCTTCCCTTTGTCCAACTGCCAAATACGCATTGCCTTATCAATTTCCCGAAGATTTTTCACACAAATTTGTATGCTTTTATCCTGTTTCTCTGAAACAGTATAAGGAATTAGAACTACCACTCCGATCAGTATGATTACCGCGACAAGAATCCAATCAACGGTTGCAAACCCATTTTTTTTAAGTAATCCCATTTACGAATTACTTGTTTCGCTCAAGCAAATCATGGCCTTCAGTACTGCAACGAGGAGGTTCGCCCACTGAACCTAGCACATAATCTCCTCCCAAAGGACAACGAGGAAGCTCCTTGCCAAGAAAACTTTGAATGTCTTGAAGTGTGACCGGTGAACCCTCTTTTAGCTCTTTCTTAGCAGCCCACTTACGAATTGAAAATTCTAGATTCTCAAGATTAGCCCGACACCGGTTAACATCTGCCTTTTGATCCGCCCGAATTTTATTTGGTACGGCCACACCTATCAGCAGACCAAAAACCGCCATAAGTAATATGACTTCAAAAAGAGTAAACCCACAGGAGTTGCGACAACTACCTGTTCGACCGCCCGACATCTTCTGGGTCTCCCTCCTCATCTTCTGACAAAGTATGCCCGGGAACACTGCAAGTGGGATCCTCGCCAACTACGGTCACCGTGTACTCTCCTCCCGAAGGACAACGAGGAATTCCATTGTCAAATTCACCTTCCAAATCTTCCAGGCTAATCTCGGTTCCTTCAGACCTTCTGGTATTAAGCGCCCAATTCTCAATGGTAAGCTTAATCGTTCTTAAGTTCGTTTTGCACCCAGTAGCTTGAGATCGTTTCCGGGCCTTATTGACACTTGGAATAGCAATAGCAGCCAAAACCCCAATAATAGCCACCACAACCATAATTTCCACAAGAGTGAAACCCCGCATTTTGTTTGCTGAATAATTCATAGTAACCTCTGACAGACCACTACCACATACGCTGCAAGCAAGCAACTCGTTACACTATTTGGTGCACTTTATCACCTAAACACGCCGGGCATGCCTCTACCCAGTGGCCAGAAGAAACCTCACAAAACGGAGGCAGATTTTCCAAATGTTCCTTGTTGTGGACAATTCCGCTCCTAGGAGCAAAGCGGCAACCATCAGGCGGATCAATAGGTGATGGCACATCTCCTTCCAGTATTATGCGATCTGGTTCGTGCATCGGATCGGCTACAGGAATAGCTGAAATTAACGCTTTGGTATAAGGATGAATTGGATTTGAATATATTTCCTCAGAAGGCGCCAACTCTACGATCCTGCCAAGATACATCACTGCGATACGATCGCTAATATGTTTTACCACAGCCAAGTCATGAGAAATAAAGAGATAACTTAGACCCATTTCACGCTGTAACTCCATCAGCAGGTTCAATACCTGACTTTGAATGGAGACATCCAACGCACTTACCGGCTCATCGCAAATTAGCAATTTTGGTTTCAAGGCCAGTGCTCTGGCAATACCAATACGCTGGCGTTGACCCCCGGAAAACTCAAACGGATAACGTTGAGCAGCAGATTCATTTAAACCAACCTTACGCAATAAATCAGCTACCCATTGTCGGCGCTCCTCACGCGTCCCCATGCCGTGAATAACAAAAGGTTCTTCCACGATCGTTCCAATGGTGTGCCTTGGATTTAAAGATTCATAAGGATCCTGAAAAATCATCTGAATCTCTCTTCGGAATGGCTTAAGTTGCCCACGTGATAAAGGAGCCAAATTTGTTCCCTCAAAGTGAATTGATCCAGCCGTAGGCTCAAAGAGACGAGCGATAGTCTTCCCGAGCGTGCTCTTACCACAGCCACTTTCACCCACCAGTCCTAGGGTTTCTCCCTTTTTAATTGATAGGCTAACCCCATCGACCGCTTTACACGCAGCAACTGCCCGGCGAAAAACTCCACCCTTTACAGGGAAATGCATCTTTAAATCTTTTGTCGCCAGAATGGGTGTTTCGCTATTCATCTAACGCAAATAGGGCAAGCCTCCACCCAATGACTTTGATCCACCTCCTGAAAATCAGGCCTTTCTTCTAAGTGATGTTGTTCATGTTTTCGTTCACTCCTCGGGGCAAACCGACAACCTGGTTTCAAATCCTTCAAAGCGGGAACCATTCCATCAATGGTATTTAGCTTGGTTTTCGGTGCCCCATTAAGGCGAGGAATCGAATTTAATAAACCTTGAGTATAGGCATGGCGCGGTTTTGCAAAAATTTGCTTTACCGAGGCACGCTCCACAACACGACCGGCATACATCACACACACTTCATCACATGTCTCCGCAATAACCCCCAAATCATGGGTTATTAAAACAATCGACATTCCCAAATCCCGCTGCAGAGATTTCATTAAATCCAGTATTTGCGCCTGAATAGTAACATCCAGTGCTGTTGTAGGCTCATCTGCAATCACCAGCTCTGGACCGCAAGCCAGTGCTATGGCAATCACCACTCTTTGGCGCATGCCTCCTGAAAGTTGATGCGGATATTCCGTTACTCTAATTTCGGGAGAAGGGATACCTACTTTTTCGAGCATCTCAATGGCCTTGTTCCAAGCTTCATCAGGGCCATAATCATTATGCTGGGTTAAGACTTCACAAATCTGTCTACCAATTTGGTGCACCGGATTCAAAGCCGTCATAGGCTCCTGAAAGATCATGCTAATTCGATTCCCACGAATAGTCCGCATATCCTCTGCGGGTAAAGTGCGAAGATTCATTCCATCGAAAAGCACTTCACCCTGAAGTATTTTACCCATGGGTTGAGGCAATAGCCGCATAATCGACATTGCCGTTACACTTTTACCACAGCCACTTTCTCCCACAATCCCCAGAGTACGGCCTTTGCGGACATCAAAGCTCACCCCATCAACAGCGGTTACCTGCCCCTGATCTGTGTCAAATGCCGTGACGAGATCACGGACTTCAAGCAATACTTCACCCTCAGATTCGCTCACAGTCGGTTTTATTTCCGGTATTGATCGTAGACCCTGACAGTTTTCTCGAATTTTTTCCCAGATTTCTTAGCCGCCTGCGTCTGAGCCTTGACATCGGTATCAATCCAGTGAAGGTGAAATTCCTCCATATCACGACTTTGTCTAACATTAAATCCCTCTGGCCATTTTACCCAACGCCAATACCCAACACGATACCAAGGCTTGGCCCAGGCGGGAATAAAACCGGCATGGTCATGCAATCTTTGGATAAGATCGTGGGAGAGTTCAGTAATCTCCTCAAGCCCCTCAGCGTCCCGATACTGTTGGATGCGCTTATCGAGCTCTCTATCGGCAGTCAGAGTGGAGTTATTGGTGTCGGGCTTGGGAGTAACCCCTTCGCGCAGTGACCCGTCAGTGTTGTAGAGCTTATCCCCCTCTTCCACATAGGCATTATACGAATGGTAAGGCTCAAAGAATCGAGGGTAAAGCTCCACTGAGTTATTCAATCCTCCGAATGAAATTTCATGCTGTTTTTCATTGGTCTTCTTCCAGCCAGCAGTTAACTCAAGCATTTCTATATTCAATTCTACTCCGGCCTTTTTTGCTTCTTGTTGCAAAACCGTGAGCAAAGAAGAAAACCGCTTATAACCCGTTGTTATGGTGAAGGAGAGCCGTTTACCAGCCTCATTTTGGAGAATACCATCGGCCCCTCGCTTGGCAAAGCCAGCCTTGGCAAAGGCAGCTCCAGCCTTCTCCACGGAAAACTCACGCGCTTTCACCTTGGAATTACTTCGGCCTCCATATCCGTCTGCAACCGTCTGCATCCGTTCAAAATCGCCGTGAAATATCTCCTTATTGACCAAATCCCAATTCATTGAGTAATGCAACCCTTGGCGTATGTCCTGATTATCCAAAAGGGGCTTTGAGCAATTGATTCGCAAAGCCCATGTCGGTCTTGGGATATCATTATAGAACTGGGCTTTGTGAATATAGCCATTCTCAACCTCCGGAGCATCATTGGGCAGTTTATCGTACCAGTACTCAGGCAAACTCAAGCCATGCCAATCCAACTCTCCCTTCCTAAATAGCTCAAATACCTTGGCTGGCTCACGAACGACCGTAATACGAATTTTCTCCGGGTTGAACCGATTCTTATAGAACTTCTTTTTATCCGCCCACCAGTTAACAACGCGTGTGAGGGTAATCGACACTCCATCATTAATATTTTCTTTTTTTACCTCATAAGGTCCAGCGGTGGGTTCAAACTCCCACTGGTAATCTTTAAGAAAATCCTCATCAAGTTCCTCATAATGATGTTCTGGAACCGGACGAATAGCCGCCTTGGTGATGACATCAGGCTTTGCCTTATAATAGGTAATTGAAAGAACTCGTGTATTATACAAGGTAATATTAAGGAACTTCTTGTTATCGTAATAATCATTATACCAGGGAGCTTTAATATGCTTGCTGCGCATAAAATAGAAATGGAAGAAAAAGTCTGTCACCTGAACCGGTTCTCCATCTGAATAACGAGCATTGGGATCCAGCTCAAAAAAGACCGTTTTCTTGTCATCACCCACTGCCCATCGCTTCGCAATTGCGGGAATATACCCATCAGTTTCCGGATGTTCGTGGACCAGCGCAAAAACATTGTTATCAAGAATATGACGCCTAAACGAACCACTAGCATCGGGACCAACAAACCGTAACGTACGGGGCCAATCACCTGTGTAATGGTTCATCGTCCCACCTTGTTTAGCGTTTGGAGAACTGAAAACAGGTTCATCAAGACCATCCTCCCATTTTAGATTATCCGGTATATCCTCAGTCTTTTTTATAGAAAAAAACTTCGGCGAGGCTTCATAAAAATCCTTCACTTCCTCAACTGAATCAAGCTCCACAGCTCTCACTTCCACTGATGCGGCTGCTTTCGGCTTTCCACCGCTTCCTCCCGATTCACTCGAAGCATTGTCTTTAGGCTTGCCGCAACCCCAAAAAATGGAAGCTATTGAAAAGGTCAGTATTAAAGCCCCTATCTGATTTATTATTTTCTTCATATCTATTCGTAAGTTGAAAATTTCTTAGGATCAAAGGCTTCCCGGACTGCCTCGCCAATGAACGTGACCATTGTCAGCACCAAAAATATCGCCGTCAACGCCGAACCGATAATCCATGGTTTTTCCCGTATATACTCCTGTCCAAGGCGCAATTGATGCCCCCAACTAGGGGTGCCTTCAGGCAAACCAAAATTCAGGAAATCCAGGGCGGTCACCGAGGAGATTGCCGCAGCAACAGTAAAGGGAAGAAAAGTAACGAGCGTGGATACTGTATTAGGCAATAAGTGGCAGAAAACGATTCGCAGAGGCCCTGCCCCCAATAGTATTGCCGCAGAAACGTAATCGCGGGCCTTTTCCTTGTAGGTGGAAGCCCTCATGTAATAGGTCATGCTCGTCCAGCTGAAAACAACCATGATGGCCAAAAGCATCAGAACTCGCGTCATCATACCCACTTTACTCGGCAGAACTGAAACCATAATCATTACCATATAAAGGAATGGAATATTTGCCCAAATTTCTACCACCCGCAGCCCGAATAAATCCGTCAATCCGCCAAAGTACCCCATTAAACAACCCAGGGCCGAGCCAATGAAAAAAACCATGAAGGTGAAACCCAATGCAAAAAGCATGACGATTCGAAACCCATAAAAAAGTCGGGCGGCAATATCTCGCCCTGCATCATCAGTGCCTAAATAATGTTTGTGTTCACGACTAGGAGCAGCGAGTTTCCCAACTCCTTCTGAGAAGTTCGGTTTGTAGGGGTCGTGTGGAATAACCGGCATAACCAACCAACCTTCTGCATTCCCGTCATTCCATTTATCCTGCAAGTCCCGATAGTTAACCGGATAGCTATAAGGCTGCCCATCCGCATCCTTTTCCATTCCGAAGAATTTCCCAGTACGAGGAACCTTCGGAGTATAAACCCATTTTATGGGATAAGTATCTGCCAGAGCCGGGAAATACCAGTTTCCCTTGTAACGAACAACCAACGCTTGATCGTTGACGACCAATTCACCAAACAGTGAAATGAAAAGCGTTACCACCAACAATATAAACGACCAATAGCCTCGCTTGATCGACTGAAATCGTTTGAGCTTCCGTTTGGTAAGAGGATTAAGTTTCCAGAGCGCCATAATCCCTTAATCAAATCTTACCCGTGGATCCACCAATGCCATTAGAAAATCCGAAATAATATTCCCTACCAACATTAATAAAGCCGATAGCATCAAGACTCCCATCACCACCGGAAAATCCCGGTCAATGATGGCGTTAAACCCTAGCAAACCAAACCCGTTAATATCGAAAATTTTTTCTATAAGGAATGAACCAGCAACAAAAAGAGTCACCTGATGACCCAAATTAGTTGCAATAGGAATCAGAGAATTTCGAAGTGCATGACGCCGAAGCGCGTCCTTATACGCAACCCCCTTGGAGAGGGCTGTCCTCATATAGTCGGCAGCTAAATTATCCATTAAATGATTTTTCATCAACATAGTAAGAAAGGCAAACCCGCCAACTAGATAAGCACACAGGGGGAGGGCCGAATGGTGAAAAACGTCTTTAACTTTTCCAGAAAATGACAAGTCATCAAATTCAATACTGGTAAAACCCGACGCTGGAAACCAATCATTATTTACCGCACAAAAGAGGATCAATAAAAACCCCAGCACATAACCCGGCACTGCGTAACCCATAAAAATTAAAACCGAGGTGCCATTATCAAACCAACTATTATGTTTAACGGCCTTAAAAAACCCCAGAGGAATGCACACTGCATACAAGATGAGAACCGTCACCACCCCGAAAAAAGTTGAAACCGGCAATCGCTGCAAAATTACTTCTTCAACAGGCTTACCGTAACGAAAGGAACTACCCAAATCGCCTTGAATGATCCCTGAATGCTCCTCTCTATATACTTCCACACGTAAAGCCCCTTTGGCAGCATTCGGTCGGGGTTTCAACAGCCTCCATTCCCAACTACCGGCAAACTCATCAACATTAGTTAATGTGACCTTACCCGAATCATCCCGCTCTAATCGCATCCGTTTCTTCTTGGGCTCGCCTTCGACAAGACGAATACGGACACTCGCTTTTGTCTCCTCCGGAGCAAATTCGACTTCCCTGTGGGATTTCTCCCGCGGAAGCATTCCCAGCCAGATCAGATAGGAGGTTCCTATTGGCTTATCCAAACCATAGTACCTCTCGAGATCTTTTCTCTGTTCTTCGTCCAATAAACCCGTATCAGCCTGCCCACCCCCACTTTCCTCACTAACCTGCTGCATCTGCATCATAGCCTGCTCGATGGGCCCCCCAGGGGCCATTCTTGTAACCAGGAATACCACGAACGAAATCCCCAACATTGTGGGAAAGATCAGAAGAAAACGCCTGATGAAATAGTCGCGCATACCGTGAAATCAGATGGGTAAGTTGGCTAAAGTAGGGACGTATTGCCAGCCAAAACGCAATCGACATCCGGTAAGCTTTTGCGCAATCCTCTTGGGCAGATGCAAAAGCTCACCCTTGGACATTCACCTGATCCTGATGATGCGTTCATGTTCTACTCCCTGGCTGAAAACCTAATAGACCAACAGGGCTATGAATTTGAGCATATCCTGCAGGATATTCAAACCCTCAATGAACGCGCCGCGCGTGGTGAACTAGATATTAGTGCCATCAGTATCCACGCCTATGCCTATGTTAGCGAACAATATGCCCTGCTTCCCAGTGGAGCGAGTATGGGGGATGGCTACGGACCGATGCTCGTGGCCAAAGAGCAGATATCAAAAAAAGATATCTTAAGTAAAAAAATCGCTGTCCCCGGGGAGATGACCAGTGCATTTCTGGCCTTACAATTGTGGCTCGGCCAACCCAAAGAAAATTTGAACTATATCGTAGTACCCTTCGATGAAATTTTTAAGGCAGTTAAATCAGATCAAGCTGATGTGGGGCTGATTATTCACGAAGGCCAATTAACTTACCAAAATGAAGGACTCACTTGCTGCGCTAATCTCGGCTCATGGTGGGGTGAGGAAAATGATGGCCTCCCTCTACCTCTGGGAGGAAATGTAATCCACAAACGTATTGCACAAGCCGAACGCAAAAGGATAAGTGATCTCCTCACCAAAAGCATCCAGTACAGTTTAGATCATAGAGCTGAAGCCGTAAAACATGCTCTACAGTACGCCCGCGACATGGGAATAGAACTGGCAGATGAATTCGTGGGTATGTACGTAAACCATTGGACTCTTGATTATGGCGAAAAAGGGCGTGAAACCATTAGGCGTTTCCTGGGCCGCGCACATGAGGCAGGGCTCATTCCTCACCGGCAGGAACTTGAATTTGTAGAATGATGAAATATCGGCGCTTTGGTAAAACAAATTTGGAAATGCCGGTCTTCTCTTGTGGTGGGATGCGCTACCAACACAAATGGGATGATGTTGAATGGAAAGAGGTTCCTGTTGAAGGCCAAAAGAATCTGGAAGCCACTATCGATCGGGCAGTTGAGCTGGGCATCAATCATATTGAAACTGCACGTGGATACGGATCATCTGAGATGCAACTAGGCCCAGTTCTGAATAAATTTCGCCGTGATGACATAATTGTACAAACCAAAGTTGCCCCCTTTAAGACTGCCAAAGAATTCCTTGATACCTTCAATACATCAATGGACTACCTTCAGCTAGACCATGTAGACCTACTTTCTCTCCATGGAATCAATAATAAGGAATTACTAGACTGGTCCCTGCAGGAAAATGGTTGTCTTGCCGCTGCGCGGTGGCTTCAGAAGGAAGGGCGGTGTAAACACGTGGGTTTCTCCACTCATGCGACGACCGATATTATCCTTGAGGCAATTGAAAGTGACTTTTTTGATTATGTGAATCTACACTGGTATTTCGTTAATGACCTTAATTGGCCCGCAGTGGAGGCAGCCTCAGAACGGGACATGGGAGTCTTCATAATTAGCCCCAATGACAAAGGAGGGAAACTATATACCCCCCCACCTAAACTGACCGATCTCTGCTCCCCCCTTCATCCCATGCAATTTAATGCGCTATACTGCCTGAACCGACCCCAAGTGCATACCCTCAGTTGTGGCGCGAGCAAACCTAGCGATTTTGATTGTCATGTTGAGAGCCTGGAGCACTACGATAATATCGGAGCCACAATCAACGATATTGAAGAGTGCCTACGAAATGAAATGAGCAATGTTCTCGGTAAAGACTGGTGTTTAAACTGGCACAAAGGTTTGCCACATTATGTAGATGTACCGGGGGAAGTAAACATCATGGAAATTCTTCGTCTATGGACCTATGCTAAAAGTCTAGACCTGGTGGAATGGGGTAAAATGCGGTATAATCTCCTGGGCCAAGGAGACCACTGGTTCCCCGGAGAACACTTCTCAAAACTTGATTTAGACACGGTAAAAAATTGCCTAGGCAGTAGCCCCTTCGCAGACCAAATTCCAGAAGTTCTCGCTGAAGCTCACGCCCTGATGCACGACGGCGCAATAAAAAGGTTAAGCGAATCTGATTAGTTACACAAAAAAGCTATTTCTTGCTTCCACCACTAGCTTTATTGGGATCGCTGAGATTCAATTGTTTAAGCACCTCATCTGTCAGGTCACTGCCATCGATGCTAAAAACTACAATTGGAGCGATCGCCGCTGATTTCCCAGCCTTATCCAGAACATGAGTGTACCCTTTAGCCTTGGCTTTTATCGCAACAACCTTTTGAATTTCTTCCATAATTTCATCACGGACCTTGCGCATTTCTAGCTCTAATTCCTTCGCGCTTGCATTTTGATAAGCTTTAATCGCCTCGGCAAGTTGACCATATTCTCTCTGCTTCAACTCAGCCTGCCCCTGCCTTTTGGCTCTCTCGGCAGTCGACAAGCTCGGATCATTGAGAGCTTTAATCATTCTCTGTAAAACCTCACCCATCTTACGGAGATCATCTTGGCGTTCCTTGATTTTCCCTACTGCTTCATCTTTCTTTTTCTTAAATTTTTCATTTTCCTGACCTGTTTTCCAATACTCATTATAAACTTTGTCGAGGCTAATCGTCGCAATTGAATTGGCGGCTTCACTGGTTTCCAGCAGAGCAATGCATGCGAATAGAATGATAAAATTTAGGTAATATTTCATAACAATTTTTTTAAAATGATGTGGTGTAACCCATATTTATACTAAACCGCCCACCTCCGCCATTAAATCCATCGTCCGTAAGAGGGAATGCGTAATCTAGCCTAACTGGTCCGAGGAAGGGGATTTCCAATCGAATACCAAAACCATAATCATCGTTATATCCCCCAGTGGCAAAATCATACGAATTGGCATTGAGAACTCCTACATCATAAAAGGTAGCCAATCTCATAATCTGAAAAGGGGTAGGCACGCTGTACTCCATGGTTGCATGCATCATCGTATTTCCGCCGATATAGTCTCCCGCACTTCCACGTGGCCCAACCTCTCTATAAGGATAAGCTCGCAAATTCTTTGAACCACCCAAGTAGGGACGATAGAGATAAGGAATCGTATCTCCGCCTTCCAAACTATCGTACGATTTGGCTTGAGTTAAAAACTCGAGCACATGCCCTTCCCCTAACCCTTTGAAGTACCAAGCACTTTTTAGATGAATACCGTAAAATTCCTTATCACTACCCAATGCGCTTCCCGAATATTCCAAATCTATCGACGAACGCTGGCCTTTATTTGGAAGATAACCACCACCACGTGTATCGTAAACAAGGCCTGGACTTATTACCGAATATAGATTCATTCCTTCCTCAGCGAGAAGCTCAGTAGATGCCGTGCTCTTCATATCCACCAAACCAGCGTCCTCAACTGTATATCTTAATTTTCCACGAAAATTTTCATCTCCAAAAAATGCTCTTTCTAAGCCAATCCGGATACCGGTTTCCTCAACGTCGAACTTATCATGAAAATATTCCATTTCCCGTGAATAGATACTGGTACTAAACTTCAGTTTTCGGCCCATAAACCACGGTTCCTGAAAATCCAACTCGTAATAATTAAGTTGACCACCAGCAATGGTTTTAAGATGAACCTTTTGACCCGCCCCTTGCAGAAAATGCGGCCGCCTCCATCGCATAATATCAAAATTATCTTGCGAGAGAATTACATGTGCAAAAGCCCCGCTGTCAGTACTAAGCCCACCTCCAATTTGAAAACGCCCGGTATTGGTTTCTCTGACGCCTATTACTAGATTTTCAATCGTGGAGCCTCTTTCGCGGTCACTGTATTCTGGCCTAGCAGACACACCTTTAAAAAGGCGCAAGCCTTCAATACGCCTGCGACTGTTCTCCATTTTTCCCAAATCAAAAGGCTCGCCGGGCGAGATCGATAGCTCTCGACGTATCACAAAATCTTTTGTTTTTGTATTGCCTTCAATTTTGACCAACCCAACTTTAATCGGTCGACGCTCCCATTTCAGCTCTCCATTATCTTCAAAAAAATGATTACCTTCTTTAACTTGGAAGGTAATATCCATAGTGTTGTCTTTTAGGTTAGGTGCTTGCACTACAGATACGCTAGTATCAATGTAAGCCCGACTTCCGTAAGCATCGTCTATTATCTCCTGATCAGAGTCCTCAAGTTCCTCATTCCGTAAATGGTTAGGGTGAAAAACCTCCCCTTCTTCTGAAGAAATAATACTCTTCAATACTTCCGGAGGAATAATCGGCTTAAATTCTGGAATCTCCTTAGTAGTAATTTCTTGAAACTCGCCTTTAACAAATCTGCCGTATTCTATCTGTATCTTACCTACCCTGTACTGAGCACCTTCTAGGATAGTAAAAATAAAAGGCACTCGATCATTATCATCCATGTAATCCTCAAACGCATCTTCAGCGTCATCAAGTAAGTCTTCAGCATCATCGAGCCTTGATTCGGCAATATCAACTAACCGATTAAGGTTATCAGTGTTATCATCAGTTGCATCAGCCAATCTACGCTCAGCACTATCCAAATCTTCTTCTGCCTTAGAATGTGCCATACGTGATTGGAATAATTTTTCGCGCAAACCCGCGTATTCTGGCGAAATTAAGACTTGGTCAGCCCCATGACTCACTACTACCTCAACATCCAGATAACCTTCATCCCGATAAAATTTCTCTATACTCTCCCTATCTTCCTTGTATATCTGGGGCTTTAACTTTCCATCATCCACAAACCAAGAAATAGGGCTATACCAAACCCTACGTTGCCTAGTTTTTACTTCTTTCTTCAACTGATTATGTTTGAAACTTAAGGGTTCAGAAGTAGACGATTTAAAGATTAACTCACCACGATCAATACGAAATTCCTCACCCTCACTGATGATATACCGCACAGAACCACCCACCCGCTGACCCTTGACACGAACTGGATAGTAGCCTTTCTTTAAATACTCATCTTCCAAAGCCTTCTCATCACTGTGCATCTTAGCAGTGTTAAACTGTTGGCCCTTGCCCATCTTAATCACTTTTAACAGCTTTGAATCTTTTATCCGGAGATACTTAGCGTCTACCAAGTCCGCAGGTGCGGGGTTACTTATTTCGCTTTCATCTGGCTTAAGCAAAGGCCGATAAAGAAATAACTCCACACTTGTCACCAACGGAAACGTCTTTACTTTAAAAGTTAATTTTACTTCATCAGGACCAACATTCTCCTCCACCACCCCGACACTTTCAAACCTACCTGTCTTCATCAAAGCCACAACGTCTTCATTTATCCTGCTTGGGTAATATTCATCTCCCTTCTTGGTCCGCATGTTGTTTCTCACATACTTCTCATTAACGTTACCAAGGCCGGATATATCTATACCAATTTCAGTTATGGCCTTTTGGCCATAAAGATTAAGACCAAGCAAAAGGAAGAGCACTAATATCCCGTAGATTTTTTTCTCTCTAATCATTTAATACATCTCCTGCGTCAATCCTAGCCGCACTTTCAAAGCGTGTATATTGCTTAAGAAACGTCAAAGGCACATCACCCGTAGGACCGTTTCTCTGTTTAGCCAATAGTAAGTTAATTGGCACCCCATCCCCCTCGCCTTGAGTAGCCTCGTCTGGATCGTCAGAATGCGCCCTGTATAACAAGCCCACCAAATCTGCATCTTGCTCAATTGACCCCGACTCACGCAAATCCGACAACCTTGGTTTGCGATTTTTTTCCCGCTCCATTTCACGGTTTAACTGACAAAGCACAACAATTGGCACAGACAACTCTTTGGCCAAACTCTTGATTCCACTC
>MDTD01075489.1_pt1 | contig 21542 bp, 24 predicted proteins | sample 811221 | NCBI WGS metagenome assembly MDTD01 (sample SAMN05326646, study PRJNA326480) | marine metagenome | isolation source: seawater | place: Pacific Ocean: South West | collected 2011 | reverse complement strand
CCCGCCTCCGTTGCCTCCTCCGTCGCCACCTCCACCCTCCCCACCTCCCCCGAGCTCACCACCGAGCCCTCCTTCAGAGCCTCCACATCCACCACTGCCACCCTCTCCGCCTCCACCACCCGAGTCGGCGGATTGGATCGTGTGGCTCCTCTTTGCCATGCTGCTTGTGATCGTCCTGGCCGATTCCGTAAGACGATTCGACAAGTGGGTCTGCTCGTGCGGCGTCGAAAACGTCGAGGTGGATGACGACGAAAAGAGGGTCAACATACAGCTCATGGGGTGATCATCAGATTGGCCTTCGCGCATGTGCGCCCCAGGTGTGGACTCCGCTCGATCACCATCGCATGGTCGCCGGTGCGTCTTTTTTGCGGCTGACGGATGACAGTGCCAGGATCGAGATCTCCGGGACGAGCAGCGCGCTTCCGAACCAGCTGCGTTGGGCGCTCGGCCGAGACATCCCGACAGAGGCCGTCGACGCTGTCACCATATTCACAAACACGTCACCGTTTCCGGACGAGTTCATCGCGCATCGCCTGGGCCTGATTCCGCTCCGACGCGTCTCGAGCAGTGGCGACTCACTCGCCATACGCCTGCCCCAGGTGAACAAGGTCACGCGCGTTCTCTCAGACCACATCGCAGGTGGCTTCGAGACTGTACACAAGGGGCTGGTCGTGGCCACCCTTCCCGAAGGGTGCGAGTTGAACCTCACGGCCAAGGTCGTGACCGGCTGCGGCAAGCAGCACCAGCGCTTCTGCCACGTCTCGGCGGGCACGATTTGCAAGCGCTCGCAGGGGTTCGATGTCGCCAAAGAGCAGTGCTGGTGCGACTCCACGCCGTGGAACCAGAAGTGCTCAGAGTGCACCGGGTTCAAGCCCCCGGAGGAGCTCGCGAGCGCGCCCATCGTGTACCACCTGAGCTTCGAGACGAACGGTCATCGGAGCCCGCGCGACACCATCCACGTGGCCTTGATGGCCGTGCGGCAGAAGCTGATGAAGGTCAAGGCCCATGTGAGTGCGTCAGATTGCACGGACGCGGCGGCAATGCACGAGGCTTCCGATGAGACGCGCATGGAAGGGCCAGCCTCAGCGCGCCATGCCGGGTTCGACGCCCTATGCGTCTCGTAACACGGACAACATCTCGCGCGCCGCGCTCGGCTTGGGAAGGCCGACCCCGTACCAGAGACCGCCTGCTGGGAGGACGCCGTACCGCCCACCGCCAGCGTCGCAGGCCCGCCCACCGCCAGCGTCGCAGGCCCGCCCACCGCCGGCGTCGCAGGCCCGGTCGGAACAGGCCCGGCCGACGCCCCAAGCCCCCTCGGCGAGTCTGAAGACGCTCTTGGAAGCGAAATTCCCGATCGCCGCCAACAAGGACGTGTGGCAGGATGTGCTTCGATGGGTCCAGGACCGGACCAAGGGCCTCGGGGACCGCGCCTGCGTGCTACTCGGCCCGTGCGGCGTCGGCAAGACGTCCGGGGCGACATTCCTTCTCAACATGTACTACCCGAACGTCGTCGAGATCCACGCGGGCGACTTCTCCACGCCCGAGTGGATCGAAAAGGAGCTCGACGAGGCGGCCACGCGCGCAAGCGTCTGCTCGGAGAGCCAGCTGCCGAGCGCCATCCTGATCGACGACCTGGAGTCCTTCCAGGCCGATTCGGCCGCGAAGATCGGCACGCTCCTCAAAGACATGGCGATGGCGGCGAACGTCGCGGTCGTCGTCACCGCCCCGGTCGACTTCCACCTGCCGCAGTGGGCGAAGGAGCTCCCTGTCCACCACCTCGCCCCGCTGACCCAGAACGAGCTCATCTGCCTGGGGCAGCGGCTGAACCGCCGCGCGGATAGCTCGACACTCTACCGCTGGGCGAGGAGTGCGATGGGAGACGCGCGCCAGATGACTCTGATGTCGACGTCGGCCATCGGCGGCGGGTCGCAGAAGGACTCGCGCGCACGCGACCTGTTCACGGCCGTTCGCATGATGCTCTTCGACAAGCCCGCGCGGCTCGCGACCAAGGGCATGCAGAGGGATGCCATCTCCGGATGCAGAGCCCTGCTCGACAGCGGGCCCTTCGCGCTGATGGAGGGCCTGCTGCACGCGAACTACATCGACGCGATCGGATTGGGGATCAGCGGGGACGCCGCGAAGCTCGCCAGCATCAGCGACGCCTCCGATGCGCTGTCGGCGCTGCAGACCATGAGAACGGGGCCGGTCAACGGCCTGGTGGAGGAGGCCAACGTGCTCATCTCCACCGTCGGGCTCCGCAACCCTATGAAACCGAATGACGCGATGCGCCAGGGCTTGACGATGCCAGAGAAGCGCGGGAAGCGGACAGCGAGGCTCCACCAACTCCTCGCCGACGAGGGTCGGGCGATGGCCGAGCTGACCGGGCTCGATCGGGAAGGGCGCCAGGTAGCGTTGTGGTTCGGTCACTGATCACTTTTTTGTGTGTGCGGTTAGCAACCACTAAACAAAATGACCGACGCAACGACCAGAAACACGACCGACGCAGCGGCCGACGACGACACGTTCCGACTGGCCTCGTGCTCACGCCGATCGTGTCTCGCGTGCGTGGCGGTCACCGCCCTGCTGGCGGTCGCCGGCGGCGCGTACTACTTCATAGGCAAGGACACCGACGACGATAATCCCCCGTACCAGTATGGCTTCAACGGTGGGGACGTCGGGGGGGTCACACCAGGCAACGGCACGAGCGACGCCCTCATACGTGTTGACATGTACCAAGGAAGTGACATCAACTGGGACAATGTCGTGGTCAAAGTAGCGATCGATGGTGCAGCGCCAGTGATCTGCGATAATCCCGGGGTCGAAGGCACCGCTCCTTGCAAACTTGAGGAATATGGCTACGACGCAGACAATGATTGGTCCGCTGGCGACGGTTTCACCGTCGTCGAGAACGGTCAGGACCTCTGCTCCGGCCCATGCACCATCGACGTCACCATTGAGCACACCCGAGAAGGAATCCTTGGCACCGTCAGCGTCACTGCTGAGTGATCGCTTTGACTCGCTTTGACTCGCTTTGACTCGCCTGTTTTTGTCCCGCCGTGCGTTCTGAGTGAGCGCATGCAATTCCGCTCGTGCGGGACAGAGATGCTGAATGACCTCGAGCAGCCGCAATTCCTCCCGCATCTGGCGCACAAGATAGCCACCAATCGCTCGGAGATCGTGCTGATGACGTGCACGGCGGACGCGGCCTCGGCGCGCATGTGCACCAACACCGTGTCGCGGATGGACGCCTTGGGGCTCGCCCGGCACACGCTGGTCTTCACCGACAAGGCCGAGAACTGCGACGGCGCGCTCGCTCGAGTGGCCCCCGCGACTTGCGCATGGAGCAGCCGCGTACTCGAACGTGCGCCGGCGGAGTCGGTCAGCCTCAAACGCTACTTCGACGGGCGCTTCCGATTTTACGAGTCGAAGAAGTTGTACGTCGCCCAGCTCGTGCGCTCCGGCCTTCACGTCCTGCAAGCAGACGCCGACGTCGCGTGGCTCCAAAATCCGTTCCCCGCGCTCCGCCGCGCGCCCTCCTCGTGCGCGCTGGTCGTCCAACGCGACTTGCCGATCGCGAACGCCGGCATGATCTTCGCTCGCGGAGGGCGTCGCGCCGGGGAGCGCGCGATGGCCGAAGTCGCCTGGCGCGTCGGCATGTTTCAGAAGCGGCCCGGCGTCGTCAAGAGCCTCGTGAGCTTCCCGACGGGTCGCGTCGTCTACGCGAACAGCGACGACCAGACGACGCTGAACGACGTCATCATAGGGTTGGTGAACGGACGAGCGACCTTCCACGCACAGAGCCGCTACGAAGCCAAGAACAGGCACAATCCGTCCGGGGTCGCCGATTGGGGGACGACGCGCGAGGCTCGGGCCTACTCGAACGACCTCGACGCCGCGCGCAGGCGGATGCGACGAGAGCTCGGCTTTCAGATGTACGAAGTCAAGGATTCCAACGAGACGATATGTGTGGCGCCTCGGCACATATTCGCACATGCAGGCGAACGGGGCTGCCTCGTCCATGTGGCGGGAGCCCGCGGGGCGACGGCGAAGCAGGCGGCTATAGCGGAGGCGTTCAAAACGAGCCCACCGAAAAAAATAGCGCCGCCCGTGTAAGTAAGACACGCTTCCCATGGACTCGCACGAGAGCGTGGTGCAGCCGAGCGGCGGCCCGCACGAGGAGAGATTGGACAAGATCGAGAGGGCGCTCGTGAAGATCGACGCGCGACTGCAAAGGGTCACGTTCCTGCTCGAATCTCAGACGAGGCCGATCTCGAAGATGGAGAATCACGTCCACATGGTAGAGCGGATCCTGTTCCCGATCAAGGGGCTGCTGCGGCTCAAATGATGTACTTCTGACACAGCCAGTAGGTGCAAGCGACGATGACGCCCGACAGGCCGTCGGCGGCGAACGACTGCAGCCGTGGGATCTTCCCGTAGTAATGGGCGTTGAGATGGGGGAAGATGCCAGAATATTGCATCGGAAAGCCGACGAGCGCACTGACGATGAAGATGAGAATCGCGCTCCTCCACGAAGGCCGGAGCGTGGACGGCAGCGCAAATGCGAGCAAGCAGAACGTGACCGCGCCGACGAACCCGGCGATGAGACCGGCCGCAAGTACGGTGTGCTTCTCGAAGTATGGGCGCAGGATGACGGCACCGACGGGGGGCGGCAGCAAGTTGAGCGCCACGTCGTATGCCGCGGTGATCACGAAGCTACGGACGATCCCGTCCGCTGGCGGCAGCATACCCCGTGTTGCGTACCCCGTGTCGCACATAAAAAAAATCAGGAGCGCATCGAAAGGGTCAGATTGCGACCTCTCCACGCCCATCTTTGTTATTTTTCCCCCGCAAGAATGCCCACATACGCCGTGCTGCCGAAGAAGAATGGGAAACGACCGGTCGAGTACAAGGAGCTCGTCGAACGCGGGTTCGATCCGTGGGCCTGCACAATCCACACGAACGACACCCACGTGCTGATCTTCGACAACCTCTTCGCGAAAGACATGAGAAGCGGCTCTTCGATCACCATCGAAGGGCAGACGTTCTCGTTCGAGACGTCGCCTTGGACACCCGTCATGAGCCGACTCTGATCGCTTCGGCGAGTACGCGCTTGTGAGTTCACTGAAGATGACGACCCTTTTTTTGCGTCAATACTGTAAAAGCATGGATGACGAACTTGAGCTCAGACTACCAAGGAGACGCCAGCTGTTGGTATGTGTTACTGCCTCTGCATTTCTGAGCGCTCTCGCGTTTGGTGTGGTACGGATCCTGTCGAGCCCGCCACCGCCCTTCTCGCCATCGCCGCCCTTTCCGCCGCCGCCCTTCTCGCCGTCGCCCTCCTCGCCGTCGCCCTCCTCGCCGTCGCCCTTCTCGCCGTCGCCCTTCTCGCCGCCGCTCTTTCCGCCGCCGTCGCCGCCTCTGGACACCGACGGCGACGGCATGCCTGATAGTTGGGAGGTAGAACACGGCCTGAATTCGTCGAATCCGGACGATGCAGCATTAGACCGGGACGAGGATGGCTTGTCTAATTTAAATGAATTTCTTGAGGGTACAAATGCATCGCATACGGACACCGACGGCGATGGCTTGACTGACGGGTTTGAGGTGAGCATCGGCATAGATCCGAACGAAGCGGACACCGACGGCGACGGCTTGACTGACGGGTTTGAGGTGAGCATCGGCACAGATCCGAACGAAGTGGAATCCGACGGCGACGGCTTGCCTGACGGGTACGAGGATAACATCGGCACTGATCCGAACAAAGTGGACACCGACGGCGATGGCGTGCCTGACGGAGACGAGGACGCCGACGGCGATGGCTTGTCTAATTTATTTGAATACCTTGAGGGTACAAATGCATCGCATACGGACACCGACGGCGACGGCTTGCCTGACGGGTTTGAGGTGGGCATCGGCACAGATCCGAACCAAGCGGACACCGACGGCGACGGCTTGCCTGACGGGTACGAGGATAGCATCGGCACTGATCCGAACAAAGTGGACTCCGACGGCGACGGCTTGCCTGACGGGTACGAGGATAGCATCGGCACTGATCCGATCAATCCGGACTCCGACGGCGACGGCGTGCCTGACGGAGACGAGGACGCCGACGGCGATGGCTTGTCTAATTTAAATGAATTTGAGACGGGTACAAATGCATCGCATACGGACTCCGACGGCGACGGCGTGCTTCACGGAGACGAGGACGCCGACGGCACTGATCCGAACGGTCCGAACCGACGACGGCGGCATGCCTGAGGTACAGATCGAGCTTTTTCCAAAGGAGGCGGGCGATGCAGACACCCCCGCGGCACTCATGGCGCATGTCGACGGACGACCTTCCAACCAAAACGCAAGTGTCGCGACGATGCGCCTCTCAGACGCTTCGGGCGTACGCCAGCGGGTCGCACGTCAGCAGCACCGCGACCGGCAGGAAGGGAAAGAGATACACGTGCACCACGTTCAGGATCCCGTCGTGCCAGTATTGGTTCATGCTCATGATGTGCAGCGTGTAGTTGAGGCTCGCGTACAGCGTGTAGAGCACGGCGGCGCTCCCGAACGCGTCGGGGCGCATCTGGAGGAGGAGCGTCGTCGACGTCGCCGCGAACAAGGACGTGAGCCCGTTCGATCTCACGAAGGCCGACGGGAGAGAGGTGCCGTAGAAGAGGCGAGACGTCTGCTCGGGAACCAGCATCGATGCGAACGAGAAGGCCGATGCGATCGGCAGCACCAAGAAGAGGAACAGGTTGGAGGCGTTGATCGGTCGGTCGAAACATCGGGTCTGGATGGAGACGGTCTGTCCTTCGAGGGCGCTGGTGTACTCGAACGTGTCCTGTACCTGGCCGGAAATCTCGTAGACCGTGCGACACGACGTGGCCAGCGTAAAGTCGGCGAACAGCAGGAGGGCGGACGCGCCGAGGCCGACGGCCGATGCGATGAGCCCGTAGAACATCCCAATGCTCTGTGAGGCGGACCAACTCCGCACGTCGCACGAGCACGAGAACTGTTCCATGGTTTGCCCATCTGCAGAGAATAAAAAGAGCGGCGCTCTTTTTTCGGTGCGGGCGAACTGCCTCTCACCGTACGAGGGCCCGAGCCGACGCGTCGCGCACCATGTCACCGAGCGGGCCGCTCGACCCCTTCCACGCGCTCACGCTCGCGCAGACGCGAGCCGCGTGCTTCGCGCGGGTGAGTGCGACGGTGAGGCGGCGCGGGTCGTCCCAGAAGCCGGGCGAGTTGGTGCGCGTGACGCTCAGCACCACGCCGTCGGCCTCGTGTCCCTGGAACGAGTCGACGGTGAACACGTCGAACCCGGCCTTGAGCGAAAGGATCCGGCGCATCTGTGCCTGGTACGGCACGAGGATCACGACGCTGAGGCCGAGGCTCGACAGGACGTGGGCTTGCTCCACGCACGCGTGTGCCTCGGCGATGTTCTCCGAGCTCGTGCCCACTGCCTCCTCGTGCCCCTTGACGTCGACCACCAGGTAAGGATGCTCGACGGGCTTGGCGTCGCGGTCGGGGGCGGTCGTCAACCGGTCGTCGTACACCTTGTTCGGAAAGCGGAGCAGCTCGGGGTGCATGCGATACTGCACCGTGAGCGACACCGTCGGCATGCCGTTGGAGACCAGCCGCTGGAGGAGCGAAATGCCGCCTCCGAGCGACTCCGTCTCGCGGCTCACGACGGCGGGCAGCTGCTGGACGTCGCCGGCCATGCACAGGAACGTCACGCTCTGGCGCAGCAGCCCGAGGGCGTGGGCCTCCATGATGTGCGCCGCCTCATCGAGGAACGCCCCCTGAAACTCGTGGTGGACCAGGCGAGGGGAGCACCTGCCCGAGACGGTGCTGAAGCACGTGCGCACCCGCGCCAGCTCGCCCACGCGCAGCCTGGGGACGTCGGCCGGCATGTGCTCGTTGGAGAGCGCCAGCGCGCCGACGATGCCTCGCGCGAGGGCGCGCCGAAACAGATCCGCCGCCCCGACGTTCGTCGGCGAGGTCACGATCGCTCGCTTGCCCGGATTCCGGGCGAGCCATTCCTCGAGGTGGGTGAGCAGACAGTGCGTCTTGCCGGTGCCCGGCGGGCCGTCGACAAGGACCACCGATTCGCACGGCTCCGCGCGCAGGATCGCCCCCTCGATCGCCGGAGAGAGCGCGAAATAGGTGAGCGCGGTCAGGTGGCGGTCGTGACTCGCCGGCGATGCGTGGCAGACGGAGTTGGGGCGTCGCGGCTCTCGCACGACATCCCTCGCGGTCACGACGCTCTCCACGCGAGAGGCGAGGCATCGGACGGGACGGGCGGGGCCGGCGTCGTCGTCCACGTCCCCGTCGGGGGCTTCGTCAGCCCCGTCGCCTCCCCCGTCGCCCCCACCCCCTCCTCCCCCACCCCCTCCTCCCCCATCACCTCCTCCCCCATCACCTCCCTCCTCGTCTGCAACGCCTGCGCCCTCATGGCCTCGCGAGCTCTCCTTCTCCTTCCGGCGCGCCTCCTTCTCGGCCTTGCGGCGTGCGCGTTCTTCCTTCTTCTCGTCCGGGCTCATGAGCTCGTAGGCCGCCTTGTCCTCGTCCTTGGCGCGCTTCTTCGCCACTCGCTTCTCGGCGGACTCCTGAAGACGCTTCATGCGAGCCGGCGCGATCTTCTGTGGCTCGTCCACTTCGGGGTCGCTCAGCGTGACCCTCTGCTTCTTTTCATAGCTCACCGGGGCAAGCTCGTCGCCCCCGCGCAGCACTTCGGTCGTCGACTTGAGGAGCAAGCCCGGGCTCGACTCCAGGTCGACGCCGTTGAGGAACAGGCTGGCCGGCTGGTCGAGAGGCTTCTGGAGGTCCGCGTGGGCCTCGGTCAGCATGACGTCCCTCTGAACGCGGAACAGCTCCTCCTCGGATGCGTACGTCTTTGCTACGTGGGCGCCGGCCGGCTTGCTCTTGTGGAAGGTGCGCGCGGCATTCAGCAGATGGATCGCGTAAGGGTCTTCGCTCATGTGGCTTTGGCAGGGCGCGTCGAGCTGTGGCAGGCGGTCGAGCGGCGGACGCGCAATCTGACGAGCGCGTCGGGGCGCAGTGCCGTACCCACAAACGAGCGCGACGGCCATCACTGGAGGACGTTGGTGGCATCGTCGTGCTCGCACGTGTTGCTGAACACTGTGGCGCCGAGGGCCCCTCCGGCAATACCCCCTATCGCCGTCGCCGTGATGACGCCGATGGGCCCCAGTGCCATCGCAGCGAACATGCCTATCATGCCCGCGCCCATGGTGCCATACTGCGCGCCGTTCGCGATGATGTCGGCCGTGTTGCACGTGGACGGCGGCGTCGGCATCTTCTTCCCGAACACGTAGAAGACGAGGTCGGTGTTGTCGTCGTAGGCGTTCATCCACTCCATGACGATCCCGCAAAGCCCGTTGTCGAAGAGCGACCGCATGAAGCTGATCGCCTTCGGATCCCTCTTGTAGTATGCCTGGATGACCGGGGAGGCCGTGAAGTCGTCCGCACTCTTCCAGAGCGTCGACCACGGGTTGGCGCTCAAGCCGGGATCGGAGGCCGACACCGCGTTCCACGAGACCCAGACGAACGACCAGTTCACGGTGCCGTCCGACTCCAGCGCGGCCGGCGACGTGGGGAGGAAGTAGTTGATGCTCCTTAGATTGAGCTGATCCGCAGAGCCGTTCCAGTGGAGGCCGGACAGACGGTTCGAGAAGCCCCAACCAGTGATGATATTAAGCAGAAAGATGGCGCCGTTGCGCGGTATCTTCGTGTGCTTGAACGTCAGCGCGGAAAACGTAGCCACGGGGGGGTACGTCGCCGACAGCGCGCAGCTCGGGATGGAAATCGCGGGATACTTACCCCTCGGTACCGGGTAGTCCATGGTGTTCATGTAGCCCTTGTCGCTGTTCCACCACTCGTAGGCGATCGGGAATTTGCGTCGCAGGTTCGATACGGACAGGGAGATGCTCAGGCACACGAGCACGATGCAAGATATCACGATGTACATATTCTTCTTTTTCTGATCGCGCCTCTTGTTCAAGAATTGGATGCGCTGCAGCGTCCTCGCCTGAACGATGGCGGTGTTCGCTCGCGTGTCCTCGATCTGCGTCTCCAAAGTCTTCTGCATGTCCGTGGTGGTGTCCGTTGGCATCGCCCGCCCTCCCCCTAATTCCTGGTAAACGGACAAAAAATCGAACGTGCTCAGGTCGTCACTTTCGAGAACTCGGCAAGCTGCTCCGAAGTGGCAGCGCCGATGCGACCGTCGTAGGTCCGAAGGATGATGCACCCTTTGCCGTCTTGTCGCACACAGGACTCGTACTCGTCGATGCTTGACACCATCCGGTCGTTGACCGCCACGAGGACGTCGAATTGCTTCAGCTGGTTCATGTTCGCGAACGGGGAGGCGGCGTCGATGTGAGAGATCACAAGCAGCGACTTCTGCTGGAGGTGGGGCGCCTTCAGGACGTAGCCGAGCATCTGCCGAATCGCCTTATCACTTTCGAAATATCCCAGCGTCAGCGGCTGGACGACGACACCCCCGAACCGCGAGTATGGGAGCTGCTCGGACTCTATGTCGAACGGCTTGAAGACGTTCAGATTGTGCTCGAGCCGCACGTCAAGCACCTTCGGCCGCTTGCCGCTGCAGGATACAATCTCAATGCGCGACGTCTCTCCGGGAGACCTGCGGCTCACGATGGTCTCGAACGACAGCTGGTCGATGGGCCACCACTCCACCATCGCGTCTCCCTTGAACCCGATGTCGTAGTCGTCGATCTTGCATACGATGTCTCCGCTGCGCAGGCCGGCCTTGAAAGCGTTGGACTCCTCGTTCACGAATGTACACATGGCCCCCGCCCGTGAGCCGCTGTAGGCTTCCAGAACGTCGGGCTGGATCGGAGACAACTCGAAGTTGAAGTGAGCCCGCCTCACCGACACCGCCTTCGCCCCGGCCTTGTCCTTCAGGCATGGGAGGAGAAGCCGAAGGACGTCTTCGAAGGGCGTGCAGAAGCTGACGTTTGCGGCCTCCCCCGGATCGATGCCCGACACTACGATCCCCACGACGGAGTCGTCCTCCGACAGCAGAGGTCCGCCGCTGTTGCCCGGATTGATCGCCGCGTCGACCTGCACACGGTCGATCAGACGGCCCGAGACGAATCCGGTGGTGATCTGGAACGCGCTGCGCAGCGGAAAGCCGACCGCCTTCACGCTCTCGTCGGGCAAGAGAGAGTCCGACGCGCCGGCGCGGAGAGGGGTCACCCACACAGGGAGCTCGGCGTCGATCTCGATGATGGCCGCGTCGAGCTCGATGCTGTAGACGAGCGTGCGGGCGTTCAGCGGTCTGCTTTTGTCCTCCTTGTGGTCGACGAGATGGGCGTGTATGACGGTCGCGCAGTCGACCACATGGTAAGCGGTGAACGCCAGGATCTTTCCCGACCGCCTTGGCAGGGCGTCACACAGGAACGCCGTCCCCCCGGCCGAGCGCGTCGGGACGTTGCGATTGAAGGGCTGTGCGTAGTCGAACTCGGGCTTTTGGACCCTCAGGGAGACGACCGCGGTGCGGACCTTGAACAACTTCTCTTTCATTTCTTTAGGAGGACACAAAAAAAGCACGCGTTTGTTCAGCCACGAAAAAAGAACAACACTTCGTGACAAACACACATGAGCAAATCCTGGGCGGACAGCGTTGAAGAGGAGGCCGACGAGCCCATCGCGACCAGCGAGCCTATCGCGACCAGCGAGTCTATCGCGACCAGCGAGCTCGCTGCGGTCAAGGAGCCCGCCGCAGCCGAGACCAGTCCGGCGGCCGAGCCCGAGCCCGAGCCCGCCACACCGCCCGAACCGAAGCCCACACCGAAACCCGCGCCGGAGCCCACGCCGGAGCCCACACCGGAGCCCACACCGGAGCCCGCGCCGGAGCCCACGCCCGAACCTACACCGAAACCCGCGCCGGAACCCACGCCCGAGCCCACGCCCGAGCCCACGCCCGAGCCCAAACCGGAACTCCCCACCGAGGAGCCGGAACCGGAGGGCAGTGCCGCCACACCCGAGCCCAACGAAGTCGTCACCCCGAAAGAGCAGGAGGAGCCAGATTGGCTCGGCGCCGCCAAAGCTCGCCTGAGCGTTGACAACCACACGCCCTCGAAGGTGGGCCGCGATCCAGCCGAACGCGATCCGGCCATAGCACATGCCATCCTGTCATTACAGTCCGCGATGTCGGCCGTCGATGCACGCCTGAAGGGCATCGAGGCAAAGGTGGAATCTCTCGAGGACGGTGTCGACGGACTCGTCAGGTGGAAGAAGCAAAGCGGCGGCGCCTCGTCGGTGCGCCGCCGATTCCTCGACCGCTTCACTCCGGTGGGCGAGCCAGTGTCGGTGCGCGAGTCCGTTCACGATGTGGAGCGCGCACGCCTTCGCAGTCGCTGAACCTTCGGGACGGCAGCAAAAGCGGCAGAAGCAGCGGCAGAAGCAGCGGCATGGTTTTGCGCCTCATGCGACGCCGCTCGTTGCTCCTCGAACAAGAGAGGGCGAAACCGCGTTGTGGAGGACAGCGACGAGGAAGGCGACGACGAAGAGAAGGGTGGTCAGAAGGGTGGTCCGACGAGAAAGGTGTTAAAGGTTCCTCGGATGGCTGACGAGGACGGCGAGGAGGACGAGGAGGGAGTCGTGGCACGCGGCGACGCAGGCGGACCTGCTGTGCATCGTGGCGGAGGAGAGGGCCGGCTCGTACAGGAAGCGCGCGTTGACGCCCACGTTGGCGCCGAGGTCGACGAAGAGGCGCTGGCAGGCGGACATCCGCGTGCGTGCGAGCGCTACCCTCCGGCGGCGAGAACGGGCGAGCGCGATTGGCCGCGTCCTCACGGCGCTCAAGCCGGCCGTCCAAAAAGAGGCCGCGCGGTGACATGTTCTGTCGGTCGTGCATGCGAACCGTCATCAAAATTTTGTCCCGTGACCACTGCGACGGCGGCCGCACCGAGCGACGACGCCGCCGCCGTCAGCGAGCGACGCCGCCGCCACCCGGCGCGATCGCGCCGTAGGCCTCGACGAGCACCTCGGAGGGAGCGGCGGCGTCGTACCGGAGGAGCGGCGCGTACGCGCGCATGAGCCGTCTCATCGCGCCGATCCTCGCCGCGTCGGCGTTCACGCCGCGGAGCATCCGCACGATCTCGGTCATATTCTGCCGGTCGTGGATTCGAATCGTCATCGCCGCGTACGGTATGCGGCCATGGAACGCCCCCGTGACGCCGCAGCTCACCACCGGGATGCACCCGTTCACGAGCGCGTTGTAGAACCTCTGCGAGATGCAGTTGTCGCCGGCGAAGGCCAGGCAGAACACCGATCTGCCCATGAGTTCGTCGTCGTTGCCCCGAAGTTCGGGCGCGGCCTGCAATGTCCTCTGCACCCGCTTCTCGTACCGCCGCGCGCACGGGCCGCTGCTGCCCGCCTGCCTCGGGACCGAGTTCACGACGACGTCCGGCTCCAGGGGCACGTCTGCGAGGAGGCACCGCGCGCGCTTCCCCGTGCAGCACACGTCGAGCGAGCCGGAGAAGTAGGCGAGGACGTCGCGCGGGGCGCGGGCGCGCGACGTGCGGTTCGCGACCGCGTGCACCGGGTACGGCACGGCGAAGGAGCGGGGCGCGCCCCTCGACTGCGCCGGCAGCTTGGACTTGTATCGCCCGACCACCCCGGCGACGTCATGCATCGGTCCGAGCCGCTTGGCGAGCCTCTCGGGGGTGGAGAACAGGCTGTACGCGCTGCTGACGAAGAAGTGCCGGTCGCGGCTTCGCCTCCAATGCGGCGACGCGGCGAGCTCCTGCGCCGCCATGCTCATCCGCTGCTTGTGCGTCGTGTTGCGACACGAGCCCACGCGGGAGCTCGTGTACTCCCAAATCGGGACGTAGTAGAGCAGGTCCGCGCCCGATGGGTCCGCCGTCCGGCTGGGGTGGGCGACGAGGCCGTCGTAGAGGCCGATTTCGGCGAAGTTCAGCTCCTCCGACATCGCCTCGTGGAGCGGGCGGAACGCCGCGCAGCTCCTCAGCCACGAGTGGTCGAGCTGGGGCGAGGTGTACATGTAGAAGCGGGGCGCCATGGAAGTCTCGCCGGACGACCCCTCGTCCGCGTGTGACACCGAACGTCGGTTGTTTCCCGAACGTGAGTTTTTTTCCCGCCGGTCATGCCCGCGCGCTACTATCTTGCCCGCGCGCGCTTGCCCCCCCCCCCCCCCCCTCTCTCGCCCGGTCTCGCCCGCGCTGGCCCCTCTCCACCAGAGCTCACCAGAGCGCCCTCTCGCCGCCCCTCCGTCCTCCCCTTTTGGCGCGCCAACGCGCCCCCCACCCCCACCCGCTCGCGCCTTTCCCGTTCCCTGTCCACCAGAGCTCACCAGAGCTCACCAGAGCTCACCAGAGTCCGCGCCGCTTGCCGGCGAGGTAGCTCCGCGCGGTGAGGCGCGAGTCCGCGACGGCGTCGTGGAGGGCGCCGGGGTCCTCGACGGCGCCGACGAGCGCGCCGTAGAGCTCCTCGTTGCGCGGCCCCTTGGCGCGGCCGCGCGCGTCGTGGAACCACCCGAGCGCGCGGCCGAGCGCGTACGTGCAGGTCACGTCGGCGTCGGCGAGGCCGAACTCGGCGCCTCGGTGTTCGTCCTCCTGATGCAGCTCAAGCTCGTGTGGACGACCGTCTTCTCGCGGTGCTTCCTGGGCCGCACCTTCTCCGCGCAGCGCGTGCTCGCCCTCGTCATCGTCGCGTGCGGCTGCGCCGGCGCGTCCGCCGTCCCCGCCGCGGCGTCCTCCGCCGGAGGAGGGGCCGCCGCCGCCGCCTCCGCGCAGCGCGCCCTCGCCGTCGCCGGCCTGGTCTTCGAGACGGCGCTGTCGGGCGCGTCCGCCGTCTACACGCAGTCGATGTTCGGCAGCGACGCGCGCCTGATGTGGGTGCGCAACGTGCAGCTCGCGACGCTCTCGATCGCGTACTACGGCGCGTGGCTCTACGCGCGCCCGTGCGACGCCGTCGCCGCAGAAGCAGCGGCAGCTCCCTCTTTTTGTTCTCACTCCGGTGAGAGCGACGGAGGCGCGACCGGTGGCCGGAACGGTCCGGGCGAGACGTAATACTCAAAGTCGGACTCAGGAATGTCGGGAGGTGGCATAGGAGGAGAGGGCGGCGAGAGGTCCTGAGGCGGAGGAGGAGGCGACGAGGTGCCTCCGAGCCAGTACGGCCACCAGCTGAACAGACCGCTCTCGGACTCTTCCTGCGCCCACCACTTCGGGTCGCTCTCCGTCTCCGTGTCGTACTCCCCCTCCTCCTCCTCCTCGTAAGAGTAGTCCCACTCGTCCTCCTCCTCGTCCGCCGGGTCCGAGTTCGCAAAGGTTCGCTCTGCCCACTCGAAGAGGTCGTCGATCTCGTTCTGGATGACGTCGAAGTTCACCTGTGAGGGGCGCTGCGCCCATGCAGAGCGCGCCGCGAAGTATTCCCGCAAGCCGAGGCGGTCGTACTGCGGAGCCAGGCGCGGACGACCGTCGCTCAGCACCCACGGCACCCAGTGGTCCGTCGCGCGCGGCCACTCGATGCGACAGAAGGGGACGCCGGCAGGCATGCTCGGCGACTCGTAGGGCCACAGCGACGCGGTGTCCTGGAAGCCTTCGACCATCGTGAGCGCGTGCCCCGACACGACCCCCATCGCAACCGTCCAGTTGCCCGCGTCCTTATGGGGCTGTATCGAAAACAGGTAGGACGCGTCTCGGATGGCGATGAAGCCGGTACCCACCATGGTGACGCCGATGACCTCGTCGGTTCTGACGGACTTGTAGCTGGTCGCGATGCGGCACGTGTTCTCGTGCGAGACGCCCGAGAGTAGGAGCGACAGGTACGATAGGGTGTCGTACACCATGGCCGAGTTTTAGATGCGCGACGGGGCGGCTCTCCAATCTGACGGTAGCGTCAAATTGTGGACGGCTTGTGCGACCTCCGCAAGAACATGGAATGGAGCTTGCCGACACAGACCACCTCGTCTCGCAAACGGGCGAACGAGTCGGTGCAGCCCATCGACCAGCTCGTGCGCGCGTCGCGACTGCGCGTGCACGCGGAAGCCGACAAGCTCCCGCAAATGATGGAGAAGCTGCAGGCCTTATCCCTCCGACTGGAGGCGATGGAGGACAGCAGGTGGAACCTGCGCCGGCGTCGCGATCTTCAGGTGGTGATCGACGCGGAGAAGGAGAAGATCGAGTCCATCAAACGCGGCGATCACATCGCCAAGTTCGAGGAGAGTGTCGCCCACTTCATACGCGCATACAACACGAACGAGCAGCAGCAGCGCAAAAAAGTCGCTTCGGTCGCGGTGCTACCCGGCGAACGGCCGCAGACATTCAGGGTCGAGAACACGAATAGTCGTCAGGCCGAGGTGGTCTCCGAGTACCTGACCGAGATCGACAACCAGATACCTCGCATTCTCATGACGCGCGCCGACGTCTGCCCGAAGTGTGACGTGCCGATGCGGCTCGTTCCAGCAAAGGCGGTCATCACCTGCATTCAGTGCGGCTACTGCTGCTCGTATCTGGACGCCACGACGTCGTCGGTCTCGTTCGGCGACGACATCGAGTTCACCAACTTCTCCTATAAGAGTACGCCCCGCGACACACAGCACGCCCTTCCCCACCTCTCCCAACACGTGCTCCCCTTCTGCCGCACCTCGTCTCTGACGCCGCGCCGTTTGCGTGCATCGCAGGAATCAACCATTTCAGCGAATGGCTGGCCAATGTGCAGGGCATCGAGTCGTACGAAGTTCCTCAGGAAGTGCTCGACCAAGTCTGTGCAGAGCTGTGGAAGCAGAGGATAACCGACCCGAACCTGATCACCTTCAAGAAGGTGAGAGAGGTGCTGAAGCAGCTGAAGCTTCGGAAGCAGTACGAGCACACCACGCAGATCACGTGCAAGATCACCGGTCGGCCGCTCCCCAAGCTGTCGACGCGCACCCAAGAACTCGCCAAACTCATGTTTCGCGCAGCGCAGGAGCCGTTCGCGCGGCACGCGGGGGCGATTGCACCAAACCGACGCAATTTCTTGTCATACAGCTATATACTCTATCAGTTCCTCATATTACTTGGCGAATCGAACGACATACTCGACTGCTTCGTGCTCCTGAAGGGCAAAGACAAACGACAGCGTATGGTAAGTGACGAACGCATCGTGCGGCAATTAACCCATATCATACCAGTGCCCTATCAAATATCTAACATGAACTTGCCGCGCCCCTCTCTTCCCTCCCTTTCTCTCCTTTTCTCTCTCTCCCGCACACCCAGGATGAGCTTTTTGCTTTAATATGCAAGGATCTGGACTGGGAATTCACACCGAGCTGCTGAACGTCCGGGCGGCGGTGGTCTGCTCTCGCTCATCATTCTTCGCCATTGTGGATGCGCCACGCCTCCTTGATGCTGCGAGCAGTCCGCCCGCTGCTTGCACTTTCGAGCTTCATGATCTTTCGGCCGTTGGTGGTGAGCGTCGTGTAGGACTTGACCCACCCAGGAGGTGGACCATCCGTTGGTGCCGAGACGGGTCGGCCTGCGCGCGGGGTCGGGCGCGGGGTCTGGCGCGCCGTCGACGGGGAGGTCGACGGACTCTTCCTCCACTGGTCGAAGCGCTCTCGATCCCTTTTGAGGTCCCCACTGCGCTGGCGCTCCGCGTATGTCTTCACCAGCTGTTTCGAAAGTTCTTCGGTTCTCTCGTCCTTTCGGTAGTGTTGAGTCATGACCTGCCACCACCAAAACGGGATGCGGGCGGGTTTCACCCACGCTGTTTCTTTCTGCTTTGGGGGCATGTTACAATTGTCCGAAGAAAAAAATCTCTTGCATATTCACAAGCAAAATTGAGATGCAGTATCACTTCGACATGGCCGAACACGCGAGCGGCAACAAGCTCAACCAGCACGACATCACCAGTGTGTTCTACGTGTACATGAGCGGCGCCCTGGCGCTCACGGTTGGCCTGGCGTGGAACAGCGCGTTCCAGAACTTCTTCAAGCACATAACCTGGCTATCGAAATGGGGTCCGTTCGCATACGCGGCCCTCGTCACGATTCTGGCGTTTGTAGTCTTGATGGTTGCGAAGCGGACCATGCGAGAGATCGAACGAGTCGCAAAGAAGTGAGAGTGCTTGGGGCGTACGTCGTAGAGTTGGACCCTTCGCGTTTGAAAGTCAACTTATTTTTATTTGATACACTGTAGTGATGCGATGCTCATCTCGCCGTCGCCATCAGCTCCGAGCAGCATCCTTCGATCGCGATCCTGCGCGGGAGAATGGCCGGTCGTAGCGCTGGACAATGTGACCATATACCAGATGGAGGCGGCGACGGCACCCGATAAGAAGCGCGCGCCGGTCCAGCCTCGTCGCAGTGTCCTGTGCGCCCTCATGATTGGGCTCGGTGTCGTATCGATCGGCGCGGTGGCAGTGTGTGCCTCCGCACTGCCCGAGGCGCATGCCGTCAGGGAGCCGTTCGCGTTCGCGTTCGTGCAGACGAGTCCCGATTACGCATGCATGACGAAGGTGGCGATCAGATCCCTCCAACTCACCGGCGCGAAAGAGCCGATCGTGCTGCTGAGCACGTTTGCGGTGGACGACCCCATGCTGGGCGTGCGCGTCGAGCGCATCGACTCCCCTCCCACGAAGGGCCAGGGCAGGTACCGAGACACGTTCGCAAAGCTGTTGATCGCCCGGCTCCCCTACGACCGGGTGGTCCTCTTCGATTCGGATGTCCTGATCCACCGCTCGCCGTCGTTCCTGTTCCAGGTGGACCCAAAAGACGGCATCGCCGGCGTGGAATCGTATTGGACGGAGGACAAGTCGGTCGGCAGCGCCACGCCTCTCATCGTGAATCCCAACCGCGACCTCTTTCGAGACGTGCTCGAGCACGACGACCTCACCGAGAAGTATCCGGGAGACATGGAGTACATAGTGGAGCGCTTCTCAGACACCGCGGTACGACTACCGTACCACGTGAGCGTGCTCGCCAGCGAGTACGTCCCGGACCACGAGCTCTTCGGCGTGCGAGGCGGGGCCCCGCGCATGTACATGATGATACACTTCGACGGGCTTCTGAAGCCTACGCTGTGGACGATGCAACGGCTCAGGCAGCTCTATTCGGATGCGCCTCATTTATTGGAAGAGTTCTCAACCTGGTATGCGCTCCGCGACGCCGTCTGCTGAAGCTTTGCTGGCGGCTGAGCTGTGCGTCGATCCTGGGAGGCGCACTCTGAATCGTGACATCCGAGAGGCCGTCCTCGTGCGTGCGGTCTTCCGTCCAGCGTGCGTTGAAGTCTTCGGTAGCTGCAGGACCGGACTTCCAAGAAACGGGCGAGTCGTCGCGCTCCTGCGCCTGCGACGCCGCCAGAGTCTGCATCGATTCCTTGGTAGGAGGCGTCCACGCGACGTCGTCGTCTCGGTTCGGACGCGGCAGCTGCGTCGCGATCGGCCGCGACGCGATGCCTGGCGTGCTTTGTGCTACGAATGGGCGCGCCGAACGAGACCTCGGGGCCGAACTCGGGGCCGAACTCGGGGCCGTAGTCGGGGCCGAACTCGGGGCCGAACTCGGGACGGGGGGCGAGGTAGCCACAGGGGGCGCAGGCGCCGCAGGAGCTCGTGCAGGAGCCGGTGGAGGAGCAGGCGCCGGTGCAGGCGCAGGGGAAGGCGCCGGTGCAGGCGCAGGGGCAGGCGCCGGTGCAGGCGCAGGGGCAGGCGCCGGTGCGAGAGAAGGGGCAGGCGACGGTGCAGGCGCAGGGGCCGGTGCAGGCGCAGGTGCAGGAGCAGGCGCCGGTGCAGGGGCCTGGGCAGGGGCCGGTGCAGGGGCCGGTGCAGGGACCGGTGCAGGGACCGGAGCAGCTGGAGGAGGCGCAGCTGGAGGCGCGGCAGACGACGCCTCAGACGACGCAGCAGACGACAAGGGCACCTGGATGTCTCGCGCCGGCATGCGTATGTCGGCGACGCGGTACCCCGCAAAAGGGAGGCACTTGACCCGCTCCCAGATTGTCCGCGCAAGGTGAGTCGACATCCAGAACATGTCGTCCGCGAGGTTGCACATCTCGTCGGGGTCCGCAGAGAGGTCGTAGACGAGCATCTGCACGTCGGGTGGCAGGCGCTGCAAGTCGAGTAGGTAAATCGAACTCTTGAGGCGCTCGCTCACCCGCTCGCTAAACCACACGGTCCATGCGAATGTGCGCCCCTTCTCCATCAGCACCACTCTCAGGAAGAAGGGTGCCAGCACGTCTGCAGCAGAATGGGGCAAGGCCACGTCGAGCGAACGTCGCACCGTGCGCTCGGCGGTAAGAGACATCGTCTCGCGAACATTCCACGCGGCCGAGGTCGCGCGATTTCCGGCAGGTATGTTGGACAGGTCAAGCAGCAGGGCGACGGACACATCGAGCGGCACATGGCCGCGCTCGTAGTGATGCCCGCCCCCGGTACGGATGGCGCAGAACGAACGGACGCTCGTCGCCCACGAGCACACCGACCCGACGCAACCGTGCTCCCCCAGACTGCAAGAGCTCGTGGCCACGCAGGCGATGAGGGGCCGCGACTGCCCGGTCGACGCGATGCGCCACAGGACTCCGATCACCCGGGAGTACGATACCATCGCTTCCCAGGCCACCGTGTGCAGCCGGGCCGCGACGTCCGACCACCGCCCGAGATCGCCCCACGACACTGAAAGAGCGCGCACGACCTCGTTGATGGCACTGCAGGAGCTGGGGCGGAACGCGGTGACGCTCGGCGGGAGCCTGAGCGCCTCGTCGCGCACGTCGAACGCGCGGTCGCGTGCACGCACCAACCCAGGGTCGAGCGCGACGTCCGGCCGGAGGCACACGAGGATGAAGCGAGGCTTGTCGCATGGCTCCATCAGGAGCCGCACGGCGTCGAACCCGGCCTCCCTGATCGACCCGCCCGGTCGGTGCGTGTCCACCAGCGACTCGATGGCCGCAGGTGCTCCGACCGAGATCGTCACGTAACCGTGCTCGCGGAAGCGTGCGACGGCATCGCCGCACGCAGCTTCGGTGAGGATGTGCTTGAGGTTGTCGTCGGCGCAGAGCGTCGGCAGCACCGTGTTGTTCCATACCAGGCCGGCCTCGGCGAGCTCTCGGAAGCCCTCCAGCTGGGCGAACGCCCGGTCGATGAAGGTGGACGCAACTCCTTCCAGTGCAATGAACACGACATCCTTCGTCTCCCTCATGGTTCCTTCCCGTCGAACAAAAAAATCTGCTTGTTTTTTCCGGTGTCAGCTCTGAAAGTATTTGAGAGCGACGTGATACCGCGGCGACAGGAATGCCCCCGGCTGCATGGGCTGAACTGCACACGTCGCACGCAAGAGCTTGGTCGCGAACTCTTCGCTGCCGGACGGCGCCGCCACGCATGAGAGCTCGGTGCACCCCTCTTTCTTCGTCATCACGACGAACGCCGTCATGTTTCCCTTCGGGTGCTCCAGCGCGACGCATCCCATCACCTCCTCACGCTCGTGCATCGCGAACTGCATGAAGGTGGCCGCCCGCATCAGGTCCTGCGACGGATCGTCCAGCACGCACCAACGATTCACTTGTGCGTGAGCT
>MDTD01190546.1_pt1 | contig 21546 bp, 19 predicted proteins | sample 811221 | NCBI WGS metagenome assembly MDTD01 (sample SAMN05326646, study PRJNA326480) | marine metagenome | isolation source: seawater | place: Pacific Ocean: South West | collected 2011 | reverse complement strand
TAAAACAACTGCAAATCTATTAATTTATAAATTTTTTGAAACTATTAAAAATACGTGAAATAAAAAAGACTTGTTTTCTATTTAAATTAATATCTTCTTTGCAAAAAAAAATTGAATTGAAATAGTCATTTATATAATCTTTTTTTGTGACAAAATTTATTCCATTAACTTTATGAACTCTTAATTTTTGTTTATTTAAAGAGGTTTTAATTTTTTGAATAAAACCATTTTGTCTAAAAACAAGTTCAAATGTATTTTTTTTGTTTATTAACTTAAAATTAAAATATTTATTTTTAATCATATTGTGCAATAAATAACAATCATGATATAGAAACCTTTCAAAAGATTCTTTATAACCTACATTAAATTTAAAATAATTTTCTATTAAGTTATTTTTTTTAATTTTGATTTTTTTTTTTTTAAACTTAAAAAACTCTATATGATTAACAAAAAGGATTTTTTTGTTTTTTTTTGCTAAATTGTATAATAATAATAATTCTTTTTTATTGAGTGAGAGAGGTTTTTCACAAAAAACATTGAGTTTTAATAATAAAAACTTTTTAACGATTTTAAAATGAGTATCAATTGGAGTGGCTATATAAATCCAATCAGCTTCATGGTATAACTTTGAATATTTTTTTTTTGTTGTTTCGATAAAAATTATTTCTATTTCTCTATTTTTTTTTAATCTAGTAAATATTTTTTTTCCCCATGAACCGAAACCAATAATACCTAATTTAATTTTTTTTTTAACCACTTAAAATTTTTTGATATTTAAATTTAATTCATTAATAAAAGAATTACTTTTATGAAATATTGATGTACAATGCTTTTTTATAACACCTGGTGCATAACCATAAAAATCTGTCCTTTGATAACCATTTTCATTCATCATTTTTAATATAGGATGACTATCATAATTATCTCTTGGTTCATGATATCCTTCAGAATTATCAAAAATAAATATTCCTTTTTCAGATACAAAATCTAATGATTTTTTAAAACTTAAATATCTATCGAAACCATCAATAATTATAACATCATAATTATTTTTATTTAATTCGAGTTTTTCAAAATTATTTAAATAGGTATCACATTTAAATACTTTCAGATTCTTAATTCGTAACTTTAAAATTTTATTTATATAATATTCATTACTCTCTAAAGAATGCACTTCATTAGACAGATTTGACCACCAAATACTTGATTGGCCAGAGCCAAACTCTAAGATTTTTTTGTCTTTAAAATTTATTGTATGTAAAAAATCTATACATGAGTAAGTATACCAAGGAATTGGTTTATTTTTTTTATCTACTGCCTTGGATTGAATAGAGCTTAAAAAATGACCAGAATTTAAAGAAAATAATACTGGTGTTAAAATAGCAGTCAATATTCTTCGAAAAAAACTAAATATCGTATAAGGTAAAATTTTTTTAAATTTAATAACAAGTGAGTCTAACATAATAAATTTTTATGAAAAATATTTCTTTAAATTTTGAGAGTCTTAACTCACCTGATGGCGGTATATCCCGAGTAGCCAACTTAGTACTTAAGTTTTTTAAAGAAAGAGCAAAGAAAAATAATGACAAGATATTTTTAAACATATTCAGAGATGATAATATACAAAACTTTACTAATATCAATTTTGTTAGAAAAAAATTTAATAATAAATCAAAATTATCTTTTTCAATAAATAACTTTATAAATTCAAATAAATCTGATTATATTGTATATGATCATTTAGGCTTAGCTAGATCAAATATGTTCCAAATTAAAAAAAGACCATATATCGTATTTTTATATGGTATAGATATTTGGGACAAAACAAATAAAAAAAGATTTAACGCACAAAAAAAAAGCTCACTTTCAATAGCTATCTCAAATTTTACAAAAAAAAAAGCAGATAATTCTCATGGAAAACTTAAAAATGTTAAAGTTTGTTGGCTATCTACTATTTACGATAAAATAAACTTTACAAAAAAGAAAAAAAAAAAATTTAACTTCTTATTTTTATCGAGACTTGAAAAAGGTAAAGGACATTCCGAAACATTAGATGCATTTTATAAACTTAAAAAGAAAGATGTAAATCTTTTAATCGTTGGTAAAGGTCCTGAAAATCAAAATATTAGAAAAAAAATAAAAAAACTTAATTTAGAGAAAAAAGTAAAATTACTAGGTTTTATCCCAGAAAAAAAACTTAATAATATTTGGTCCATAACCGATGTATTAATTATGCCTTCAAGAGTCGAAGGTTTTGGTCTTGTCTACATTGAGGCTATGAGTAGAGGAATACCCATAATTACCTCCAGACAAGATGCGGGGAAAGAGGTAAATCAACATGGAAAAACTGGTTATTCAGTGAATTTAAACTCTAAAAAAAAAGATGAGCTTTTTTTTTATATAAATAAAATTTCTAATAATAAATCTTTAGTAAAAAAATTGGGTAAAAACGCAAAAAAGAGATGGCTTGATAATTTTACTTATAAAAAATTTAAAAAAAGATTTGAAATTATAATCAACAGATTCGAAAAAGAATATAATTAAATTTTTTTTAAAATTCCTACAACATTAGGATCTAATGGTATTTTTTCACCAAAATATAAGTTGCCATAAATATATTCAATGAAATCTCTTAATAAGTAAACGAATCTACCAAGTAGTTTTCCTCTTATTGATTTAAATTTATTGACTCTTTTCATGTTAGCAAAATAAATTAGCTCAAATTTATTAAGTTCGGCTACCATTTTTAAAGATCTTTTATTGAGGAAAGTAAAGTGTGTTAAATCAGAGTTAAAATACTCTAATCCGGCAGCACTTGATCCGTTGGGAAATCTCAATAATATTTGCCCATTGGTATTTAATAACTTATATAAATTTTCAAAAAAATTTAACAAATTATCCTTACTAATATGCTCGATCACATCAAATAATACTATTAAGTCAAATTTATCATTCACTTCTGATGAAATATTTACTCCTTCACCAAGAACTACCTTATGATTAAACTTTGCTTTTTGATGAAATGTTTCATTTATTTCGTAACCAGTAATATCAAGTTGTTTTTTTTTTGCCCAATCAAGGAAAAAACCATTTCCATAACCAATTTCAATGATTTTTTTTTCTTTCAAATCTTTAAATTGATTTAACTCTTGATCAAAATATTCAAAATTTTGTTCAGAATTTTCATTTATACTTAAAGCAAGAGCGGAATAGTTTGAATATATTTTATTTATTAACTTCATAAAACATTTTTTTATAATATTTTCGTATTATATTTGCATTGTATAAATTAGCTAATTTTTCACAATTCCTTTTTTTAAATTTATTTTTGTTTTCAATAATATATTTCATGTTCAAGGCTATATTTTTAATCTTATTATTTGTTATTAATCCACATTTATATTTAATTATATTTTTCCATGGTGTAAATTTACTTGCTATTATTGGAGTACCGACTCTTAGCGACTCTAAATAAACATTACCAAAATTTTCATTTTGCGATGGTAAACAAAAGAGATCTAACATTTTTAAAAACTTAAATTTTTTGATGCCGTAAACTGGTTTCATAATAGATACTTTTTTTTCAACTTTATTCAAAAAAATTTCTTTTTTTAATATTTTTTTATATCCATGATCTTCACCACAAATTATGAGATTAGTTTTTTTCTTAACTTTTAATATTGAAAATGCTTTTATTAAATTTTTTAAACCTTTTTTTTTATCAAGTCTAGTTAAAGCACCTATTTGAATAATATTCTTATTTTTATTCTTTTTATAGTTCAATGGTTTAATTTTTTTTAATTTTTTCAAATTAAATTTTATGTAATTTGGAATAATAAATATTTTTCCTAATAATTTAAGCTTTAAAATATCTTGTTTCTCAAAGCTTGACGTTACATGCCAATAAAAATTTTTGTTTATTAATCTTAAAAAAAAATAAATCCAAATTTTCTTTATCCAATAATACTTATTTTTTAAGCTATAATCTGAGAGTGAGCCTCTTGGTGCAATAATACATTTTTTATTATAAATACGAGATGCCAAAAAACCTAAGGCAGCAAAGAAAGAAAATACATCCTGGATATAGACTATTTTAGATTTTTTTACATCACTCCATATACCGAACAAAAAAGAAAAAGAAAATCTATTTATTATTTCATCAAAATAATATTTAACAAAATAATTATTTTTCATTTCTATGAAATCATTTTTTTTTATTTTTAATCTTTTATTTCCATTAGCAGATGTGGTTGAAACAAAAATTTGCAAATTTTTATCTGAAAATAATTTTAAACTTTCATGAATAGAGAATATTGATCCACCATAATAAACAGCTGGAAAAAAAGATGGAACAATAACACAAATTCTCATATATATTTTATATATATTTTTTTATATGATTAAAATTCATTATTTTTTAGATCATCCAATACAATACCAAAATCCTTTATTAGACAAGTTATCTCTCTCAAGAAAAGTAAACTTAAAAGTTATTTATCTGTCAGATTTTTCTTTAAAACCTTATTTTGATATAGGGTTAAATAAAAAAATTAAATTTGATAATATTGAAAAATTTAAACACAATCATCATTTTATTTTTAAAAATGAAAAAAAAAATAAAATTAAATTTTTATACAATTTTACAAAAATATTAATTAAAGATAAGCCAATTTTTCTTTGGGTTCATGGATACTCAAATTTTTATTCGATATTTTCAATTATAATATCTTTTTTGCTGGGTATAAAAGTTTTGTTACGTGGAGAAAGTAATAATTTTTTTAAAGAAAATTTTGTATCTAAATTAAAAATTTTCTTATTTTTTAAATTAATTGACCCTTTAATTACAAGTTATCTTGCAATTGGTAAAAAAAATGAGGAATTTTATAATCAGCATACAAAAAAAAAAATATTTAAACTTCCCTATGTTGTAGGTGATCTTTTCAAAAAAAAATTAATAAAAAAAAATGATTTAAATATTTTAAAAAAAAAATACAAAATAAATGAAAAATCTTTTATTATCTTTTATAATGCCAAAATAATTGAAAGAAAAAATCCTGAATTATTAATTAAGTCTTTCATTCAAATACGTAAGGCTTGTAAGAAAAGAGTTACTCTTGTTATTGCAGGTGATGGAAATATCAAAAATAAATTGATTAAAAAATATAAAAATTTTAGAGAGGTAAAATTTGTCGGTTTTATTAATCAAAGTTTATTACCTAAATTCTACTCAATCTCAGATTTATTTGTTCTTCCGTCAAATTACGATGCTTGGGGTCTAGTTATAAATGAGGCTATGAGCTTTTCAAAACCAATTATTACATCAAAAAATGTAATGTCATCGTATGACCTTGTTAAACATAACATTAATGGAACTATATTTAACAATGAATTCCATTTAAAAAAATCAATGATAAATATAATTAATAATAATGTAATTAAAAAAAATTTTGCGAGAAATTCAAATATAATTATCAAAAATTGGAATATTGAAACTGCAGATAAACATTTTCACAAATTAGTAGAAAAATAATTATTTTGTCAATATAATCGTATATTTACATGGATATATATATTCAATAAATTTCACAAGAAATTTAATATGTTCAGTTAAAGGATCTTTCTTAAAGATTGATAAGTTCATTTCGTACTTTAAGAAAAAATTTTTAAGATCCTCATCATCTTTAAAATGGTAAATTTCAGCTTTTTTCTTATCATTTAATGATTTTACAAAATTTAACTTAACAAAATTAATCATTTTTTTTCTAAAAAAGACATTCGAGTAAAAATCAGTAATTATTATTTTTCCATTGGTATTCAAATTTTTAAAGAGTAATTTAATTAATTGATCTTTTTTTTTAATTTCTAAAAAATTGAATATTTCTCTTAAATAAATAATCTCAAATTTTCCTAGTGTAGACATCTTTTTTTTATCAAAAAAATCAACATGCAAATATCTAATATTTTTTTTAATTTTTTGTTTTTTTGCATTACTTATATGGATTTCATTATTGTCAATAGCTGTGACAGTTTTGGCAAATTTTGAAATCTGTAAAGTTGTCAAACCTTGATTGCATCCAATTTCTAAAACATTTTTATCTAAGAATAATTTTTTTGCAAATTTATATTCTTGAAACAACATAATTTCCTAAAACCAACACATCCATTTTTGTTTTCAAAAAAGTATCAATAGCATTTGAAGGATTTTCTACAATTGGTTCATTTTCATTGAAAGACGTGTTTAATATTATTGGCACAGATGTCTTTAAATTAAACTCTTTTATCAAATCGTAAAATTTTTTATTAGTTTCTTTAGATACAGTTTGTAATCTACCCGTTCCATCAATATGCGTCACAGCTGGTATCATTTTTTGTTTACTCTTTTTAATTTTACAAACAAATGACATATAAGAAGATTGATTATGATGTTCAAACCATTGATTGGCCTCTTCTTCAAGTATAGACGGTGCAAAAGGTCTAAATTTTTCTCTAAATTTAATTTTAGTATTTATTAGATCTCTGGCATGTTTTAATCTTGGATCACATATTATTGATCTATTTCCTAAAGCTCTAGAACCAAACTCCATAGATCCTTGAAACCAACCAATAATTTTTTCTGATAATAAGTGGCTTACTGTATTTTTTATCAAAGACATATCATCAGAAAAATATTCAATTTTAAATTTATCTTTATGGATTTTTTCATCTATAAATTTTTTGATTTCGTTATCTAAATATGATTTCCCCAAATATGGATTTTTAAAATTTTTTAACTTATCAAAACCATATTTTTTTTCTAACACGACTAAAGCTGCTCCAACTGCTCCCCCCGCATCACCTGGTGCTGGAGGAATAAAAATATTCTTAAATAAATTTTTTTCAACTATTTTACCATTGCAAGACGAATTCATTGCACACCCTCCGGCTAAAACTAAATTTGAATTTTTGTTATTCAAATTCTTGTTAATTAGATAAAAAACTTTTTCCTCAAAAACTTTTTGTAAAGATGATGCTACATCTAAATGAAATTGTTCTAATTTTTCAGAAGAAAGTCTCGGTTTACCGATGATATCATAATATTTTTCATTTAATAAAGTTTCCTGAACAGGAGTACCATCAAATTTATAATTATAGTTTTTTTTATCATGTTCAAAATATTTTAAATTTAATGACAAACCATTAGAAAACAACTCCGAAATTTTTTTTATATAAATTGGATTACCATACGGGGCGAGACCCATTACTTTATATTCTTCTCCATAATTATTAAAGCCTAAAAATTGTGTAATGCTTTCATAAAAAATTCCTAAGGAATTTGGATAAAATATTCTTTTTAAAATTTCAATTTTATTTTTTTTTTTTAAATTACAATTACTTATAGCAACACTACAAAAATCACCCATTCCATCTATACTCAAACCTAAGGCATCTGAGAAACCAGATGGATAAAAAGCAGAAGCTAGATGTGATAAATGATGATCTATTCTATGAAATTTATAATTATTATTTTCACCAAAATGATAATTGATTAAGTTTTGTATTAAAAATTTTTTTTTATTTCTTCTTATAAATTTAATTAAATTTTCAAATTTTAAATTTATTAAAGAATATATAATTTTTTTATTTAAATTTGAAAATTGATTGGAATTAATTGCAATATCAGTTATTTCTTCAAAATTTATAGATGCTTTTTCAAGACAAAATTTTACTGACTCTAATGGAAAACCACTCCAATGTTTTTTTCTGTTAAATCTTTCTTCTTCTACTGCTGCAACTATTTCATTATCAACTAAAATTGCCGCGGAAGAATCTGCATGAAATGCATTAAGTCCTAAAATAATTTTTTTTTTTTTCATTAATTAATACACTTTAGCTATCACCTTAGCACAATACATTGCTTCTTTTATTGACATACCAGATGTCATTGGTGGGCAAAAATGGATCGAACAGTAATTTTCTGAAATATTCAATTTGTTTTTAACTCGTACAAGTTTTTTAAATACTGGCTGTTTGTGACAAGGTATCTCATAAACCTCACCTCCACATAAGACACCATGATCAACTAATTGTTTTTTTAATTTTTTTTTATGTTTCTTATTTTTTGCAAAAACTATTAATTTATAATTACTACAAACATCCATATGATCAATTTTGCAATAAGGAATCTTTTCTTTATCAAAAGTTTTTGAATAAATTTTGTAAATCTGATTTCTTTTACGTATCATTTTTTTTAATTTTTTTAATTGTATCAATCCTAAACTTGCTGCAACCTCTGATATTCTCCAACTATTTCCAAGATCCTGATGAAGTCCTCCAAAATTACCTTTTCTTTTTCCTTGATTTCTTAATGACATAGCCCTGTTGTAGACAAATTTATCATTCGTAGTGATCATTCCTCCTTCCATTGTTGTCATAACTTTAGTAGGAAAAAAAGAAAATGCTCCACCACTAGATTTTGAGCCAGCTTTTATACCTTTTATGGAACTTCCATGTGCATGGGCACAATCTTCAATTAAAAATATTTTTCTTTTATTACAGAAATTTTTTACCTTAATAAAATCAGGTGACATTATTCCACCTATATGGACCCAAACGATCCCTTTAAACTTAAACTTTTTATATAGCATAACTATTTCTTGATATTTTGGAGCAAAATATTTTTGATCCATATCTAAGTATAAAGGAGTGCCACCTGAGTACAATATTGCAGCAACAGTTGCAAAATTAGTATTAGTTGGGACTGCTACTAAGGTTTTTATTTTTTTTATGTTAAGCATTAATAAAATTTGTAATGCTGTAGTGCCTGAATTTACTGCAATAGCGTATTTTGTACCAATATATTTAGCAAACTGACTTTCGAATTTTAAAGTTTCATTTCCTAGAATTAATTTTGAACTTTTTAAAATTTTAGAAAAATTTTTTGTAAGATCATTTATTTCAGACTTGTTCAAATCAAAATAAAAAGGTGAAATTCTATTTTTTTTCATCATCATTTTTTTTTTCATTCGCCAACATATCTATAAACATCCTATACCAAAAAGCTTGAAAAAAGTGAAAAGTAAAACCAGCTTTGCCATCGAGAAAACCAAATCTAAAAATATATCTATAAATAAAATATATTAATGATCTAATAAATAAAGGCATTTTATTAAATAAATTTATTTTAAAAAACCTATTTAATTTATTTTTGTTTATAAATTTGTCTGATGAAATATTTTTATCAAATTTCTTATCAAATATTTCTCTAACTTCTCCTTTGGCAGTCTCAATATGTTTTAATGTGAAAAATTCAATTTTATTTTTTAAATTATTTTCTACAAGATCACCTTTAATTTTATCTGTTTTTCCATCAATTATTAAATGCTCCTCAGTTCTTTCTTCATAAACTGCTTTTCCTTTCCTAAATATTCTAGCTATCCACAGCGGATAGATACCTCCATATTTAATCCATTTACCACACCATATTAATCTTCTATTAATATAAAACCCATTAATTTTGTTTTCATTTTTAATATTTTTTTTTATTTCATGAGCTAAACTTTCAGATACCTCTTCATCAGCATCGAGTCTCATTATCCACTCTGATTTAATTTCTAAGTTTTTAAGGGCCCAATTGAACTGTTGTGCTTGATTTATAAATTTATTATGAACAAATTTTACAGTAAATTCTTCACAGATATTTTTTGTTTTATCATTACTACCAGAGTCAATAATAATTATTTCATCAGCAAAATCTTTGATCGATTTAAGGCATTTTTTAATATTTAATTCTTCATTATAAGTTAAAATTATTATACAAAGATTGTTCATTGAAAATTCAAAAGATTAATGAAAATTTACCATACTAAAAATAATATTAATATACTTAATTTAAAAAAAACTAAAGATATTTTTAGATTAAATCATAAGACACTTATAATTTCAAATAACTCAAAATATTCATGGGCAAACGCTGTGAATGCACTTAAAGCAATTAAATTCAAAAAGAAAAAATTTATATATCCTACTAATCAAAAAAAATTATCATTTTCAATTTTTACAAAAATTTTGCTTAAATTTAAAATATTTTACGATCAATTTAATGTTAATGAAAGAATGCTAAATGAAATAAAAAAAAACAAATTTCAAAAAATTATAATTATACAACCTTTTAATATTTATGGTTCAGCTTTAAAAGAAATTAAAAAAAAATATGATAATATAGAAATTATTGCTCTCTTTATTGATCCTTTTCTTCATAAAAATTATTTTACTTTTAATTTGATTTTTTCATTAAAATATTTTGATAAAATTATATATAGGCAGCCATATAATGAAAAATTTCTTCAATATCTAAATAATAATTTTAAAATAAGATGCTTTCCAGGTATCAATGTAATTAAAAAAAAAATCAAAAAAATTAAATATAGATATGATGTTTCATTTATAGGAACTTACGAAAAGGAGAGATATAAGTTATTAAGTTATCTATCCAATAATGGTATAAAAGTTACAATTTTTGGAAATGGTTGGGAAAATATAGATTCTACTAAATACTTAATCATCAAAAAAAAGCCTGTTTATGGTAAAGAGTTTTATAAAACTATTCTTTCATCAAAAATAAATATAAGTTTTTTGAGAAGTGATAATAAAGATGTTTACAATTCAAAGACAGTTGAAATTCTTGCTGCAGGTGGATTTATGATAAGTCAATACTCCAAGTTTATTGAAGAAATTTTTAAAGATAAAAAAGACTTGATTTTTTTTAAAGAAGACGACGAGTTTGATTTGCTGAAAAAGGTAATGTTTTATTTAAATAATCCAAAGCTGAGAGAAAAAATAAAAAAAAATAGTTTAAAAAAAGTTAATACAGGATTGTTCAATTATTCTTCACAACTATCTAAAATAATAAATTTAAAAATATGAAAATTTCAATTTCTTTGTTTGGAAAATTTCATGCCTTTTATATGGCAAAGGCTTTAAACAATTATAATTATTTAAATAAACTTATAACTTCTTATCCAAAATTTTTGGTTAAACCAAGTTTACCTTACAAAAAAATAGAAAGTCTTTTTTTTTATGAAATACTCTCAAGATTTTTGAGACTTTTTGTAAAATTTGGGCTTATTGATATTGATATTAATAACTACATCTCAAATTTATTTAGTAAATCAGTTGCAAAAAAAATAAGTACTGACAATGATTTTGTTATAAGTTGGTCAAGTAAATCTCTTGAAATTTTTGAAAAATTAAAAAACTCTAAAACAATTAAAATTTTAGAAAGAGGCTCGACTCATGTTTTGTTTCAAAGGGACATATTAAAAGAGGAGTATAAAATTTTAGGATTAAAAGAGCCAAAATTTTTAGACAATAAAGATTTGATTGCAAAACAATTAAAAGAGTATGATTTAGCAAATTACATATCTGTTCCTTCAGAATTTGTTAAAAAAACTTTTATAGATCAGGGAATTAAAGAAAATAAAATTATTGTAATTAATTATGGAATTGATGAAAGCCAATTTCCAAACTTGTTGAAAAGAAAAAAAAACGATAAATTTATAATTTTATATGTAGGATCAACTGAAGTAAGAAAAGGTATACATTATTTGTTAGACGCTATAAAACTTTTAAATAGCAGAAATATTGAGCTTCATATAGTTGGTGAAATATCTAATTTTTTAAAATCTATCTTACCAAAAAATGAAAATATCAAATTATTTGGACATATAAAACAAAATCAACTTTATAAGTTTTACAACTCTGCAGATTGTTTGGTCCAACCAGCAATCGAAGAAGGTCAATCAATAGTTCAAATACAAGCACTTTTTTCTGGAACACCAATTATTTTCACAAAAAATACTGGTGGATTAGATTTTTTTCATAATGAAAACTTTTCTCCAGATGAAATAGATATTAGATCTCCAAAACAAATTTCAGACAAAATATCGCATTATATAAATAATCCTGAGAATTTAAAAAAAAATTCTGATCAACTCACTATGATAGCAAAAAAAAAATTGACCATTAATTCTTATGGTGAAAGATTGATAAGAAAATTTGATGAAATAATTAAAAATGAAAATTCTTAATCGAATTTTAAAAGGAATTTCTGAAAATATAATTGATAGATGTATAAATGTTATAATTAAATTTATTGAGCCAATTATATTTATAAGTCTCGCTTCAATCGAAACATATGGTACTTGGCTAGTAATATTTTCATTACCTGCTTACATAATGATAAGCGATTTAGGCTTTTCCACAGTTGGTCAAAATCAAATAAATATGAATATCAAATTAGGTAAATTTAAAGCAGCTCAAAAAAACTTTTTAAATACTTTAAATTTGATGATAATCCTTAATATAATATTTTCGATATTTTTTTTTATAATACTAAAAAAATTATTTGATATCGGATTTTTAAAACTTGAAAATATCAATTCAAAAGAATTTTACTCAATATCAATAATTATAATTTTATATACTTTTATTCATCAGCTTAATGGGCTTTACTTAGGAGTTTATCCAGCTCACAATAAGTATTATTTTAAAATTCGTGTTGGTTATATTTCAAAGATTTTGGAAATTTGTTTACTATTTTATGGTTTGTTAAATAATAATAGTTTTCAAATTATACTTTTGTATTTTTTAGTTTTTAAAATTTTAATTTTCATATTCATTTTTATTGATACTAAAATGAAGTATGATTGGATTAAATTTCAACTAACATTAGACAAAAATTATATAAAAAAAAATTTTAGTCATGCAACATCATATTTAATGTTTCCAATTACCAATGCATTAAAATATCAATCAACAAATTTGATAATCAATGCTTTTTTAGGACCAAAATATGTAGCAATACTCTCAATTTATTTAACATTATCGAGAGTTATGGTTAATTTTACAAGTATAACTGATGGTATAATAAAAGTTGAAGTAGCAAAACTATGGATAAGCAAGCAATTTAAAAATTTAAAAAAAATTTTTATTTTTAACATACAAATAACTTTTTATTTTTCGATAATGATCATTTTATTTTTATTCTTTTTTAACGAAATGATATTTAAGATCTGGATGGGTGAAACATTTGTAATAGAGAGAAACTTATTATATATTTTAATTCTATCTACTTTTTTTCAAAGTTTATTTTTTTCATCTTCAACTCTTCTTATTTCAACAAATAACTTCAAAAAAATCACATTATATAACTTTATTAATGCCTTAATATTTATCATCTGTATATTCACTTTATTAAAAATAAATCCAAACTTATTAATAGTCGCAATTTTATTCTTAGTAAGTGATTCAATTATATTTATAAATGCTTTAAGTTTTTCATCAAAAATGTTAAATGATAAATTTATTGAAAATCTTGTAAAGATATTTTCATTAAAATCTTTTAAAAATTCATCATATAAAGTTATAGGTAATTTTAGGAAATTATGAATAAAATAAAAACATCTCATATTATCTATTTTTTTATTCTGTTATTTCCTTTATCAAATTTTTTATTACCTTTTCTTGTTTATGGTAATGATATGTATATAAGAATTTACTTAGAAGGTTCTTTTTATGATCACACTCCTATTGAAAACGCTACATTTGATGAAAAAGGTATATACTCAACAGATAAACCGCAGGGTATAGAGCATAAGATTAATCCATTCAATATCTACCAATCAATAATATTTTTTCTAATTTTTTTATTAGTAAGTGTTTTTATTTTTATTTTTAAAAATAAAAATTTAAGTTATGACATAAATTTTTTTAAAGAAAGTAAAATTAAATACTTTTTATTACTTTTATTTTTCTTAGTCTTAGTTTATGTAATTGATTATTATAAATTAAAAAATTATTCAAATTTTTTTATAAATTTGAGTATAGTTACAAAAATATTTGTTCTTCTTTTTAGTTCTTTATTTTTATTCAGTAGCAAAAATATAAAAGAAGTTTTTTTTTCTATATTACTAGTTTTTTTATCATTAATTTTAATAGTTGAAACACGACATTCTAGCAATATACCAATGACTTATAGTCTTATTTTTAATATTTATTTTTTATTATTCATTTTAATAACTTTTTTAGCACTGAAAAAAAAAATAACATTTGTAAATACTATAATAATATTTCTAATTAGTTGCTTAATATTAATTTTTTCTTTTTTATGGAAAGAAAATATAAAAAGTTATTCAAATTATAATTGGAATAAGCTTTCAAAAAAAATTCATATTAATACTATCAACAAACCATTTGGTAGTGAAAGTATACTAGGCTCAGTAATATCAATACCACTTACAAGAATAAATAAATTAGATCAATTTTCATACATATTAGAAAAGAAAGATGATTTTAAACTACTCTTGGGGGAGTCTTATATTCCCCTTTTGACTAAATTTATACCAAGACAATTGTGGAAGAATAAACCCGAAGAAACGTTTGGAAATAAATATGGCAGAGACTATAGGCTTATACCACCATATGATTTTACTACCAGCGTTGGTGCATCAACCATAATAGAAGCTTACATAAATTTTAGAATTCCTGGTTTAATATTTTTAGCAATATTTTATGGTTTGTTATTTAGAATTTTAAATTTTTTTATTTATAAGTATAGGGAAAATAATATTTATTCATCGTTTTTATTTATTATTATCTCTATTTTTATATCACTTACATCTGAAAGTAATTTATCATCTGGCTTAGGAGGTGTAATTCATATAGCAATTATTATAATTGCCTTTAACATTTATACTATAACCAAAAATAAAATGAATGTATGAAATATAAAATTGCTGTAGTTGGTGCCGGATTTTTTGGAAGTTTAATTTCTATAAAAGTTTCAGAATTAAAAAACATAGAAGTTGATTTATTTGAAAAAAGAGATGATATTTTGTTGTCTGCCTCTGGTAAAAATCAAATGAGAGCTCATTCTGGTTACCACTATCCAAGATCAAATGAAACTGTGGAGGAAATTCAAAATTCAATGAGAATATTTGAGGATTTTTTTCCAAAAAATATTTTTGAAAAAACGACTAATTATTACTCAATAGCGAAAAAAAATTCAAAAACAAAATCACATCAATATTTAAACTTCTTAAAAAAGAATAAATTATTTTTTGAAGAAGTTGATGATTTTGAGTATTTCAAAAAAAAAAATATAGACAAAATATTTAAAGTTAAAGAAAAAATAATAAATATTTTTAAAGTAAGAGTTTTTTTAAAAAAAAAGATTAAACAAAATAAAATAAATTTGTTTCTTAATAAAGAATTTACAAAAGACAAAATAAATAATTATGATTATATATTTTATGCAACTTATAATGAAAATAATCTAAATATTAAAGATTTAACAAAAAAAATTAAAAAAAAAAAATTTGAATTAGTTGAAAAAATTTTAGTTAAGATGCCTAGATATTTTGATAAAAAAAGTATTGTAGTATTAGATGGTTATTTTGTTTGTATAGATCCATATTTAGGAACAAATTTACACTTATTAAGTGATGTCAAATTTTCTAAAATTGAAAAACAATATAAAAATTTTCCAAATTTTAAATCGAAGCTAAAAAAGTATCTTAATAGAAACTTGATTAAAAATATAAAAATATCGAAATTTAATAAATTCATAAAAAATTCATCCAAATATTTACCAATTCTTAAAGATGCAAAATATTATGGTTCATTTTACGTTGTTAGATCTATTGACAAGGATAAAAATGATAAAAGAATTACAAATATTTCAAAAATAAATAATAAGATATATACTATTTACAGTGGTAAGTGGATAAATTCAGTTGCAACATCAAATAAAATAAAATCAATTCTTAGACAAAAAATAAATTATTAATTTTGTAATATAACAATCATTGCCTCTTAGAATTAATTAATCAAAATCTTTTTTAAAAAATTAACTAAAATATATGTAGGTTTTAGTGCCAAAACCTTATTTAAAGAGTTGAAAAAATATTTAGTCTCCTTCTTTTTAATTATTAAAGAAGGTTGAAACGAAATAAATGCAGGAGATTTTTTACTATCTTGAATTAATGATCCTTGGCTAAAAAGACATAAAATATTATATTTAGAAAACATTATATCTGACACTGCAGCTACATATAATTTTGAAATAAATTCAGATTTATTTTTTATAAATTTTAATGGTATTTTTTGAATTAGTTTTGAAATTAGTTCAAATGGTTCATTTAGATATATACCGAAAAGGGCCCCCTCACCTTTTAATGCAACAATTTTATCTGGATGTTTTCTTTTTAATATATCAAAATTTTCTTTTACATCTTTTTCAATAGATCTTGCTTTTAAGTGGTATTTTTCTTTAACAACAATATTTATTGCCTCGTTAGCGGTAATACATTCTTCACCAAAGCCATTGTATGTTGTTGTATGTAATAATGAATCTTCAACATTTTCATAAACTTTTGAAAATATTTTCTTATTTGAAACATATCCCGAAATAGATGATTTACCTCCTCCAAAAGATTTTGAGAATGTAATTATGTCTGGTTCAAATTTATTATATTTTTGATAGCTAAATAAATGTCCAGTTTTTCCCCAACCAACATAAATTTCATCAAATATGACTAAGAAATCATATTTCTTTTTTAATCTGAAAACCTCTTTCATAAATTTTTCATTAACTCTTGTTAACGTTGATGCTGAATAACATTCAATTATCAATCCAAAAAAATAATTTTTTTTCATTTTTTTTTCTAGTCTTTTTAATGATCTCAAATCATTAACTTTAAATTCATCTTTAAACTTGAGATAAGGGAATTTATTTTTTAGTGAGTAGTTCCCAGATATAGATCCTGAAGCTATAAGTTTTCCATGAAAACCATTTTTAGAAGTTAGAATAAATTTTTTTTTTGCATCATAATATCTATAAGCTAATTTCATTGCAGCTTCATTAGCCTCAGCTCCAGAATTACACAAAAAAACTTTTTTTAAATTACCTTCAGTGAGTTGTGAAATATTGTAACTCAATACTGCTAAATATGGTGAAAAAAATAATTTATAAACTTCAGCTTTTTTTCGTTTTTGATAATTAATTCTAGTTTTTAAAATTTTTGGGTTATTGTGTCCTAAATTTAAAACTCCAATACCACCGGTAACATCTAAAATCTTTTTATTATCTGATAATTTGAGATAAATTCCTTCTGCATTTTTCACAAGCCGTTTGTTATATGAAAACTTTGATAAAATTTGAGTTAATCCCTTATTAACATGATTTGAATATAACTTCTTAATCTCTGAGTTTTTAATCTTATCAATTTTTGAAGTAGGTATTAATTTCATTTTTTAACTATTTAATTGCTCAAAAAGTTTATTAGTCAATATGTCATTTTTATCAAACTTTTTTTTTATATTTATGAATTTTTTTACATTATAAATTTTTTTTAAAGTTTTTATTGGTATATTTTTATTGTATTTAGCAAGATAAATCTTCATTCTTTTTTTTTCGATAATATTTATCAGTTCCTCAAAAAAAATATTAAAATTCCTATCTAAAACAAGCTTACCAATAAAAGAAAAGTTAATACTAAAACCATTATCTGAAAAACCAAGAATTGAATTATCTTTTTTATGTTTTTTAATGACAGAAAAAAATGAGTTAAAATTATGTTTAAAAAAAAGATTATTAATAATTAAATAATATTTTAGAAAATCTTTTTCTTTAACCAAAATTTGAATTTCAAAAGAATTTTTAAAAAAGTTTAAAATCTGTAAGTTAATATTTTTTGCATCATACATATTATTATTTTTTGTCACTGAGTTTTTCAAAAAAAATAAAGAAAAATTAAAAATCAATAAATTTATTAAATTGTAAAAAGAAATAATTAATTTTTTGCTTAAAAATTTATTAACTAGATAAAATATAAAATTAAAAATAAAAAAAACATTCTTACTAAATAATTTTTTTTTATCTAAAATTAGCTCATCAGAATAGTTAGTAAATTTATTGGTTACTGCTATGATATTAAAATTTTTTGAAGGAAATTTTGCCCAAGCAACAAATGAATCATAATGATTTATTTTTTTTGAAAATTTGATCCATTCATTTTTATTTTTAATTTTAAAATAAATGTTATGAGAAAATTTTTTTTTTTCTTTTAATCTAAACTTTGCACTTAATATAATACCTATTAAGCCATATCCAGAAACAATAAAATTGAATAAATTATTTTTTCGATCTATTTCTAAAATTTTATTATCAGTAAGTTTTAGCTTTACACTCAATAAGTTATGATAAATATTTCCTATCTTAAAGCTATCTTTACCATGAACATTCGAAGAAATTGCTCCTCCAATAGTTATATCAGCCCCAGCCCTTATCGGAAATTCTAATTTTTGTTTTTCTAATTTTTTGTTGATTTCAGATATTAAATAAGAAGAGGATACTTCCAAAATTTTTTTTTTTTTATTTAAAATAAATTTTTTTTTAATCGTATGTGAAAAAAATTTTTTTGATTTTCTATTAGAAGTTAATATCTCTTTTGAACTATTTCCTTTTCCGATAATAATTTTTTTAAAAGAATTCACTTTATAATCTATCAAATTGACTATCTATTTTTGACACGAAGAGGCCAAATAATCTAAGCAAAAAAGTTTTATGAAAACATTATTAATCTTTAAGAAATTTTTTATCATAGAATTCTGATGTAACATATGTATTCTTTATTTGCAAAAATTTTAAAAAAATTAATGAAATATTATTTAGAGAAAGTAACTGTAAAAAAAATAGCAACTATTTTAACTTTAATCTTATTTTCAGTAATTATATTCTATAGGTACACAATAATAAACGGAATTGATAATTTACAACTTTTTCAAATCTACTTAAGAACAATTAATCAAAACCTTTATCAAGATTATGGGTTTTTATTTGGACCAGGCACAAACTTTTTGTTCATAATTTTTTCAAAACTCAACATACTCGATTTTTCAACTGTACAAATGATTTCCACAATCGGTCTATTATCAACATTACTGACATCACATTTAATTTGTAAAATTTACTCTTTAAGCTCAAAAAATTATAGTTGGTTTCTTTTTTTTATTTCAGGAATAACTTTTTATGGTTCAATTGGTGGATATTATAATGATCATTTCGCCTATGCTTTATCCTTATTTGCAGTTTATATATTTTTAAAATCTAAAAAAAATAATTTTGTAACTTTTTTTATTGTGGGTGCAATTTTTAGTCTCTCCTTTTTTTTTAAAACTAGCTTTGGTTTAGTTTTAACTATTAGTTTTATTTTCTCATATCTTATAACAAAAAGAAAAATTAATATTTTTAATAAAGATTTATTAAATTTTTACTTTGGTGGAATATTTATATTTTTAGCTATAAATTTCTATTTTTTTATCCATTCAAACAACAATTTTTTTATTAATACTTATTATGATAGTTTTAATATTCAAATCAAAGGTGGGCAAAAATCATTCATTGAATTTTTTTATGCATTGGTATTTCCATTCAAAATTAATCCGTTTCAATTAATAAAAGATTTGATTAATTCAAACGGTGGTTTATTTAGATTAGTTTTCTATCCTAATGTGTTGATTTTCTATTTTGGATTATACTATTTGGTTAAGAATATAAAAAAATTATCTTTTCCAATTACATATATAATCATATCTACTTGGTTGGTAATTTCAATTGCTGGTAAAGGAAGTTCATATTTTTTGTTGTGTACTCCTTTGCTTTTATTTTTGTTATTAGATCATATAAATAAGAATATATATTCTCTCAAATTACTTTTTTTAATATATTTCATTTCTTTGATTTTTATAGAAGTTTTAGACATAAATCCTAAAATTCATAAAATTAATGGAAAATCTGGAACATTTTATTTATCTCAAAAAAATACTACTTTTGATTTGAGTGAAATTGATAATTTAAATCAATATATTAATGATAATATTGATAAGAAATATGCTTATACAAGTGATGACTTGAATTTTATTCCATTTCTATATGATAAACCACCATCACAATATCATCTCGATATTGGTCAAATGAACGATTATAATCAAAAACAATTTAAAGAAGATTATTGGCTAAATTTTTTTAATTTTTCTGAAAAAAAAAATATTAAAGTTTTTTTTGTTTTAATTAGTAAATCAAGTATCAGAGATAGTAATAACTATGAAATTTTTGAAAAATATCTATTTCCTTATTTTCAAGAGAATAATTTTAAGATAGTTAAAAAGATTAATGATTTATTAATTTTTGAATTAAAAGATTAATTATTTATTTTTTTTGGAAAATATAGATGAATTGAGAAAATATATTAATTAAAGTAGTTAAGCATTGTGTTATCACTATAACCAAATAAAGATTCATCTCTAATTTCTCAAGTAAATGCTGGATAGTATAGTATGCGAAAAAAAATGTTGAAAGATAAACAAGATACATTCTTTTTATTTCTTCAAAAAAATAAATTTTTTTTGTTTTGAAATAAAAAAATTTATAAGTTAAAAAAGAAAATCCGATTGTAACAATTGTTGAAAAAATCAATAAAATTAAGATACTCAGCTTTGCATAAAAAAAACTAAAAATAGTCACCGTAATTAAGTATGAAAATAATGTATTTAAAATTGCAATTTTGAGATAATTGAAGCTTAAAATTTGGAAGAAAATTTTTTGAATTTGATAAAGTAAATATTTCACAGTTCTTTTTTTTAATAGTTATAATTAATTTTTAGATATTAAATATAAGAAAATAATAAAATATGGACTTTTTTCAAAAATATAATAGTTATGAACAAATTTAATAAGATTTTTTTACTATGAAAATAAGCTACGGAAAATGTGTCCAAACTTCCAAAGATATAAAGGCACTAACTAAAAGACTTAAAGAAACTACTCAAATGAGCAAAAGCACAAAAACATTTGAGAAAAAAATTAGTAAATTATTTTCCAAAAAATATGGATTAATGGTTAACTCGGGGTCCTCAGCTTTAATGATTGCATATGATATTTTGCCGTTTAAGAAAGGGAGTAATTTCATTACACCTGTCTTAACTTTTTCAACTACTGTGGGTATGATGGTTAGATCAGGATATATACCAAATTTTATTGATGTAAATTTAAATAATTTTTGTATTGATGAAGATAAAATAGAAAAAGCTATTAATAAGAAAACTGTTGGAATTGTAATACCAAATCTAATTGGTTTTCTACCTGACTGGAAGAAAATAAATAAAATTGCAAAAAAATACAAACTCATAATTATAGAAGACTCAGCTGATACATTAGGAGGGAAAATAAATAATATTTCCTCTGGCAAATATAGTGATATATCTATTACAAGTTTTTATGGTTCTCATATAATTACTTGTGCTGGAAACGGGGGAATGATTTGCCTTAATGATAGAAATTTATATATCAAATCATGTTTATTAAGATCTTGGGGGAGAAGATCATCTTTATTTGGGAGCAACTCTGAATTAATAAAGAATAGATTCGGTAAAAAAATTGGTGGAATTTATTATGATCAAAAATTTGTTTTTGATGAAATCGGATATAATTTTGAACCCTCAGAAATAGGT
>MDTD01182132.1_pt1 | contig 21551 bp, 16 predicted proteins | sample 811221 | NCBI WGS metagenome assembly MDTD01 (sample SAMN05326646, study PRJNA326480) | marine metagenome | isolation source: seawater | place: Pacific Ocean: South West | collected 2011 | reverse complement strand
CGCCCTTGCGCGCCGCGTCGAGCACCAGCCGATAGAGGTCGAGCCGTGTCGGGTGGCGCATGCCGCCGCCGGGGATGTAGAGCAGGTCGTGATAGGCGCCGCGCGAGGCCAGGCCGGTGTCCATGACACGGGCCCGTCCGCCGTCGCGCGCAAGGACGAGGGCGCTCGCCGCGTCGCCCAGGAGCGTGACCGGCGCATCGCCGCCGATGACGCGGTTGCCGGGAAGCGCGCAGTCCGATGCCGCCAGGAGCACGGTGTTCACGTCGTCGTTGGTCGCGATCAGCGCGGAGGCGAAGCGGATCGCGGTGTGAAGGTTTGCCGATCCGCCGCCGCTGAAACCGAGCGTGAAGGCGTTTTTCGCGCCGAGCTCCGCCTGGAGCTCGTTGCTCATGGACCAGGCCGGTTCGACGTAGCGTTGCGGCATGACGGAAAAGTCGATGACCGCGTCGATGTCGAGCGGCGAGAGGCCTGCTTCCTCGATGGCGTCGCGCGACACCGCGACCGCCATGTCCGTCGGATTGCTGCCGGAAAACGCGTGCACGCCGGTGAAGCCGAGCGCCGCCACCGCGGGGCTTGCGCCATTCACCATCTCGGCGGTGAGGATGTCATCGAGCGACAGGGTGTCGTGCGGCAGGTGTACGGCCGCCGACAGGATCGCCGTGGGTCGGGTCTGCATGGGTGTTTCCTCGAGAATCTGAAGGGTCAGGCGGCCTGCGACTCGCGCGAGCAGGCGGCAATGATGTCGGCCGGCACCGTGTGGTCGTCGTACCAGCGGCCGGAAAGCGGCTTCTTCACCAGCGCCACGTCGGCGGCGTAGGACAGGATCTCGTCGTTGTGCCGCCCGATCTCGCGCCGGAGGCTGTCGGGCAGGTGCCCGATGGTGTCATAGGCGCGATCGACCTCGCTGGTGAGGTAGCGCAGGTGGTCGATGCGCTGGTTGACGATCTTGATCGAGCGCGGCGTGATGCGGCCGAAATCCGCCTTGTGATTGGCCATGGCCTGCATGGCGTCGTAGGTGGCGGGCAGGAACTCGTCCCGCTTCATCCAGTTGGTCTCGTAGTTCATCGCATCGCGCCAGCGCGGCGAGGTGAGCGCCTTGCGATGGGTCTCGAGATCGCGGTGGAAGACCGTGTAGCCGTGCTGGTCGGATTCCTCGAACCACTGGCAACCGGGATCGAGGAAGGGGACCATTCCGAAGATCGTCGGGACGATCTTGTCGTCGGGGAACTTCTCCATCAGCCGGGCGGTGTAGTCGACCGTATCCATGACGGACTTGTAGGTCTGCTTCTGCATGCCGATCGTGTACCAGAGGTAGACCCCCTTGATGCCGATATCCATGGCATCGGCCATCCAGGATTCCATCTCCTCGTTGGTGTAGGTGCCGCGTCCCGACAGGCGGCTGATCTCCACGTCGTGGGACTGGGGCGAGAGGTTGATGAAGATGTCGAGGTCGGGAGCGACCTCGCGCATCTTCTCCAGCACGGACGGCTTGGTCAGGCGGAACTGCTCGAAGGAGACCGACTTGACCACGCCGCTGTCCTGCACGGCCTTGAGGTAGTCGAGAATGCGCGGCGCGGATTCCGAATAGGCCTGCAGCGTGTAGACGCTGAGCGGGGATTCCGTTTTCGGGAAGGTCGTGATCTCGCGCGCAAGCTGCTCCGAGCGGCGGTGGAAGACGGTCTTCTTGTCCACGTTCATCATGCGCTGGTAGGCCCAGCGGGATCCCGAGCACCAGCCGCAACTCTGCTGGCAGCCGGTGTTCGGCAGCACCATCAGGTTGGGCATGTTCAGCAGGCTCGAGGTCTTGGGGAACATCTTCGACCAGTCGATCGCGACGTCGTTGAGCACCTCGGGGGTGTAGCTGTGACCGTTGTCGATGACCTCGCCCTTGTCCTTGTAGACGAGGTTCTCGACGTTGAAGCGCCCGCGGACGCCGCGCTTCACCTGTCCCACCAGGTCGGCGAGCGGCTCCAGCGTGTCATAGCCGCGAATGACGCCGTCGATCTGCGGATACTGCATCATCTCGCGGGCGTAGTAGGTGGAGATGATGCCGCCGAAGGTGACGAAGCTGTCCGGATGAACCTTCTTGAGAACGCCGGCGACCTCGATGGACCCCTGGCAGTGCGGCAGCCAGTGCAGGTCGATGCCGAAGATCGGCGCGTCGAGATGGGCGAAGAGCTTCTCCACGTCGAGCGTGGGATGCTTCAGCATCAGCGAGGCGACATTGACGATCTTCACGTCGAGCCCGCGTTCGGCGAGAAAGCTCTTGATCGACAGGAAGCCGAGCGGGTGCATCTCGAAGATCGGGGTGACGTTGCTGCTTTCCTGGCTGGAGTACCAGCCGAGCACGAAGTCATCCCGGTTGCGGAAGTCGTAGATCGCAGGGGCGTGAACCAGGATCAGGTCCGCCTTGATGGTGCTGGTCATGACGCGCTTCCTCCCATTGCGTGGAACCTGGCCCCGGCGCCGGGTGGTGCCGGGGCCGTGCCGATCAGGCCGCGGCGGCGGTGATCTTGGAGTGGCAGAAGTCGGACAGAGAGTTCAGCGTCCGGAAGTTCTCCGAGGTGATCTCCTCCTCGTCGACGGTCAGCGAGAAGTTCGACTCGATGAACTCGGTGACCTCGGCGATGCCGAGGGAGTCGAGAATGCCGCTGTCGAGCAGGTTCTCGTCCGGATCGATCTCGCCCGAAATGGGCACGCCCGAATTCTCCATGAGGTAGTCGCGAAGCGCCGTCTCGATTTCTGCTCTGTCCCTGGGTGTTGCGGTCATGATCTTCCTCCTCCTGTGACATGCTGGGGGACAGGGGCACGCCCGCGCATGCGGACGCCCCCGAGGGGGCCGCTCAAAGCCCGAGGGCGCGGGCGGCAATGGTGCGCTGGATGTCCGACGTGCCGGAAAAGAGAAGGCTTCCCACCGCGTCGCGGAAGTCGCGCTCCACCTCCTGGTCGGCCATGTAGCCGTAGCCGCCATGCAGGACGACGGCGTCCTGCGACGAGGCAACCCAGGATTCCGAGAGCAGCAGTTTGGCGAGCGCCGCCTCCATCGGGCAGCTTCCCCTGGTCTTCTTCAGCCAGGCGACCTTGTAGAGCAGCAGCCGAGCGTTCTCGTGCCGCAGCTTCATGTCGACGATGCGGTTCGCCACCGACTGGAACTTGCCGATCGGCTTGCGGAACTGCGTGCGCGTGTTCGCGTGCGAGATGCATTGCTCGAGCTGGTTCTCCATGGCGCCGACGAGGCCGGCCAGGATGGCCGAGCGCTCCCATTCCATGGAGTTGTTGAAGATCCGGCCGCCCTGGCCTTCCTTGCCCAGCCGTGCGGAAACCGGAATTCGGCAATCCTCCAGCGTCAGCCACGCCATCGGCGAGGTGCGCAGGCCCATTTTCCGGTGGTTGGGGCTGATGGTGAGGCCGGGGGTGTTCCGGTCCACGACGAAGCCGGTGAGGCCGAGCGATCCGGCGCTCTTGTCGACGGTCGCGAAGATGACGAAGACGTCGGCGACCGGTCCGTTGGTGCAGAAGGCCTTGCCGCCGTTGAGCACATAGTGGTCGCCGTCACGGCGGGCGGTGGTGTCGAGGCTCATGATGTCCGATCCGGATTCCGGCTCGGTGATGCCATGGGCGCCGATGAGGTCTCCGGCGATCAGGCCCGGCAGATACTTGTTCTTCTGCTCGTCGGTGCCGAAGGTGGAGATCGGCATCTGGACGGTCCACATCTGCCCGTTCATGGAAAACAGCAGGCCGTTGTCGCGGCAGCCGTAGCCCAGGGCCTCCATGGCCAGAACCGTCGTGATGATGTCTTCCTCGGAGCCTCCGTACTGCTTCGGGAAGGGGAGGCCGAGGAGGCCGAAGCCCGCGATCTTGCGCCACAGGTCGCGCGACAGCTCGCACTCGGCGTCGCGCTGGCGAAGATCACCCTCGTTGAGCTCGTTCTTTGCGAAGGCGACGATCTTCTCGCGAAACGCGTCCTGTTCAGGTGTGAAGCCGAAGTCCATGTATCCTCCCTCGCGGCACCTGGCCGGACGGCAACCTGCGGTGTGCAGAGGCGGCCGGATGTCCGACCGTTGCCTGGCCCCGCGTGCCGCATTCCCCCCTTGCCGCCGGTTGTCCGGTCTCTGTCCGCCAGCCTGCTCCACGATCAAATTGCCGGATCAAGCGGCGTGAATTCGTCCGGATCAGGTGCTGGTGTAAAATTGTTATTATTTAATCGCAGCTTATATAAATATTATTATCGTATGACTTGGGTTTTTGTATTCTTTTGTTTCTTGCCTCGGCATCGATTTTGTTCATTTGTTGCGAGGTCATCTTAATTGTATCTCAAAATTCGAAAAGTGTATGAATGGGTTTCGTATTATATCGCGTTAAACGGGTGACAAAAACGAATTGCGTGTATTAGGATTTATCGGAAAACGCGTTTGTGTGGATTATACAACCGTAGAATGTGTTTTTGTCTAAGTGGAGGAGCAGGCGTTTCGCGCCGGAAAAAAGACCGATAACGACTGAATGCTGAGGATTGACGTCGCGGGTCGCTCGCCGGACATGCGAGCGGAATGTGCAAGGAGGGCCGGTCGGCTGATATGACCGCGGACGCCTTTGTGTCGATGCGTTCGGAAGAAAGCGTCCGGAGCCGTTGCCTGAGGGAGTGAGGGAACAGATGAATCTTCGTCGGCTGAAGTTTTTCGTGACGGTAGCGGAGGAGTTGCACTTCGGGCGGGCCGCCGAGCGGCTCTGCATGACGCAGCCCCCGCTGAGCCAGGCCATTCTCGCGCTTGAGGAGGAACTCTCGGTGACGCTGTTCAAGCGCACCAAGCGCAATGTGGCGCTGACCCCGGTGGGCGAGCACCTGTTGTCCCACGTGACGAAGCTGCTGGAGGAGGTGGAGGCGCTGCCGGGACTGGCCCGCCAGCTTTCGCGCGGCGAGATCGGTTCGCTGAAGCTGGGTTTCGTGACGACGGCGGACTACAACCTGCTCCCGGATCTCATCAGCCGCTATTCCGGCGCCTATCCGGACGTGCGGGTGTCGCTGAAGGAAATGACCAGCGACCTTCAGGTCGAGGCGCTCATGCAGGGGAACCTGAACGCCGGGCTGATCATCCCGCTTCACCAGACCCTGCATACCTCGCTGTCCTACCTGCCGCTGATGCGCGAGCCGTTGCTGGCCGCCGTGCCCGAGGAGTGGCTGCGGTCCGGCCGTGTGGAGCTGACTGACGGGGCCATCGGCCTGCGCGACATCGCCGACGAGCCGCTGGTGCTCTTTCCACGCCGCAGTGCCCCTGCGTTTCACGACATCATCACGACCTTCTTCGTGTCGAACGGCATCCAGCCCACCATCGGCCAGGAGGCGATCCAGATGCAGACGATCATCAGTCTCGTCTCGGCCGGCATGGGGGTGGCGCTGGTGCCCGGCTCCCTGCGCAAGCTCGGCCGCTCGGGCGTCCGGTATGTGCCGCTTCAGGGGCGCGCGCCGACCATCGAGACCGGGCTCGTGTGGCGCAAGGACGATGCCACGCCGACGGTGTCGCGCCTGGTCGAGATCGCGCGGCTTGTCTCGAGCAAGGTGGACCGGTCGGGTGGCGCCGGGACATCCGCGTCGCTTCCCGGAGGCGCGCCCGCCGCGATCCTGCGCAACAACGCCGTGGTGAACGGCGCGGCGCGCCCGGAATGAAGGGGGCGGGCGTCTCGCCACTTATATGGAAAATGTCTCAATCAAACATGACAAAGATATTTCCGAAATAACTGGCGAACGTCTATCGTTTTGACCGGAAAGCGAAATCCGCCCCGGACAACCGAAGTTTCCGGCGGGGCGGACGCCTTCTGCGGGCGACCGTCGCGAGGTGCGGGAGGAGCGGTCGCCCGTATTGTGTCACTGCCCTTCAGGGAGGAAACGGGGTGCCATACAACGAGCGATCGAAGACGATTTCGCAAGGGATCGAGCGTTCGCCGAACAGGGCCATGTTCTATGGCCTCGGCTACACGAAGGAAGATTTCGACAAACCCATGGTCGGCGTGGCCAACGGTCACTCGACCATCACGCCGTGCAACGCCGGCCTGCAGCCGCTCGCGGACGTTGCCGTGAAGTCCATCAAGGAGGCGGGCGCCAATCCCCAGCTCTTCGGCGTGCCGACCATTTCGGACGGCATGGCGATGGGCACCGAGGGCATGAAGTACTCGCTCATCTCCCGGGAGGTGATCGCCGACTGCGTGGAGATGACGGTTCAGGGCCAGTGGATGGACGGGGTTCTGGTCATCGGCGGCTGTGACAAGAACAAGCCGGGCGGCATGATCGGCATCGTGCGTGCCAATGTCCCGGCGGTCTACGTCTATGGCGGAACGATCAAGCCCGGCAAGTGGAAGGGGCAGGACCTTTCCGTGATCTCCGCGTTCGAGGCGGTCGGCGCGATCAAGGCCGGGCGCATGAGCCAGGAGGACTTCGAGGGCATCGAGCGCAATGCCTGTCCCACCTCGGGCGCCTGTGGCGGCATGTACACCGCCAACACGATGGCGTCGTCCTTCGAGGCCCTCGGCATGGCGCTGCTCTATTCCTCGACGATGGCGAACATCGACCAGGAGAAATTCGAGTCGACGGCCGAGTCCGCCCGCGTGCTCGTGGAGGCGGTCAAGAAGGGGCTCAAGCCGCGCGACATCGTCACGCGCGAGAGCGTGGAAAACGCCATTGCCCTCGTCATGGCGACGGGCGGTTCGACGAACGCGGTGCTGCACTATCTGGCGATCTGTCACGCGGCCGGCGTCGAGTGGACGCTGGACGACTTCGAGCGCGTGCGGCGCAAGATCCCCGTCATCTGCGACCTGAAGCCCTCGGGCAAATACATGGCGGTCGACCTGCACAAGGCCGGCGGCATTCCGCAGGTTCTCAAGCTCCTGCTGAATGCGGGTCTCCTGCATGGCGACTGCGTGACCGTCACCGGACGCACGCTCGCCGAGGAACTCGCTCATGTGCCGGACGAGCCGCCGGCGGACCAGGACGTGATCCGTCCGATCGACCGGGCGCTCTACCAGCAGGGGCACCTGGCGGTGCTGCGCGGCAATCTCGCCGAGGGCGGGGCCGTGGCCAAGATCACCGGGCTCAAGTCGACCTCGATCACCGGCCCCGCGCGCGTCTTCGACGACGAGCAGTCCGCGATGGACGCGATCCTGTCCGACAGGATCCGCAAGGGAGACGTCCTCGTCCTGCGGTATCTGGGGCCGCGCGGCGGACCCGGAATGCCGGAGATGCTGGCGCCGACCTCGGCGATCATCGGTCGTGGTCTCGGCGCCGATGTCGGGCTTATCACGGACGGCCGCTTCTCCGGCGGCTCCTGGGGGATGCTTGTCGGGCATGTGACCCCGGAGGCGTTCGAGGGGGGAACCATCGCGCTGGTGGAGGAGGGCGACACGATCACCATCGACGCGTCGCGCCATCTCCTTCAGCTCGAGGTCGACGATGCCGAGCTGGAGAACCGCCGGAAGACCTGGAAGCAGCCGGAGCCGCGTTATCGCACCGGCGTGCTGGGCAAGTTTTCCCAGCTTGCCACGCCGGCGAACAAGGGGGCCGTCACCGGCTAGGGTGTGGCCCCGCGAACGAGAGAGACGCGTCCCGGCCTCCGTTTGACGAGGCCGGGCGTGGACGCTCGCCTTGATGCCGTGTTTTGCAAACTTACTTCGCGGCTTCAAGATTAAGATAAATAGAAAAAGAGAATTGGACCCATCTGATCCGTATTTCCTATCTTCGATCCTGCGTATTGCGAAGCAATTCGCGGTTCTTCATGGAGGGTGGGATGCGTTCAGGCGAGATCTGTTCAGGTGAAGCTGTGTGTCGTTCGGGGCGTGCGGATGATGTCGCCGATGCGGCGCGTGCTTCCCTCGATGCGTGGCCGGGCGACTACGGGCTCGAGTTTGCCTACGGCGGATCGTCGCGAATGCCGGTGCGTTCGGCAAGGGGCGTGCAGACGTGCGCACCCGCATCTGCTTCGTCGCGGGCGCGCGGCGGAGAAAGACCCCGGCGTCGGGCTCAAGGCCCGTTTGGCGGGCGGCTCGCGGTCCGCCGCCTGCTCGCCGGGGCAGCCTTCGCCTGCCTGGCGCTGTTTCCAGTCGGCGCGCTGTCGGCCAGCTACACGATGACCATCGCCCACCTTTATCCCGACGACCTGACCAACAACGAGACCGCTCCGGCGCTGAAGCACTTCGAACAGCTTGTCGAAACGGCGACGAAGGGCGACATCGACGTCCAGGTGTTCGGCAATGGCGCGCTGGGAGGCGAGGTCGAGATCGCCCAGCAGGCAAGGGCCGGCCGGACGATCCAGTCGATCATGCTGGGCTCGGGCACCCAGGCGACCTTCTTCCGCGACTACGAGATGATCACCTCGCCCTTCCTGTTTCCCGACTACAGGACGGCCTGGACCTTCTTCGACAGTCCGTGGTTCGCGAAGTTCATGAAGCCGATGGTGCAGGAGGCGGGGCTGCGCTACCTCGGCACGCTCGACGACGGGGGCGGTTTTGTCGCTTTCGCGAACAACAAGCGCCTGATCCGCACGGTGGAGGACCTCAAGGGCATGAGGATCCGCGTCGAGGGCAACCAGGCGCACATGACGATCATGCGCGCGCTCGGTGCCGCGCCCACACCGCTGCCCTGGGGCGAGATGCAGACGGGGCTTGCGACCGGGCTGATCGACGGACACTTCCACGCGCCGGGCGTCAACGACATCTTCAAGATCTACGACGTGGCCGATTTCACGACGTGGTCCGGCCATGTCTACAACACCATCACCTGGAGCGTCAGCGAGGCGTGGTTCCAGACCCTGCCGGACGACTACAAGCGCATTGTCGTTTCCGCTGCGCGCGAGGCGGTGACCATGGCGCACGGCATCGCCACGCAGATCACGGTGATCGGCTGGACGAACTCCTGCGCGAAGTTCGAGGACTGCTACATCCTTCCCGACGAGGAGAAGGAGCGTATGCGCGCCATCGCGCAGCCCATCTACCGCGAATGGCTGGTGGAGGAGTTCGGCCCGCGCGCCAAGCTCTATGACGACCTGCGCGCCGAGGTCTCGCGCATCCACGGCAAGCTGAAGGCTTCCGACGCAGAGAACTATCTCGACTGAGCGTTCTCCCCACCTCCAGAAGGAACAAGCCGATGACGCCCCTGCTGTCGCCATTGAGGCGAACCAGCGACGTGGTCAACCGTGTGGTGATCGCCGTTTGCGCCGTGCTGCTGGCGTTGATGCTGGTGATCTCCGCTGCCTCGGTCGTTCTCGAACTTGCCCTTGCCGCCGCGGAGAGGGTGGGGCAGGCGGAGATCTTCCACGAGGGGGCGTTCGCCTGGCTCTACCGCAACACGCGGCCGTCCCTGTTCAGCCTCCTGCTGCCCTGGTTCGCCATGCTCTCGATTACCGTGGCGTTCAAATACGGCGAACACATCGCCATCCTGGCCCTTCGGCGCGGTCTGCCGCGCGCCGCGCTCGGCCTCGTGCGGTGGATCTGCTTCACCGCGATCGCGCTCTTCGCCGTGGCGCTCGTCTGGTACGGGGTGGAGTTCGCCTCCGGGGCGACCAACGTGCTGATCCTGTCCGACACGCTGCAGGTGTCGCAGCGCTGGACGGCGGCGGCGGTCCCGGTCGCGGGCGCCGTTCTGTCGCTGCATCTGGTGGACGGGCTCGCGCTTTTGGAGGAGCGCGGCGTGCTCTCGCTCGAGGATCCCATGCAGCCCCATACCGCCGGTACGCTGTCCGATCCCGTCAGGGGAGACGGCGACGCGCCGCTTGGCGATGACGGGGAGGGCGCCGTGCCCACGGGGGCGGCCAAGATCGCTTCCCAGGCTGCCGGAGGTCACGGATGAGCGCCTCGATCGCTTTCGCCCTCCTGATGATGATCGGCCTTCCGCTCGGCCTCGTGCTGACGGCGGCGGGACTCGTCGGCGCGGTTTCCATCGGCGGGCCCGACTTTCTCGCCATTCTCGCGGACCGGTTCTTCTCCGGTGTTTCCGGCTACGTGCTCATCGCGGTGCCCTATTTCATCATCACCGCGGAGGTGATGAACCGCGCCGGGCTGACCGAACGGCTCATCGCCTTCGCCGGCTCGCTCTTCGGCCGCGTGCCGGGTGCGCTGTCGCACGTCAATGTGACCACCTGCCTTCTCTTCGCCGGACTGACCGGCGCGGCGGTGACGGAAACCGCGGCGATCGGCAGGACGCTCATCCCGTCCATGCGCCGGGAGGGCTACAGCGCGTCCTATTGCGCGGCCGTGACCGCCTGCGCGGCCATCGTGGGGCCGATCATTCCGCCAAGCATCATCATGATCGCCTATGCGGCGACGCTGCGTGACATCTCGATCCTCGGGCTGTTCGCCGCCGGCATCGTGCCGGGCCTGATGATGGGCGGCGGAATGCTACTGGTCAGCGGGATCATCTCCTGGAAGCGCGGGTTCGCCGGCAACGACCGGGTGCGCCTGTCCCGTGTCCTGTCGACGGGGGCGAGCGCGCTCGCGGCAATGGGTATCCCGCTTGTCATCCTGGGGGGCGTGCTGTCCGGCCTGACGACGGTGACGGAAGCCTCGGTGCTCGCCTGCATCTACGCGCTCGTGCTGGGCGGACTGGTGTACCGCAGGCTGGGGCGGCGGGACATGTGGGAGGCGCTCGTCTCGACGGTCAGCTTCTCCGGCGTGGTGTTCCTGCTTCTCGGCGCCTCCAACGTGCTGGGCTGGTACGTCACCCGCTCCGGCGTGGCCCGCCATGCGGCGGAGACCATCGCCGCAATGAGCAGCGACCCGGTGCTGCAGATCCTCGCGGTCGCCGCCCTGCTCATCGTCATCGGCATGTTCATCGATGTGCTGCCGGCGATCATCGTCGCCGTTCCGGTGCTTGCCCCCGCACTGGTGGAACTCGGGTTCCATCCCCTTCATGCGGGCATGGTCATGCTGCTTGCCCTCAACCTGGGAAACATCACGCCGCCCGTTGGCCTGACCCTGATGACGGCGGCGCGAATAGCCAATGCGCCCTACGAGGGCGCGGTCCGGGAAGCGGCCCCTTTCGCACTGGCGCATGTGGTCATCGTCATCCTTTGCGCGGTGTTCCCGATCTTCACGCTGGCGGTACCGCGCTGGCTGGGCGCGGGCATGTGAGCGCGTCACGCAACATCTTCGCGGGAGTGCGGCTCCTGCACGAACCAAGACTGGGAGTGAGAACAATGGATGAGATGGTGGAACGGCTGACATCCGTCCTGCGCAAGATCGCGGCCGCGGAGGAAGCGCGGGAGGCGGGCGGAGACCCGGTGACCCTGGTCGCCGTGAGCAAGACCTTTCCCGGCGACGCGATCCGTCCCGTCATAGAGGCGGGCGCGCGCGTCTTCGGCGAGAACAAGGTGCAGGAGGCGCAGCAGAAGTGGCCCGAGCTCAAGGAGGCGTATCCCGACATCGAGCTGCGCCTTCTCGGCCCCCTGCAATCGAACAAGGCCCGCGATGCGGTGGCACTGTTCGACGTCATCGAGACGGTGGACAGGGAGAAGATCGCCGCCGAGATCGCGCGCGAGTCGCATCGCCAGGGGCGCCGTCCGCGCGTCTACGTGCAGGTGAACATCGGACGCGAGCCGCAGAAGGCGGGCATCGACCCGGATGAGGCGGTCGCCTTTGCCCGTCGATGCCGGGAGGTTCACGCGCTGGAGGTGGAGGGGCTGATGTGCATTCCCCCGTCCGGCGAACCGCCCGCGCCCTTCTTCGAGAGGCTGGCGGAACTCACCGACCAGGCAGGCCTTTCCAGGCGATCCATGGGCATGTCCGGAGACTACGAGACGGCGATCCTGCACGGTGCGACGAGCGTTCGGGTGGGCTCGGCGATCTTCGGCGCGCGCACCTACGCCTGAGGGGCGGACCACAGGACCTATCGACAAGCGCATTGCGAGGGCCGGGGGGATACGCGGCCCGGACCCATTCGGGAGACCAGACCGACATGAACATGCACCAGAAGCTCAACTACGAGGTCACGCATCACTTCGACGGCCTCGACATTTCGGAGGACGAGTTCCGCCGGCTCCTGAACATCGCGAGCTGGAATGGCGCCGTGCCGCATTTCAACCGCCGGGGCCGGGGGGCATGGGAGATGCTGTCGGCCCCCGTCGCGCTGAAGGACGATCCGAGCCGCGTCTATCACGCGGCCAAGCTGAAGGGCGTGGGTCTGTGGAACCCGGTGCTGCCGGGCGATGCGGAGTTTTCCAACAAGCTGCATGACGATGCCGGCAACGAACCGGTGCCGCCGCTCACGGACCTTCTGGAATACCTCATCACCTATCCGCACTTCGGCATTTCCAACGAGGGCGAATACAAGTTCGCCTACTCGTCGCCGAGCCCGATCGGCGGCATCGTGCACGAGCGCGCGCACCGCGAGTTCTGGTCGTCGGAGCGGCTCGTCAAGGCGGGGGTGCCGAGCATCGCGCCGCTTTGCGTGATCCAGTACGACGAAAGCCTGCGGTTCCAGGACCAGCCCATGGGCGCGGTCATCACGCTCTCCCCGGGAGCGGCCGCCTATCGCATCTCGGAAGTCCTGTTCGGTTCGGCCATGGAGCGCGGCACGGATCCGGCGTTCGACGCGCACTATGACGAAATGCGGGAAGCGCTCGGCATCGAGGGCGATCCGGACGACGAGCGGGTGCGGTTGCGTGTCATCCGGGAACTGGCGCGCCAGGCCGGAAAGCTGCTGCACGACTTCTCGCTTGCGGAGATGTACCGCTACTCGGGCGATTGGGGGAACTTCGTCTATTCGACCGAGAGCAAGGAGCTGTTCCTGATCGACCTGGACTCCGTGCAGGACCTCAACGGGCTGCCGGAAGCGGTGCGTCCGATGCAGGTGTGGCGCGATCTCGCCAGCGCCATCTACCGCATGATCGCGAAGCTCGGCTATCCGACCGCGCTGGGCAAGTACACGCTCACCAACCTGATGGAGTTCGATCCCGTCGCGGCCAAGATCGGCGGCTATTTCCCCGAGATCCCGGAGGAGGAGATCCGCGCTGTCTCGCAGCGCATGTGGAGCTGCTTCATTCCCCATTTCTTCCTGCTCAGGAAGCACCGCGATGCGATCCGCAACGAGTGGGACGGGGACCGGCGCAAGAGCTACAAGATGGATCACGACCTGTTCTACATCGTCGCGCTGACGTGCCTGCGTCCGCTGTTCGAGCGGTCCGAAGTGGGGCGCAAGTATCCGAGCCCGATCACGGATGCGGACATGTGGGCCAAGGCGGAGCGCTTCCTCGGCGAGAGGATGGAGTATTTCGCCTGGATCATGAACCGGCCGGTCGGCTGAGCAGGTGGGGACGGCATGACCCGAACCGTTGCGGCAAAGATCGCGGTGCTTGCGGCCCGCGATCCCGGCCGGCCCGCCGTGGCCTTCGAGGGGCGGTGCGTTTCACGCGGCGAGCTTCTGGATCGCGCGGGGCGTATCGCCGCGCGGCTCGTCGACATCGGGGTGGCTCCGGGCGACCGCGTGGCGGTCCTGCTCGACAAGTCCCCCGATGCGGTGGCAGGCCTTCTGGGGGCTTGGCTTGCCGGAGCGGCCTATGTGCCCCTGGATCCGACCGGGCCGCCGCCGAGGCTGTCCGCCATCCTTGCCGACAGCGAGCCGGCCGCCCTGGTGACGGGCGCGACCAAGCGGCGGAAACTCGACGCCCTTCAGGCCGAGGCTGGCGACCTGCCGCCAGCTCTCGTGCTCGGAGACGCGGATGACGAGGCCGCGCTCGCCGGAACCGTTCCGCTGGATACGGTCCGCTCATGCGAGGACGATCCCGCCTGCCTGCTCTACACCTCGGGGTCGACCGGGCAGCCCAAGGGTGTCGTGATCTCGCATTGCAACATCGCCGCCTTCTCCGACTGGGCCGGGGACTTCTTCGCCCTTCGGGAGGAAGACCGGGTGTCGGCCCATGCGCCGCTTCACTTCGACCTGTCTCTCTTCGACGTCTGGACAACGCTGGCCCATGGCGCCTGTGTCTGCCTGGTGCCGCAGGGGTTGAGCTTTCTCGGTGTCGACCTGGTGCGGTTCGTGACGCAGAACGCGATCACCGTCTGGCAGTCGGTGCCCTCCGTCCTGCGGCTGATGGTGCGCCATCTGGAGGCCGGCGATGCCGCCCTTGCGCCGTTGCGGTTGGTTTTCTTTGCCGGTGAACCTTTTCCGCCCGAGGCGCTGCGCAACCTGCGCATGAAGCTGCCGCATACGCGCATGGTGAACATCTACGGGTCGACCGAGATGAACGACGTCACCTTCCACGAGATCGGCGAGACCGTCGACGATACGCCGCTTCCCATCGGCCGGCCCTGTTCTCACATGCAGGTTCTGGTGGTTGACGACGCGGGGGCGATCCTCAGCGAGGCGGGAGCCATCGGCGAACTCTGCGCGCGGGGGCCGACGGTGGCGCTGGGCTACTGGCGCGCCGGGGAGGCGACAGCGTCCCGGTTCGTGCAGCATCCAGGCCATGACCTTTTTCCCGACAGGGTCTACCGCTCGGGCGACCTTGTCGAGATCGGCGCGGACGGCGCGTTGCGCTACGTCGGGCGCCGTGACACGCAGGTGAAGATCCGGGGAAACCGGGTCAATCTCGGCGAGGTCGAGGAGGCGCTCGTCGCTCATCCGGCGATTGCCGAAGCCGCCGTCACAGATGTCGAGGACAGCGAGGGAGACAAGAGCCTGAAAGCGTTTCTCGTCCTTGCGTCGGGGCAGGAGGCGCCCGATCTGCGCTCGCTGCGTCGCCACTGCGCCGGCCGGCTGCCGGCCTATATGGTTCCCGAGAGCGCGGAGTTTCGCGAGGGGCTGCCGCGCACGTCGACGGGAAAGCTCGACCGTCAGGCGCTGCGGCGCGTGGAGGCCGTGGCGGGCGCGGGTTGAGGTCGTACCAACAACCCTACCAACAGCGTCCGGTGATTAACCGTGAAACGCGGTGACGGACGGGTGGTGACAATACAAAAGGCGCGAAACCGGGGTTTCGCGCCTTTTGGTGTCTGTGAGTTACGTGGAGTAACAAGGTGCTGGAGGCCTCGCCTGGATTCGAACCAGGATCAAGGGAGTTGCAATCCCTTCGCGTAGCCAGTTCCGCCACGAGGCCATGAATAGTTTCGTCTCTCGCGGGATCTATATTTGACAATATTGATCCTGATTTGAAGGTATTGTCCCTCGTGACTCCGGTCAACAGACCGGATGGTATCCAGATATATTCATTTTGACATTCGGGCGGTCCGGCGAAATGCAACCCGCAGGCGTGTCCGGCACGCCGGTTGCCCGCGTCCTGTCGCGGTCAGCCGGGCGAGGGCGGGCCTCCCGCGGGGCGATCGGAGCGGGCGGGGCGCGGCGCGGCCGGACCAACCTCAGATTGGCAGCAGCGAGGTGTATTTCATTTCCTCGAGAATGACCGTGCTCTGGATTTCCCGGACGCCCGGCATCATGACCAGCTTCTCACGCAGAAGGATCTGGTAATGGTCCATGTCGCGCACGACGACGCGCAGATGGAAGTCGAAGTCTCCCAGCATGAGCTGGACCACCTGTACCTCGGGTATTCTGAAAGCTGCTTCCTGAAAGACGGAAATCGACTGGCGCCCGTGCTCGGTGAGACGGATGCGCGCCAGGATGACCGCATGGAACCCGAGCTTGCGCCGGTCGAGGAGAACCGAGCGGCCGATGATGATACCCTCGCCCTGCAACCTGCCGATGCGGCGCGAGCAGGGAGACTGGGAAAGGCTCACGCGTTCGGCGACTTCTGAAACGGTCAGCGAGCCATCCTTTTGCAGGACTCGCAGGATCTTGAGGTCCGTTTCGTCGAGTGCCGACATGCATATTCCTCCACTTGTAACTTTCACGCGAATTATATGCATAGAGGCGGCTTTGTGACCCGCAAAAAGACAAAAATATTCGATTTCCCGCTTCTATATTCTGGCGAAGGACCGGTGGGGGAGCACCGGTCGGGGAGGGTGCCGGATTCGTCCGGAGCTTATTGAGATTGATCGGTTTTCCGGTCCTGCGAGAGTGCCGCGAGCGGAGGCTTTTCCTCCGCGGGTCCCGTTCTTTTCAAGCGACCCGGCGCGCGCCGTCATCCCCCCGATCCTGCATGATCCGGTCAAGACGCCGGTGTCCGGTCCTGTCGCGCGGCGCGCGGCGCGACGTCTTCGCGACTGCTCGCGGGGCGATCGCCTGTTCAGTGACTTAAGGGAGGAACCGAAATGTCCTGGAAAAAACGTCTCAGCCTTGCCACCGCCCTCGTGACCCTGGCCGCCGTTCCGGCCGGCGCGAAGACGCTCGAGATGACGAGTGTCTACCCGGGATCGTTCCCGATCGTCGGCGACATCGGCAAGGATATCGGCAACCGCGTCTCGACGCTGACGGGCGGTTCGCTGACCTTCACCTTCAACGAGCCGGGCGCGCTGGTTCCCGCGCCCGAGGCGTGGGACGCCGTTTCGACGGGCGCGGTGGACGCGGCCTGGTATTCCACCGGCTTCGCGCAGGGCGTGATCAAGTCGGCGGCCATGTTCACCTCGGTGCCCTTCGGTCCCGAGGCGCCGGAGTACCTGGCCTGGTACTACAAGGGCGGCGGCAAGGAGATCTGGGACGAGATCGCGGCGAAGCACAACATCGTCAGCATCGTCTGCACGACCACGCCTCCCGAGGCGTCGGGCTGGTTCCGCGAGCCGATCGAGAGCCTCGACGACCTGAAGGGCATGAAGATGCGCTTCTACGGTCTCGGCGCGCGCGTGATGGAGAAGCTCGGCGTCCAGACGCTGACGCTGCCGGTCGGCGACACGGTTCCCGCGCTTGAACTCGGCACCATCGACGCGGCCGAGGTGTCCATGCCCGCGCTCGACCAGATGCTGGGCATGCAGGACTACGCCAAGCACTACTACTTCCCCGGCTGGCACCAGCAGACCTCGCTCTACTCCCTCATCATCAACAAGGACGTGTGGGACGGCCTGAGCGAGACGGAGCAGGCGGCGATCAACCATGTGTGCCGCTCGGCGGTGATGGAATCCATCGCCTGGGGCGAGGCCATCCAGGGCAAGGCGCTCAGCGAGCTCAAGGAGAAGGGCGTCATCACCCACAAGTGGTCGCCGGAAATTCTCGAGGCGATGGAAGCCGCCTGGCTCGAGGTGGTCGAGGAGATGAAGGCGGAGGACGAGGACTTCGCCCGCGTGTGGAAGTCCTACTCCGACTTCCGTGACGGCTACGCCGAGTGGCGCGATCTCGGCTACATGCGCTGACACGCGCCTGAGCCATGAGTTCGGGGGGCGTCGGTCCGTGCGGACCGGTGCCCCCACTCCTGACTGCAAGGAATCGCGACATGGAAAGACTGGCCCGTCTCGCCGCGGCATTGCCGCGAGGCGCCCATGCCATCGGAAGCTGGCTTCTCCTGTTTCTGGCCTTCGTCATCGGCTACGACGTTCTTGGCCGCAAGTTCTTCGACACCGGCTCGATCATGCTGCAGGATCTGCAATGGCACCTGCACGGCGCCGCGCTGATGCTGGGTCTGGGAGCCGCCTATCTCCGCGACGCGCATGTGCGGGTGGACCTGTTCAGAGAGAACTTCACCCGGCGCACCAAGCTCTGGCTGGAGATCTTCGGCATCGTCCTCTTCCTGATCCCCTACGCGTCGATCCTGTTCTGGTTCTCCATCGACTACGTCGTGCGCGCCTATGTCACCGGGGAGGGATCGGTTGCCGGCGCGGGGCTCTCGCACCGCTGGATCATCAAGTCGTTCCTGACGATCGGTTTCGCGCTGGTGGTGTTCTCCGCCGTCGCGGTGCTGCTGCGTGCCATCGATTGCCTGCGCGACCGTGACGGAACCTCGATGCCCTTTGTCGAGGACTGACGTCCCGGCCCCTGCATTCCACATCAAAGATCGAAGGACGCGACCGAATGCTTGCGGAAATGCTGCCGGTGCTGATGTTCGTCTGCCTGGTACTCTTCATCTTCAGCGGCCTGCCGGTGGCGGCCGTTCTCGGCGGGGTCTCGCTCGTCTTCGCCGGTATCGGCCTGGCACTCGGAGAAATCCGGTTCGCCCACCTGCCGCTGCTCGTGAACCGCATCTTCAGCGGGATCATATCGAATTCCGTGATGGTGGCCGTGCCCATGTTCGTGGTCATGGGCACGCTCATGGAAAAGAGCGGTATCGCGGAAGACCTCCTGGACGGCCTGCAGACACTGCTGCGCCGGGTTCCGGGGGGACTGGCCGTCGCCGTGACTATGATGGGCACGATCCTCGCCGCCTCGACGGGCATCATCGGCGCCTCGGTGGCGATGCTGACACTGCTGGCGCTGCCCATGATGCTGCGCTCGGGCTATGCGCCCTCGCTTGCCACGGGCACGATCGCGGCCTCGGGAACGCTTGGCATTCTCATTCCACCGTCGATCATGCTCGTGATCATGGGCGATCTGCTGACGGTCTCCGTCGGCAAGCTGTTCATGGCCGCGCTCTTCCCGGGCCTGATGCTCTCGGCCTTCTACCTGATCTACATCATCAGCGCGAGTGCCCTGCGGCCGAACCTCGCGCCGCGCACGAACGAGCCGCTGACACGTGAGGAGCGACGGGAGCTGATCGGCAAGCTCGCCGCCGGGCTGGTGCCGCCGGCGCTGCTCATCGGCCTCGTGCTCGGCTCCATCCTCGGCGGGTTCGCGACGCCGACGGAGGCGAGCGGCGTCGGTGCGCTCGGGGCGCTGGCATTGGCGTTGTTCCGTCGGCGGCTGAACCTGTCCGGCCTGCATGACGTTCTCAACCGCTCGCTCAACACAGTGGCGATGATCTTCTTCATCTTCGTGGGAGCGACGGCCTTCAGCTACCTTTTCCGCCGCTTCGGCGGCGAGCATCTGGTGCTTTCGCTGGCCGATGCGTCGAGCATGGGGCCGTGGGGCGTGCTGGCGGCGCTTCTGCTGCTCATTTTCGTGCTGGGTTTCTTTTTCGACTGGATCGAGATCACGCTCATCATCCTGCCGATCTTCGCTCCGATCGTGTCGCATCTCGACTTTGGCGGCCATGTGGGGCAGGGCGATGCGGTCTACTGGTTCGCGATCCTGGTCGCGATCAACCTCCAGACCAGCTTCCTGACACCACCATTCGGATTTGCCCTGTTCTACCTGAAGGGGACGGCGCGCTCCCTCGTGTCGCTGCAGCAGATCTACCGGGGCATCATTCCCTTCGTGCTGTTGCAGCTTCTTGCGCTCGCCGTCGTGGTGATGTGGCCGGACGTGGCCATGTGGCTGCCGAACCAGATGTTCGACTGACGCTCGGCCGCAACCCGACGGGACCCGACAACGGGCGGCGCGATTCCTGACAGGATCGCGCCGCCCGTCGCGTTTATATCCCCGGGCGGGATGGCGAAGGCGAGTGGTCGCCCGGCACGCCTTGCATGTCGTTCGTGCATCGAGGCCAAACAAAAAGCCCGGCCGCCTGGGCCGGGCTTTTTCTTCGCATTTGAACGCGCGGAGGGGCGCCGCATTGCGCCGTGTGTCAGATGTGCAAGGCGTGTCCAAGCGCTGCGAAGGCGGCTTCCTGCAGCGCCTCGCTCTGGGTCGGATGCGCGTGGATCGCACCGGCGATGTCCTCGGTGACCGCGCCCATTTCGATGGCGAGCGAGAAGGACGCGGACAGCTCCGACACACCGTGGCCGACGGCCTGAAGGCCGAGCACGAGGTTGTCGCTCTTGCGGGTGACGATGCGCACGAAGCCGTCCTCGGCTTCCATGGTCATGGCGCGGCCATTGGCCGAGAAGGGGAAGAGGCCGGTGGTGACCTCATGCCCTTCCGCCTTGGCGGCGTCGGGCGAGAGGCCACAGCTCACGATCTCCGGATCGGTGAAGCACACGGCGGGAATGGACCGCTTGTCCCAGCGCCGGGCGTGTCCCGCGAGGATCTCGGCGACCATCTCGCCCTGGGCCATCGCGCGATGCGCGAGCATGGGCTCCCCGGTCACGTCGCCGATGGCGAAAACGCCCTGCATCGATGTCCGGCACTGATCGTCGATACGGAGGAAGGGGCCGTCGGTGGCAAGCCCCAGGCTTGCGATGTTGCCGCTGTCCGACAGCGGCCGCCGGCCCACCGTGACGAGAACCTTGTCGGCCGCGATCTCGCGCTCGGCGCCGTCGGCCGTCTCTATCAGGAGACCGGCTTCGCCAAGCCCCCTTGCCTTGGTGTCGGTCATGACCTCGACGCCGAGCGACTTGAGCGACTTCATCACCGGACGGGTCAGGGCATTGTCGTACTGCGGGAGAACGCGGGAGGCGGCCTCGACCACGGTGACGGTGGAGCCGAGCTTGGCGAAGGCGGTGCCGATCTCCAGTCCGATGTAACCGCCACCGACGACGCAGAGTTTATCCGGAACCTCCGTCAGGGCGAGTGCCCCGGTCGAACTGATCACCTTGCCGCCGAAGGGCAGGAACGGCAGTTCGACCGGTGCCGAGCCGGTGGCGATGACAACATGCTCGGCACGGATCTGCACCGTGCTCCCGTCGGAAGTGACCTTGACGGTCTTGCCGTCCTGGAAGGTCGCCCGCCCGGCCATCAGCCTCGCTCCGGCCTTCTTGAGAAGGCCGGCAACGCCGGCGTTCAGCCGGCTGACGATGCCGTTCTTCCAGTCCAGCGTCTGGGCCAGGTCGATCGCGGGCGATGCCGCGCTGATGCCGAGCGGCGTGTTGCCGGCGGCAAAGCGTTTCACCTTGTGGAACTCGTCGGCGGCATGGATCAGCGCCTTGGAGGGAATGCAGCCCACGTTGAGGCAGGTGCCGCCGGGCTTCTGGTCGTCCACGACAATGGTGTCGATGCCGAGCTGGCCGGCGCGGATGCCGCAGATGTAGCCGCCCGGGCCGGCTCCGATGATCAGGAGCTTGCAGGTCAGGTCGCTCATCGGCTCACTCCTCGATGAACAGGAGGGCAGGGGTTTCCAGAAGCGATTTCAGCTTCTGCACGAAGACGGCCGCGTCCCAGCCGTCGATGACCCGGTGGTCGAAGGAACACGACAGGTTCATCATCTTGCGCGGACGGAACGCCTCGCCGTCCCACATGGGCCGCACGGCCATCTTGTTGACGCCGACAATCGCCACTTCCGGGTGATTGATGATCGGTGTCGTCGCGATCGCGCCGAGCGGGCCGAGCGAGGTGATGGTGATGGTTGAGCCGGACAGTTCGTCGCGTGCCGCCTTGCCATCGCGCGCGGCCGTTGCCAGACGGGCAATCTCGCCGGCCGTTTCCCACAGGGACAGGGCCTCCGTGTGGCGCACGACCGGAACGGCAAGGCCGGCGGGGGTCTGTGTCGCGATGCCGATGTGCACGCCTTCCGACTGGTGGATGACGCCTGCGTCATCGTCGAAGGTGGCGTTCATCTCCGGCTGGGCGCGGATCGCCTGAACCATGGCGCGGGCGAGGAACGGCAGCACCGTCAGCTTGCCCCGGCCGGACCCGTGCTCGGAGTTGAGCGCGGCCCGCAGATCCTCGAGGGCGGTCATGTCGACCTCCTCGACGATGGTGATATGCGGAATACGGGCCTTGGAGAGCGCCATCTTCTCGGCGATCCGCCGGCGCATTCCGATGACCTTGATCTCGCGCGTGCCTGTCG